>ERZ773083.1292-NODE-1292-length-17310-cov-92.320777_pt1 | contig 17310 bp, 17 predicted proteins | sample MGYA00511465_ERZ773083 | MGnify/ENA primary metagenome ERZ773083 (study PRJEB29015, sample SAMEA2738001) | human oral metagenome | biome: human oral; feature: human-associated habitat; material: dental | place: China | collected 2060 ... | reverse complement strand
CGGGACGGATCCCTATCCCATTCGAAAGGGCTGGGATAAATGAAGAGAAAAAAGAGAACTGGCGTAATCTTGTTGCATACATCATCTCAGGATAAATACTCTCATCCGTTGTGATGGCCTACCATAATAGAGTATTAACCTGCCACCGTTTAGTCTAAATCATGCAATAATACCAGAACTAGCGTAAGCTACTTGCAATTATCGGCAGGGTAGTTTACTATATAGTCATAGTCTGGAGACAAAAAGACTTGAAGGGACAAGAACAACTAACAGGAGACGAGCAGATGATAGATGCAAATGGCGGTGGGTCGTTTGCTAATATCGACAGGCGATCAGGCTTTAGCGTGCCGTCGTCACACCAGTCGGTAAAACAAACAACCTCACAAGAAGCAAACATTCGGCCTGCCGATGAGGCAGAGCAGACTAAGTCCGGGGCGGGTAGCCGGGCTAATGCTACGGTGCAGATCCGACAGCGGAGCTATGTTAGCTCGCTTTGGCAGGGAGTGCTGGATAGACCGAGCAACGGGAGTAGAGAGGCAGGATCAGACCGGGCGGCGTCTAAGCCGGAAGAGACCGGCTCGGCAGCTATTAAAACTCAGGCACCATCGCCGGTCGTCAAGTCTCAAGCTTCGTCGGTAGCCACAGAAGCGCAAGCTACCACCGCTGAGGCGTCCAAGGCGGATTTCTTACCGACCATCCCGCAGTATATTGAGGATTCTATTCCTGCGCCACGAGCGCAACTGCACGGAAGTCAACAGTCTCCAAAGGTAACCTCGGCGCAGTCCAGTTCCGTCGCTCCAGCTCAGCCAAATCGCATTTCTGCACAGTCCAATCTCGCTGTAGCTCAGCCAAGCCATGCCTCGGCGCAGCTTAGAGATGCTACTCTGGCCAAGGTGTTGGCTTCTCCCGTTTCGTCCGTCAAGGCAGGGGCAGACCATGGTTCAGTATCGGCGACATCAGCCGCCACCTCCAGTGCAGCATCTGTACCGACCAACGCCGGTTCAGCTCAGCACAAAGCCAAGCTTGACCGCCAAGCCATCATGCAGCAGGCGGCTATCGTCCGTCAGCAGGCGAAGGAGCGAGCCGAAGCGCAAGCTCGTCAGCTACTGGCGAGTCGTCAGCCGGAGAAATATGCCGAATATGTCCTACGAGCAAGCAGCGATGAGAGCAACCGGGCTTTGGCCGGTAGTCAGCCGGTCTCGACTCCGACTAAGGTGACTCAGGCGATGTCGGTCGATGGTGGTTCGGTGGCCGGCAGTCGCTCTGTGAGTGTCGACAATCAAGCTGATCAGACCGGTGCAGCAGCGGTGGCCCGACCGGACAACGCATTTAGTCGCTTAGCCGGTGCTAAGGTTACCTTGTCGTTTAACCTGAATAAAAAGCGCTTCTTTAACTTCTTGCGCTATGCTACCGTGGCGTTGATCATCGTTGCCAGTGGCTATTTGGCGTGGGATACTTATACGACTAATCGCTCAGTCAAGTCTTCACTGAATGGCAACTCGGCTACCGCCATGTCGATCTCGGGGACTAACCCGGCTACAGCAGAACAGACGGCGGTCAGCCAAGAGCAACGAGCTGCCTATACCGTACCGGCTGATCAGCCTCGCTATATTTATATTCCCACCCTGGGCGTCAATGCTCGGGTGATGAGTGTCGGAGTCAATAGTCGGGGTAGCATTGATACACCGTCTAACCTTAACGACACCGCTTGGTACGATGGTAGTGCTAAGCCGGGGCAGGAGGGGCAAGTCTTCATCGACGGCCACACTTCATTTAATCGTCATCTCAATGCCGCTTTTAATAATCTACCCAAGCTAAAGGCAAACGACCAAGTAGTGATTGAGAAAGGTAATGGTGAGAAGGTTAGCTACCGAGTGGTCTCTACCAAGACGGTCGAGACTAGCAAGGTCGACATGGGCGAGGCGCTGAACCCGCCGGCGGGAGCGAAGAAAGGGCTTACCTTAATGACCTGTACCGGGACATTTAACTATCGCAACCAGACGGCGGATAAGCGATTCATTGTCTATGCCGTGCAAGAGTAGGAGCTGAATGGAACAAAGAAAAACAACAGATTCAAACAAAAACAAGCGTCGTCCGGTGCAGACCCGTGCGATGATCATGATGGATCGGGTGACTAAGCGTTACGACGCCGGCTCGCCCTTGGCACTGGACCGAGTGTCGCTCAGTATCGCTCCTAGGGAATTTGCCATCGTGATCGGGGCGAGTGGAGCGGGCAAGTCAACGTTGCTGCGGATGCTAACTCGAGAAGAAAAGCCGAATAGCGGCAAGATTGTGGTCGGCGGGATTGACTATGACAAGCTGGATGACCGAGATATCCCTTTGCTTCGTCGTCGTATCGGGGTGATCTTTCAGGATTTCAAGCTTTTGCCCAATAGAACGGTTTTTGAGAATGTAGCGCTCAGCTTGGAGATTTCCGGACACTCCAATAAAGAGATCAAAGAGAACGTACCTCGCATGCTTGAAGTGGTCGGACTCAGGAGCAAGCAGGATAAGTTTCCTAACCAACTGTCGGGCGGTGAGAAGCAGCGGGTAGCTATCGCCCGTTCAATGGTGCGACAGCCCAAGATCTTGTTTGCCGATGAGCCGACGGGCAACCTGGATGCTCGTAATACCTGGGAGATCGTCAAGCTACTGCTGAAGATCAATAAATTCGGTACGACGGTGATGCTGATCACCCACTCGACTGAGATCGTTCACCAGCTTAATACCAGGACGATTACCATTGATCACGGTCGGATCGTTAGCGATGTGGCGCATGGTGGTGGTAGTAGTCAGGGAGGGGGTAAGCGATGAGTCGAGCCGCTAAGAAAGAACGCCTGGTCGACACCCAGAGCCACCATACTGTTCTGACGCTCAGTCGGGTGGCTCGCTACGGGCTGCGAAACTTCACTCGTAACGCCTGGCTGACCATCGCAGCGACGGCAGTAATGGTCATCACTCTGCTGATCATCTTCGTCACGGTAGTGGCAAGCTCAGTGCTGGGCGAGGCGATTACCAGTCAGAAGCAAAAGATTGATCTATCGCTCTATATCAAGGCGAATGCCAGTGAAGATGTTCTGCGTACTTTGGCTGGTAAATTGCGAATCCAGCCGAACGTAACTGAAGTCAGCATCAGCACCAGCGAAAATGAGTATAAAAAAGCATCTAAGGATAATGTGGAGGGCTGGTCGTTAGTAGTCGATGAAGGGATTAAGCCGGCCATTCCGGCAGTGATTCATGTCAAGCTGGCCGATATGAGCAAGCGCAAAGCGATCGAGAAGTTTATTTCCGGTGACCCGCAGTTTAAGCAATGGGTTGACTCCAGTGTGGCGAACTCGCAGGATGTCGAGGCTCGCCAGCAGACTATTAATAAGCTGTCTAGCCTGATGGATATAGCTAGTAGGGTTGGCATTGTCGCCGGTAGCTTCTTCGTGGTCATCTCGGTGCTAATCATCTTCAATACCATTCGAATGACTATCTTTAGCCGGCGAGATGAGATCAGCATGATGAAGTCGATCGGGGCGGATAGCTACTTCATCCGAGGTCCGTTCTTGATTGAGGCGGAGCTATATGGTGTGATCGCCGCTATTATTGCCATGATAGTGGGCTACCTGCTCTCTACCAAGCTGCTGCCTAGTCTCGGCGGTTACATCGAGGTCAAGCAGACTAAGAGCTTCATCTTGCACTGGTGGTGGCTGATCTTGCTTGGCATGATAACAACCGGCTTCGTCATTGGCGATCTGTCGGCCCGGTTGGCACTACGAAAATACTTAAAGAAAGCGAGCCGTTAGAGCGCCCGGTTGAATAGTAAACATAAACAGTATATAATCGTACTAGAGCCAAATAAGGAGGTTTTATGCGGTTCCACCACAACAACAAGAGCAGGCAAGTGATGCCTATGAAGATCAAACAGACATTATTACGAAAAAAGAGTATCAAAGGCAAGCGGGTTCGCCTGGCGGTGCTGAGCTTGGCGGTCGTCTTCGCTGTAGTCAGTGTGACCTCGGTGCTGGGCGCCGGTCACTCGGCGCAAGCCCGAGACTTTAATGCCGAGATCAGGGCTCTGCAAAACCAGATCAATGATTATCGCAAGCATTCCAGCGAGCTGGCGGCAAAGAGCGGCTCTTTGCAGGTTAAGATTAGTCAGCTGGAGAATGACCAGGCGCAGATCCAGGCGCAGATTGACCTGCTGAGTGCTAAGCGGGCTCAGCTAGAGCAACAGATCGCCCAGGCTGAGGCAAAGATCAAGCGTCAAGCCCAGTCGCTCAGTAAGAACTTACGAGACCAGTACTACAGTAGCAAGACAACTTCGCTGGATATTCTGATGAATAGCCGCTCGGTCAGCGACTACGTTGATCGGCAGACCCGCCAGAAGACTGTCAGTGACAACATCTCTAAGTCAGTCAAGGAGATCAAGGCGACCAAGGCTGACCTCCAGAAGAAAAAGAGCGCAGTAGAGGATCTGATCTCCGAGCAGGATCAGCAGAAGCAGCAGCTAATCGCCAGTAAGAACGAGCAAAAGAAGATCCTGGACGAGACTCAGGGGCAGGAGGAGAAGTTCCGGGAGCTGACCGCTAAGACGGAGGCACAGAAGGCTAAGGTGCAGGCCGAACAGCAGGCGGCTATTCGACGGTTCAGCGGTGCCGGCACGGTGGTCGCTAATAGCAAATGCGGTGGTGGCTATCCTTTCTGTAACTACCCGGCGGATGTGACAGCTTACGCTGGTCGTTTCGAGGCGCTAGGCAATACCAGAGAGTGTGTTAATTACGTCCAGTGGCGGATCTTCCAGCTGACGGGGCGCAATGAGCGACATGGCAATGCCGGTAGCTGGATGAGTGTGGCGAATAGTGGAGCGCAGGTTAATACCGTGGCAATCATCGGCTATGGGCGCTTGCCATATGGTCACGTGGCTTGGGTGGAAGAAGTCAGAGGCGGTAGTGTACTCATCTCAGAGTATAACTGGAATCCATACAACTATACTGAACGATGGGTCTCGGCCGGTAGCTTCGACGGCTTCTACAACCCATTGTAGCCCTTGGCTGGCTGGAGGCTTATTCAGCTAGTTGGCTTGGCTTTGTGCTAAAATAGCTTGTGACTAAAGTGAGGGACGAGATTGACGAAAGACGACAAACGAAAGCAAGAATCAGATAAGGCTAATCTAACACCGGGTGGACCGGATGCTGACCTAGGTCTAGCGCCGGTAGCAGGGGTTCAGCCGGCCGAGGCAGAGCTGGTTGATGCGACTGAGGTGGTTGAGCTGGCTAGTCAGGGTGAGTCGGCTGATCAGCGTCGGTCGAACCCGCCCCGTAGCATTCATCCCGATAAACAGCCCGGAGGTAAAGCTAGGCGAACTATCGGACTCAGGACTAGTCTTGCCGTCGCTGTCATGACCTGCTTGATCGGCTTTGCCGTCGGTACTCGCTTGCAGAATCTCTCGGTGACTCAGCTGGACTACACTTCGCTAGGTGACGTCTATAATGCACTTAGTGCCAAGTACGACGGGTCAATTGATCGGTCTAAGCTGCTGGTTGGTGCTGCTAAGGGGCTGGTTGATGCCGTGGGCGATAAGTACACCAGCTACATGACTGCCAAAGAATACGCTGATCTAGAGACCGATCTATCGGGTGAGCTAAACGGTATTGGCGTAGAGATCGGACTGGGCAATGACGGCTTGGTCAGCGTCATCTCCACCCTAGACGATAGCCCGGCTCGTAAGGCTGGTTTACTACCGGGCGATATCATCGAGAAGGTTGATGGTGACGACATGACCGGTCAATCAACCAGCGTAGTAGCTAACCGGATCAGGGGTAAGGTCGGCACGATGGTTAAGATCGTAGTGGTGCGTGATCGGGCTGAGAAGAGCTTTCAGATCACTCGCACCAAGATCGAGAACCCCAGTGTCAAGTGGTCGATTAAGGATGGCATCGGCTACATCCGAGTGTCTACTTTCGGCGACGATACCGGCGCTCTTGCGGAGAAGGCCGCCAAAGAACTGGTGGACAAGAAAGTTAAGGGCGTTGTCTTAGATCTGCGGAGCAATACCGGTGGCTATGTCAACGCTGCTCAGGAATTAGCCAGTCTATGGCTCAAGCAGGGCGAACTGATTACGACGGAGCGAGCCGGTAGTAAAATCCTGGGTAAGGTTACCGCCAGTGGGGGAGATATCTTAAGTAAAGTGCCGACAGTGGTTCTGATCGATGGGGCGACGGCTAGTGCCAGCGAGATTACCGCCGGTGCCCTTCGGGATAAAGTCGGCGCCAAGCTGGTCGGTACCAAGTCGTATGGTAAAGGATTGGTGCAGGAAATCGTTGACTTGAAGAATGGTGACAAGCTCAAAGTTACTATCGCTAAGTGGTACACACCTAACGGCGACAACATCAATCAAGCCGGACTGAAGCCGGACATTGAGGTCAAGATGACCGCTCAGCAGTATAACGCCGGCAACGACACCCAACTAAAGAAAGCCCTGGAGGTGCTAGCAGGTAAGTAGGGCTCTGCTGGTACTGAGAGGTGAATAGATGCTTGAGCTGATGTATAATAGCCTTAATAAGCATAAACGGTATATGAGTGATGAGTGGAATAGTTGATACGCCAGCTAATGATCTTCGAGTAAAGCCAAGGAGGGTGAGAGTGGCTTTGCCAAAGGTGCAACAACTAGCACTGCTGAGTGGTTTGGAGCAGCCTCGACCAGACGAGATATCTAAGGTCAGGACTACTGGTGTTGCTACGGTGATAGAACTTTTTGCCGGAGCTGGTGGTCTGGCCCTCGGTTTAGAACAGGCTGGAATAGCGGGTACTATGTATGTCGAGAGAGATAAAAGTGCCTGCCAAACCTTGCGACACAATCGTCCACTATGGAAGGTGGTGGAGGGCGATATCCACGATGTTGATTTCAATTGCTATAGAGGTGAGGTTGACTTGGTTAGTGGTGGGGCGCCCTGTCAAGCATTTTCATATGCCGGCAAAAGGCTTGGTTTTGGCGATACTAGAGGAACGCTTTTTGCTGAATTTGTTCGTTGTGTTGATGAAGTTCGCCCGAAGATGTTTTTGTTTGAGAACGTGCGTGGGTTGCTTAGTCACGACCAGGGGAGAACCTTTCGAGTAATCTGTCATGAGTTAACAAAAATAAATTATGAAGTGCAGTACCGGGTAATGGATGCTAGCTATTATGGCGTGGGGCAGAAGCGAGAAAGACTTATCATCGTTGGTGTCCGTAATGATCTAGCATCAAAGATGAAATTCACATACCCCGAGCCGGAGCTTAAACAGACGACATTGCGCAGCGTGCTGAAAAGTGTGCCGACAAGCCAATATCAGCCTTATAGCGAAAAGAAGCGCAGGGTAATGGAGCTGGTGCCACCTGGTGGATGTTGGGTTGACTTACCGGAGATAGTAGCCAAGAAGTATATGGGTAAGAGCTATTATTCCGGGGGCGGTCGTCGGGGTATGGCACGACGAATTGCTTGGGATGAGCCGTGCTTAACTCTGACTACTTCGCCATCACAAAAGCAGACAGAGCGATGTCATCCCGATGAGACAAGACCGTTTACGGTGAGAGAGTATGCTCGTATTCAGAGCTTCCCCGATGACTGGCAGTTCATAGGCACGCTGAGTGAACAATACAAACAGATTGGTAACGCCGTGCCGGTAGAATTGGCTAGACGAATTGGCGTGAAAATAGTTGAGGCCTTGTCGCAAAATAGAGACTAACTAAGAGGTGGTGATGGACTGGAATATAGACTTTATCTCTAGGTTAGACTTCAAAAAGCACGTCGAAAAGACTATTGTCCACTACGGTGAGAAGTTAGGGGCGTATGACTTGAAGAAATTTAACGGTAATTTCGTTGATCCCATTAAGATGATTTTTGACAAAGCTGTCTATCGGCAAAGTTGGCAAGAAGTGATATCCAATGAGATATTTCGACAGCGAGATAAATCTAACACTAATGAGATTGGTTATTTTCATCAGGGTTTATTTGAGTATATAGCTAACTGCCACGTCCCACCTAATGGCCAAGAAGGTGGCTGGGATGTTATTTACAGGACTGTGGATGGGTGCAAGTTAAATGGGGACGGCGTAGTGCATACTGTTTATGTAGAGATGAAGAATAAGCATAACACTATGAACTCCGCAGCTGCGGGGAGGACGTATATCAAGATGCAAAACCAGCTTTTACATGATGACGACTGTGCTTGTTTTCTGGTGGAGGCAATAGCTAGACACTCTCAAGATGAAGCATGGGCACCAAAAGTAGATCGGCAAAAGGTGGCGCATTCCAGGATTAGACGAGTGAGTCTGGACAGATTTTATGAAATTGTAACTGGACATGACGATGCGTTTTACCAGATATGTATATCCCTGCCGACAATCGTGGAGGAAGTCTTAACCGATAATTATCAGAGGCTTGTCGCACAGGACACTGTATATCGGGAGATTAGTGCAATCGCCGATAAGTACGCCGATTTGCCGGGCGATATGCCTATGGTTATGGCGATGTACATGCTTGGCTTTGGTACTTATCATGGCTTCAGCAGAAAGAGATGATGCGCATCCTTGTTATTCTAGCTGATTGCGGTTATACTTATTAGCATAATGGATGGTCAGAAAAAGAAAATACTATTAGTAGAAGATGATGATACACTGGCGGAGGTCTATCGTCAGCGCTTGGAACTGGAGGGGTTTGATGTCCGGCGGAGCAATAATGGTGAGAGTGCCCTGAGCGACGCTGTTGAATATCATCCTGACTTGATCTTGCTCGACGTGATGATCCCGAACTTAAGCGGCTTTGACGTACTGGATATCCTGCGTAATAGTCCGCAGAGTCGTAATGTCTACATCATCATGTTGACCGCCTTATCTCAGCCGAAAGATGCCGAGCGAGCCAAGCAGCTGGGAGCGGATGACTTCTTGGTCAAGTCGCAGGTGGTGATCGGCGATGTGGTGGCTCGGATCAAGAATAAGCTCAATATTCCTGACTAGATGCTTGGCCGCATCTCCGGCTAGGATCATAACGAAGCACCCTCTGCTATGGAGGGTGCTTTAACTTTGACCTTTGCCTAAGTGGCGAAGCGGGTTTCTACTCGACGGTGACCTGGGTGCGCCTGACTGTCTTACCGGTAAAGGTGCGGACTCTACGCTTGACGAACTTGACTACGCCATCTTTATCGGCGTGAATGGTGAAGTTGCGGCTAGTGTAAGTGCCGGGACCAGCGATCTTAGTAGCACCAACTTGGCGAACTATCACCTCGCCGGCATTAACCTTCTGTCCGCCGAAACGCTTGACGCCCAGGCGGTGACCGGCGTTGTTGTGTATATTCTTGGCGGAACCGCCAGCTTTAACATGGGACATACCTAACAATCTCCTTGATTTAAGTTACAAGCATATTACCTGATAATCAGGCTTTTTGCAAGACGAGAAGCTCTCGTCCGACGACCTGATCGGGACGGTGGTAGATTAAGTTAGCCCCGGCAGTGATACTACGTAATTTGTGCCTAGGCAGCTCTGCCAGGCAGGGCAGGTGATGAATGTGATCCCTGATATACCAGGCGGGAACACCCAGGCAGATGCCGGCACCGCTTGGTAGCTGAGGAGATAGGTTGGCGATAAACTTACCGATGATCACGTTGCAGTCGTGAAGATTAGACTTTAGCTCGCTAAGGTGGGGCGGGCTGGTGTAAGGTCTGCCCAGATAGGTCTCGCTAGCGATTAGGTCGAGCCGATTCGGTGCCAGCCACTGTTGCCAGCTAAAATCAGTGGCGTCGGCGACGGTTAGTTGAGGGCGGCTAGCCTGCCGGTATCGGCGGGCTAGCCAGTCAAGATTAGTCTGAGTATATTCGATCATCCGAGGATTATTATCGCTACCATAGGTAGTTAGCCCCATCAGGCCGGCCTCCTGTAGGATCACACCGGTACCGCAGAAAGGGTCGAGTAGGTTCGTCGGCCGGGTTAGCTGACAAGCGCCTCGGGCCAGATTGATCATGGTCTGGGCCAGCTTAGGCGGTAGCATGCCATTACGAGTGTCACGGCGAGGGCGACCTCTATCTCGCAAGGTGTATGCACCGATATCCTGGACGTAAATGGTCTTGGCTACTACCAGCCGGTGGCTACCCGGCGCAGGTGCAAGGAGGAGCTCAACTTTCTTAGGGTTACCGATAGCCAGCTTATTATGTAAAACAGTGGCGGTGGAGAGGGTGGCCTGCTCTGAGGGAACGAGGCGAACCGAGTGTCCGGACTGCTCAAGGCTAGTCCGCATAGCCTGGCTAAAGTTAGCCGTCAAGTTACTCTTAGCTGATGACCCATAGTAGGAGACACCGAGAGTGATCTTACCGGTGGTCTGGCTGAAGAGATGGTGCGTCAGACGGGCGATGCTATCGGCATCGAGAGTGAAGCTGTCGCTGATTAGCTCAGCCACCTTGACTATAGAGCCGAGTTCTTTGGCTGTCGCTAGAGCAGTCTCTTGCTCGATGTCCAGACCGGCGAGATGGCCGGCTAAGAGCTTTGGCGTCCGGCGGTAAACGGCTTGTAGCTCAGCTAGACTAATCTCAGGCTGGCGACCTAGTGCAAATACGATCATTAAGTGTAATTATAGCAAAGCTAATAGGGTGGCTAGGCCTTCGCCTCGTCATCAGGCAGGTTCTTGATTCGCTCTTTCATTTCAGCTAAGAACTGGCGTCGTTCTTCAATTGTATACTCGTCGCTCCAGGTGTCGACGGCCAGTGCTAAGATCTCATTGAGCTCTTCATCTTCGACCATCTCGTCATATTCGCCGACTAGATCTAATACGGCGTCGGAGAGCCGATCGATGTATCTACCTTGCGGTATTTCCTCGTCGCCATACTCTTCCAACAGTGCCTTAACCTTATGTCTAACTAGTGGAATATTCATAAACTTTAGCTTGATTATATCATTCGCCACTAGCTCTTTGCTATAATGTCTCCATGTCTAAGTTTCGAGATGATTTTTCGGGTAGCTTTCGGCGGGCTCGAGCTAAAGTATGGCGGCGCAAAGCGGGCGGGATTCGGTCGTGGATCAGCCTGATCACCTTTATCCTAATCATTGCCGTGCTATGGGCGGCCAGGGCGGAGCTGATTCAGGCCTTTCATCTGATGGCACATGTTAATCTACTGGTATTACTGGCGATTATCCCGGTTCAGTTCGCTTCCTACTATGCCAGCACCGAGATCTTTTTCACCTACTTGCGAGCGAGAGGGCAAGCCAAGGAGATTACTCCGCTCGCCTCGACCTCAGTGGCGCTGGAGTTTAACTTCGTCAATCACGTCTTTCCCTCGGCGGGAGTTAGCGGCGCATCATACATGGTCTGGCGACTGGGCAAGATCGGTGTACCGGCGGGGCAGGCGGTCATGTCGCAGCTAATCAATTATCTCAGCCTGGGTGGTACGTTCATGGCGATGATGGTGTTGGCACTAATCTGGGCAACTTTCGAGAACAAAGCGGCTAATTGGATAGTGGTGGCGACCACCATCGCCGTGGTGGCGCTAGTTGCCGTCGTCCTATTCGGCAGCTATCTGATTGGTAGTCGACAAAGACTGATGCATTTCGCTCACTGGCTGACCAGGCGGACTAATTGGCTGGTCAATAAACTGACCTTCGGTCGTAAGAAGAAAGTGCTGCAGATCGACCGAGTGGAAGAGTTCTTTAGCGATTTCTACGATGACTTTCAGGCGATCAAGGCGGACAAGGGGTTGCTCAAAGGCCCGATCCTCTGGGGATTTGCCTCTAATATCCTTGATGTACTGCTCATCGCCGTGGCATTCTGGGCGCTGGGCACGGCGGTTAACCTGCCGATCCTACTGATCTCTTTCGGCGCCTCGGCGGTAGGGAGTTTCCTAGTGGTGACTCCGGGCGGAGTCGGTGCTTATGAAGCGGTGATGATCGGCGTTTTGGTGGCGGGCGGCATGAGTGCCGGTATGGCGTCAGCCGGAGTGATCTTGGCTCGAGTGATCTTAGTAGTGGGGACGATCGTCTGTGGCGTCTTCGCCTATCATGGGGCGCTCAAGAAGTATGGCAAGCCTGACTTTAAGGATATAGATATCGATGTCCCCCGAGACTAGCTACCCGGTAGGCGAAGTGCCGGTCTTTAGCGTGGCACAAGCGGTAGCGATCTTTAATCAGATCCTTGATGCGGCAGTACCGCTGGTGGAGGTGGTCGGTGAAGTGGCTAACTTTAAGGTCAATCAGGGTAAGTGGGTTTTCTTCGACTTGAAAGATCAGGAATGCCTACTGAGCTGCTTCATGCCGGTTTATCAGCTGAGGGTAGCAGTCGAGGATGGTATGCAGGTGCAGGTACTGGCTCACCCCAACGTGACTAAGTGGGGCAAGTTCTCGCTGACTGTTCAGTCGATTCGCCCTGTGGGTAAGGGTTCTATCAAAAAGTCGTTTGAGCTATTACGTCGCAAGCTGGCGGGTGAGGGGCTGTTTGACGACGAGCGCAAGCGGACTCTGCCTTATTTGCCGCAGCATATCGGGGTGATCTCCTCGGTTGATGCGGCCGGCTACCGGGACTTTATCAAGATCATCACAGCCAGGCTGGGCGGACTGTGGATCGACATTATCTCGACCTTGGTTCAGGGTGCTGAGGCACCTGATCAGATCATCGCTGCTATCCGGCAGTTTAATCAGTTGGCTGATCCGCCTGAAGTACTGGCAATCATCCGTGGGGGTGGTTCACGGGATGACCTGGTGGCGTTTGACGACGAGCGGCTAGTCCGGGCTATTGCCGCTTCTCGCATCCCGACCATCGTCGGGGTAGGGCACGAGATTGATACTACTCTGGCTGATCTAGTAGCAGACCGGCGAGCTTCGACGCCGTCTAATGCCGCTGAGGTGCTGGTGCCTGACCGGCAGGAGCTGATGACTCAGCTGGAGGGGCAGCTGTCATATATGACACAAGCAGTGACACACCAATTGGCTACCCGCAGGGCGACGTTAGCCGGCACGGCAGAGCGTCTAGGCGAGTTGATCAGCTATCGGTTACAGGTAGAGCAGAGCCGACTCGGTAGCCTCAAGCAAGCTCTACAAGCCTATGATCCGCAGGCTGTGCTGAGACGGGGCTATGCGATGCTTTGGGATAGTGGTCACCGCCTGGCTAAACAATTTAAGACCGGTAATAAGCTGCTAATTGAGACGACGGATAAGTTAATCAAGACGGAGGTACGAGATGTCCAAGCCAAGTAAATCAACTAAGGCCGATACTTCTTCGGCTAGTCTGAAAGATCTGATGGCTCGGCTGAACGAGATCGTCGGGTGGTTCGGTGGCGAGGATATTGACCTGGAGCAGGCGACAGCTAAGTACGACGAGGGTATGGCGCTGGTGGAGCAGATTAAAGAGCGGCTTGCTCAGACGGAGAGCCGGATCAATCAGATCATGCTACAATACGACAGTCAAAATAAGCATTGAGAGATAGCGGGAAAGACTGATGAAATTAGAGCTACGTGATATCCGTAAGAGATTTGGCGACAAGCAAGTGCTGAAGGGCGTGTCGTTTAAGACTGAGAGCGGTAAAGCCTTTGGCTTACTGGGGCGCAATGGTGCAGGTAAGACTACGACGATCCGCATCCTGATGGATGTCTTCTCGGCAGACCAGGGTGAAGTGCTGGTTGATGGTGATCCAACTGAATACAAATTTATCCGGATGGGCTATCTGCCCGAGGAGCGAGGGTTGTATCCGAAGAAGAAAATTATTGATCAGCTGGTTTACTTCGCTATGCTCAAGGGCATGACGAAGCGTCAGGCGGTGGAGTCGGTCGATATCTGGCTGGAGCGCTTGGGGATGAGCCAATTTCGGAATAAACGGCTGGGGACGCTGTCTAAAGGTAACCAGCAGAAGATTCAGCTAATCACTGCCTTGGCGCACGATCCGGACGTCATCATCCTGGATGAGCCTTTTACCGGGTTAGATCCGGTCAATGCTGAGGCGCTCAAGGAGATCGTCCGAGATGAGATTGCTCGGGACAAGATAGTGATCTTTTCGAGTCATCAAATGAACTATGTCGAGGAGTTCTGCGACCATATCGCCATCCTGAATGGCGGCAAGATCGTCTTAAATGGCGACCTCAAGGCGATCAAGCGAGACTATCCCCGCAACCGGCTGATCGTTAGCTCCGGTCAGTCAGACGAAATCATGGCGAAGTACCGGGGTGAGAGTCAACGACTGGATCAGGATACGATTCTGCTGGGCCTGGCTTCGCCTGATGATAAACAGGCGACGATGCGCCAGCTGGTGAAGAAGTGGGATGTCGACGAGATTAGAGTGCGTGAGCCGTCGCTCAACGATATCTTCGTTCAGTATGCTAAGGAACAATTTTAGTGAGGAGTGATGATGAGGCAATTTAGAACGATTCTAGGGTTCGAACTGCAAAATTATTTTAAGAACAAGGTCTTCGTCAGCGTGACGATCATCATCATGCTGGCAGTGGCGGGGGTGATGTTTTACCCTCGGGTAGCCTCATTCTTCACTCACGGCAATGAAGCGGGGCGGGGCGACCGGCCGATTATGCTGGTGGCGACTGATTCGTCCGAACTACCCGCCTCGACTACTGAGGCAGTCTTTCGGCGGTCTTTCCCACATTATCAGATCAAGGTAACGACCGATCGGGTAGAGCAGGTCAAGGAGCAGGTGAAATCGGGCAAGGCGAAATATGCTCTTGTCCTCAGTGATACATCTTACACCTACTATGTCAATGGGTTGGCTATGGCGGACAGCAATGTAGCGACGGCAAACTCGGTGGTCAAGGATTTGTATCAGCTCAAGACATTGCGGCGTCATGGCCTCTCGGCAGAGCAGACCAGCCAAGTCATGACAGTACAGATCAATCCGAATGTTCAGAATCTAGGCAAGGATCAGACCAAGAACTTCTACTCAGCTTTCATCATGATTTACGCCCTATGCATAGCGGTCATGACGTATGGTCAGATGGTGGCGACCAATGTAGCCAGCGAGAAGAGCTCTCGGGCGATGGAGCTGCTGACCACCAGCGCCAGCCCGGTGGCGATGATGTTTGGTAAGATTATCGCCTCGTGTCTGGCCGGGCTCACCCAGCTGGTCGGCATCTTTGGCTCAGCTCTCTTATTTTATAATCTCAATCGAGCTAGTTGGCAGGGGAATCAGATGATTAATTCTATCTTTAACGTTCCGCCAGACTTGTTGCTCTATATGATCCTTTTCTTCTTACTCGGTTTCTTCATCTACGGCATGATGTATGGGGCGGTTGGCTCGCTGGTTTCCAAGCCGGAAGATATTGGCTCGGTCGCTATGCCGATCATTCTGGTCTTCGTCATCGGCTTTGCCGTAGTGATGTCGTCGATCGAGGATCCTAATAACGCTATCGGCATGAAGATCTGCTCCTTCGTTCCTTTCACTTCGTCAATGGCGATGTTCGCTCGAATTGCCATGGGTAGCGTATCGACTGGTGAGATCGCCCTCTCGATTGCCATCCTAGTAGTATCGACCGTGCTGATCGGGATCCTGGCGGCAAAGATTTACCGAGCAGGCGTCCTGATGTATGGTGCTAGGCCAAAGCTTCGTACTATCTGGCGCTCAATTCGACAAGCCTAGAGCTCTGTTTGGTTCATTAAGAAATCCAGCGCATTAAGGTGGCGGATGCCGTTATTGTCGAACGAAGACTGGTCCAGGGTGATCAGGTATTTGGGGTAGTTATCGTCAATCTGTCTCAGGGGAGTTAGCTCTCGGGTGAGAGTTTCCTCGGTGGCTACGGAATATGCCACCTGATAATAGCTCAAGTCACCGCTCGGCGACTTGATCACGAAATCAACCTCCTTATTACCGGCCTTGCCGATATATATCTCGCCACCTCGGCGCAATAGCTCTAGGTAGATCACATTCTCTAGCAGATGGCCCCTGTCACTACCGTCTTGTCGACCGAGCAGAACCCGCCTCAAGCCCAGATCAACGGTGTAATATTTCTCTTGCGTAGCCAGTAGCTTCTTTCCCTTAATATCCCAACGCTCTGCTTTATAGAGAACGAAGCTATTGACCAATGCCGATAGGTAGCCGTCGACGGTGGTGTGCTTGATGCTTTGACTGTTGGCGGTCATGGCTGTAGCTATGCTGCTGGGTGAGACGGCGCTACCTATGCTATCCAGGATGAAGCGAACGACATTATCGAAGTTACGCCGACTCTTAATCTCACGGCGGGTCATGACGTCTTTGGTAACTACGCTTTCGTAGATGCCTCGCAGGTAATTATTGATCTGGTCGGGTATGGTTTCGATCATGCTGACTGCCTGGGGAAATGAACTGTAGTTGACGTATTGGTCGTAGCGACGACTTAGTTCGGCTGGGGCGGAGAAAGATGAGACAAATTCAGCAAATGAGAAGGGTAGAATGCTGATCTCAATATAGCGACCGGACAGTAGCGTAGCAAGCTCAGACGACTGGAGAAAAGCGTTACTGCCGGTGATGTAGATATCGACATTCTTTTTGACATAGAGGCTGTCAACCAGGACTTCGTACTCAGGGATATTCTGGACTTCGTCGAGAAAGACATAGTTCATTCGGTCGGAAACCAGCCTATCTTCGATGTAATGATATAGATTGTGTCGATCAAGCAGGGGCTCATTCTCCACTTCCTCAAAGTTGAGGGCGATGATGCGCTGACCATCAACGCCGCTTTTTATCAGTTCGTTGCGAAAAAGCTCCAACAGGGTAGATTTGCCGGACCGCCGGACTCCGGTAACGATCTTGATCAGGTCTACATCCTTGAGCTGGCGCAGTTTACGTAGGTAGTCTTCTCGCTGTACTGTTTTCATCATTCTTGCCTTTCTTAGTCTTAGATTATGACATAAGAGGCTATTTTTGGGTAGATTTTACAGATGGTAGGGGCAAAACTTGTTAAAATCGACAAGTTTTGCCCTTTGACACATGTAGTCTTGGGCTCTTCGCCACTCCAGCCCTCATTCTTCACTCTATTATCATTTCCTTCAGACCCGCCTGGCTGGCTCGTGCACTGCTGAGCTTCAAGCGTGCACAGTCTTCGGGAAATGATAATAGAGTGAAGAACAAAGGAAGGTGTGATAACAAAAGAAAGTCAGCAGAAGATAACACCCATTAACTATGAAGGGTTACTTTTACGTAAGAGCAGGGCGATATGGTTGACGAAGACTGTTGATATAACAGCAAGGCTACAATTGCCAGTGGTGACCTATATGTCGCTAGGTCTGAGGAGACCATACGCCCTGCTCTGAGCTACTCTGGCTAGAGCATTGATACACACGTAATTTCCCCAGTCTCATTTCCTAGCCTAGCTTCAGTCAAAAATAGACTTTCTT
>ERZ773083.1286-NODE-1286-length-17356-cov-8.146870_pt1 | contig 17356 bp, 13 predicted proteins | sample MGYA00511465_ERZ773083 | MGnify/ENA primary metagenome ERZ773083 (study PRJEB29015, sample SAMEA2738001) | human oral metagenome | biome: human oral; feature: human-associated habitat; material: dental | place: China | collected 2060 ... | reverse complement strand
GACGTGTTCTTCTTTGACTGGGACTACTACCAGCACCACCTGACCGAGATTTTGAACGTCTGGCAGGGCGGCATGGCGATCCAAGGCGGTGTCTTTCTCGGTGTGCTCGCCGGCATCCTTTACTGCCGCAGGAACAAACTCGACACCGTTCACTTTATGGATGTCACCGCTCCCGCGATTGTACTTGGACAGGCGCTTGGTCGCTGCGCGAACCTCCTCAACGGGGACGCATTCGGCGCGCCGACAGGCAGCAGCTACGGGATTCTCTACCCCGAGACAACCCTCGCCCACCACACCTACGGCGCACAGCCGCTCTGGCCGGCGGAGATCTGGGAGGGGCAGCTCGACATCGTCATCTTTGCCCTCCTGCTCATCTTCCGCGCACGCGGACACGCACGCGGACAGTGTTTTGCCCTCTACGTCATGCTTTACAGCCTCGTACGCTTCGCACTCGAGTACCTGCGCGGCGACTACACGGAGAAATATTTGGGGCTTTTCACGAGTGCCCAGATGACCAGCCTCGGTTTCGGACTCGTCGCACTTTGTTTCTTCCTGTGGCTTGGACTGCGAAAAGAATCTGTACCAACAGAAGTAGAGTTTTCTCCTCAGGAGCGTAAGAAACAACGCCGGAAGAAATAATCCCTGCATACATGGTGTATGAAGGGACTGTTACACAAAGTTTTTCGACCTGCCCCCTCTTTAAGTCTAACTTTTGGGGGCAGGTCATTACATATTGGGATACAATCCCTTTTTAATCGCACGCAAACCATCAAGCGTCTTAATTCCCGGTGTGTAAATATAGCCGAAGGGAATCATATAGATACGCTTGTTTTGCACCGCACGCAGTGAGTTCAAGCGCACATTTCGAAAGAATGCCTCCGACTGCGCACGATGCCGCTCATCGAAATATACCACAAATATTACATCGGGATTCTGCAGGATCATCTCCTCCACACCTGCCGATTCACTTTGAAGGGGCATACGCCCGCCCAAACGCCGTACCATATCTCCCACGATCCAGCCCTCATCATAGTTCATGACCTCGTTCCCATCAACTTCCACAACCATGACATCCTGCTGCTTTACCCTGTCATTCGTCCAGTCAATCTCCAACTCTGCATAAATATCCCGTATGACTGCATTCGTTTTCTCTTGTACGTCAAAAATCCGTCCCATATCATCTAGGAACTTACACTCATCTTCGATGGTCGCGGATTTTTTCACATGATTGGAAGTCGCGACAACATAGGATGGGATACTGCGATCCTCCCACCATCGGATGCTGCCAAATCGGTGCGGAGAGAATGCAGACTTCCACCCAATAACAAAATCCGGCTGATAGGAAATCAGCTCTTCACGACTGATAAGCCGAGAAGAGATATGCGGTATTTTTTTGATTTCCTCCGGATACTCCTTTTTCAAATTTTCATAAAGGCCGCTTGCCGTGCTGCTGACTGATGCTCCAATAATCCGCTCCCCAACCCCCAGTGGGATCAAGGTATTCAGCAAGACGCCATCACATACAAAAACGTGGGAAGGTATTTTTGTGAAATGAATGGATCGTGGTTCCTCATTCGTATCAATAGTTTGGATCTCGATTGACTCATGTCGTATATCATTAACGTAGTTATTGCGCGGCTCGTCCATAACAGAAGTCGGCTCCCGAACCATTACAGCCGCTATGATAATGCCCCCCATAACAAATAACAACAGAATAGATTTTTTCATTGCTATAACACCTCAAACATAATGGCAAGTGGTTACCGAACCAACTTGCCATTATATTCTATGGAATTCTTAGAACGTATACTTCGCACCGATCATGAAATGACGTCCCGCCTCCGGCCAAGAGCCTTTTCCATGATACTCTGACACAATCGTTTCATAGGATTGATTCGTGAGGTTCGACACCGATGCATAGATCGTCATGTCGTCATGCAGCTTGTAATTGATGTTGAAATCGAGCAGGAGGGCACGCGCACTCGTAAATGCCGCCGTATTGCAGCCCGTATACCACGTTCCCGTCAACGATGTGTTCAGTTTGCCGTTCTCATAGACAAGATCCGCCATATAGACATTTGCAGGGCGCATGTCATTGATGGCAGCATTAACATTTCCGTTCACCCATGTGAGTGCAGGGTCAAAGATGAGTCCATCCTTTGCAGAGAACTTGTCAAAGGCATGGGTGTAATTCAGCGTCAGCGACCAATGCGGGCGGAAACGATGCGAAAGAGAAAGGTTGAACGCCTTCTTTGCCTCTTTTGCATTGATGGACTTCGCAGTAAAATCTCCTTCATCATCGTCCCAAACGCTGTACTCCGTAATTACATTAGCCATGTGCGTATAATTGTAGTGAACGGCAAGCGATGTGTCCTTGCTGAATGCGTGACGAACACCCACCGTCCATACATCGCCCTTTTCATCTTCGAGCGGATGCGGACCAAGATCGTTCGTATAGTCGTCCACCTTGATGGGACGGTGTATCCGGCTGTAGCCGAAATATGCACTCGTCGCCTTGTCAAAAGCATACTGCGTATTCAGTGATGGCGTAAAAATGGCACCACCCGAGGTTCGAATCGTTGATTCCACATCGGTTTTTGTCCGTTGACCGATATCATTATAGCGTGCATAACGTACCGCAGGGGTCAGTTCCCATTTATCCGAGAGGAAAATCTTGTCCTGAAGATAGCCCGTCAGCGTACTGCGCTCCAAATGGTATATCTTTCCAGTACCAAGATAGATATGATCATACTCCGAACTGTCATACGACCATGTCGTCAGCACGTTATGCTTCCCATACGCCTTACCGAGCTGCAGTTGGATTCCCTCATTGCCGAGACGGTCATACCACTTCCGAAAATCTCGCCCTTTGTAATGAGCCTTTGCCCATGCATACCATTCTGGGGTCTCCGGAACGGGCGTATCAGCAAGTATGTCCTCCTGTCCGTTCGATCCCCAATAACGCTCATTCTGCTGATAGACGCGCACAAAACTTTCCATCCCGCTGTCGCGATGGAACACATAGGTCAAATCGTGATTGTTCTTGTTATAGGCGCTGAATGCTCCCGTTGCCGCCCAAATTGTCCACTTGGTACGGAATCCTGGGAATACAGACTCTCCCTTCGGGCTCCTTGGTGTCAGCCAATGCCTCTTAATGCGCTCCCAGTCCGTCGGATTAAAGTATTTATGGTCGGGCGCCGCCATCGGATAGTCTGCATCACTCTGCATGTGATTATGCGCAAAACGCAGCGTATGATTCTTGTCGAAATCGTAGTCGATACGGATATTCGCGGCCTCATCCTTATACCCCGTATTGACAAAGGTATAGGTGTTGCCGCTGAGACCGTCCTTATATTTGGAATCACCGCTCATCTCGCGGCTCAGCCCAACAAAGTATTTGAGACGGTTCTCATCGAGACTGCCTGCATAGCTGAGTTTATAGTTATGACGATGCCACGAGCCCGTCGAAATGTCGAGTGTCCCCTCCGTTTGATCGATGCCTTTACGCGTGATAATGTTGATGACGCCACCCGTTGCGTCTGAGCCGTAGATCGAAGCGCCAGGTCCCTTGATGACTTCAATCTTCTCGATACCATTCATGTTAATTACTTGGTTAATATCGACATTTGCCTTTGTCTCAGCATCGGAGTAGGATCCAAAGATATCGCTCACAGAATTATCAACACGCCGTCCGTCAACAAGTACAACAACGCGATCATCACCATTGATACTCACAACATTATGATTGTTGGCGATCTGAAACTCACCGCCGCGAAATCCTGGCGTGCGGACTAAAACCCCCGGTACATGCCGCAGTGCATCCGTCAGCTGCTCATAATGCCGTTTCTCTATCATATCCCGATCAATGATATTCACGTCGCCACCCGTGCGGTAGTAGGACTGCTCCGTGATCACGTTGCCAAAGGGGTCTTTGAGTTCTCCCTCGACCTCAATATCCTTTGTCGTATAAGAAACGGATTCTGTTGTTTCTTCGGTGGATTCAGACTCGTTCACTTCCTGTGCATGAACGTCAAGTCCCCCGTACGCAACAGTTGACAGTAAGATGCCAAGCACAGCAGACTTCTTCAGATTCTTCTTCATTCAATCGGTCTCCTTATCATACATAGGTCACAAATACGGCTATACATTTATGGAAACAATGTCCGAATGCGTACATCCACATTTCATTTCCACGAATGTCATAGGAAAATCCGATGAGGAACGCATTATCGTTGCAATACTTGTCAGAAAACAAAAAAACCCCATTGCATTTCCTGCAAAAAGGCGTACGAAGTGAGGTCTCATCGTGCCTTCCTGTCTCTCGCAGGGATGATACGGCGGTCCAATCAGGCAGTTCTTCTGGCTCTGCTTCATTGTCCCTCCCCGCCTTCCCAGTTGCCCAGTGACATATAGGGGGAGAGCCTCTGCATTACAGTTGCGGGACAGCGCAGGACTTTCACCTGCTTCTCTATTAAGCGCGGCGCGCACCTCATCGGTCTATGATTTAATTGTAATTTAGGTCTCAAAAAACTCCATGTAGAGTATCACATTCCAAATTGCGTGTCAAGACGAATTATTATTTAAAAACACTCTTTTTCGAGAAAGTGCTCCCTCAATAATCCGTTGACGTTTTCGTTTGTTCCTCTGCGAGTCGGCTAACCTCGCTAACGTACGTGCAGTATGCCCCTATCTATCACGATCCCACCGCATGATGACGAATTTCGAACGGAACGGATATATATATCCGCTGTGATCCTTCTCTGCACGGGATAAAAACAGCTCTTGCAGCATACGCCTCTCTTGGGGCGTGATTCCTGGCGGAAACTCCTTGCACACGCCTTCCATACTTTCGTATCTCTTTGTACTTTCTTTGCTGATGTACCGCACATGGGCATCAATATCCTGCTGCCAAAGGATGTTCGGCATCAGGACATAGTCCTTGCAGCAACGATACGATATGCCTGCCTCTTTGCAAATCGCGAAAAGCGGCGAACGACTGACGCTGCGGACGACGATGCACCGTCGTGCTGCATACTGCGTCATCTTGTCCAGCGCGGCATGGATGTCCCGAATTCGGTAGAAAGAATTGATCGACAAGACAACATCGGCGCCCTCGCTCGAGGAAAAATCCTCCCATTTCTTTTGAACGAAGGAGACGTTCTCTATGCCTTCTGCATGAATCCGGGCCCGTGCTGCCGCAAGCATTGCCGCAGAAGGCTCAATCCCCAAGACCCGCCTCACTTTTTGAGCCACCGGAATGGTAAAGTTGGCAGACCCGCTCCCGATCTCCCAAACCACATCATCCTCATCCAAAAGCTGGAGAATGGCATCCCCCAGCCCCGGAACAGATCGGAACAAATTATTGGTCTGGGCATACTGCGGTGCAATCCCCTCCCAGAACGCCTCCTCCGTCCGATCATTCACCTTCCGTCCTGCAGGATCGGCATCATAGAACCCCATTTCCTGCAGCCATATTTCACCATAATCTATCTTGTCCCACGCCGAATGCTTCATTTCCCCTGCTCCCCCCTCATGATCAGCAGATGAGGCACGCCATTCAGCATCATCACTTTGTTCCGAACACCATAAACCGTGCTGATATTCTCCTCTGTAATGACATCTGCAGGTGTCCCCTGTGCGAAGATCCTCTGATTGTGCAGGAGCAGGATGCGATCGGAGAATAAACTGGCCAGATTCACATCATGGATTGTCATAACAATAGCAACGTCTCTCTCGCGGGCGATCTTCTGTATCTGCTCCAGCACAAGAACCCCCATGTTCAAGTCAAGACTGCTGGTCGGCTCATCTAAAAGGATCGTCTTAGTCCCTTGTACAAGTGCCCTGGCGATCAGCACCCTCTGCCGCTCTCCTCCGCTGAGCCGCTCGACATCGCGCAGGACAAGGTGCGCGAGCCCCATCTCCTCTACAACAGCGGCGGCCTTTTCCTCATCCTCGCTGCAAAAGCCATGGGTCACATACGCGCTGCGCCCCATCAGAATGAAGTCCATAACGGAAAAGCCCCCTCCAGTGCCCGTCGGGAAAAACTGGGGGACATATGCGATATGCTTTGCCATGCTGTGCGTGGACATCTTCTGGATCGAGAGACCATCCACGAGAATCTCCCCCGCATAAAGAGTATAAAGCCCCAACATACACTTCAGCAGCGTCGTCTTGCCCGTTCCATTTGCACCGAGAACGGTCAGAACCTCGCCGTTCTTTACATAAAATGAAAGATTCTGAAGCACCTGCTTCTGCTGAAATGAGAACACAATGCTTTTTGCTTCAAGCATGGTCTGTTTTCCTCTTCTTCAATACCAAATGGATAAACAAAGGCACTCCTAAAAACGACATAACAACGCCCACCGGAATGTCATTCGGCGGGAGTGCATAGTGCCCGATTGTATCGGCAGTCAAAACCAAGATCATCCCGACCAAGGCAGAAAAAGGAAGCCCATAGCGATGTTCTGAGCCGATCAAGCTGCGGCTGATATGTGGTGCAATCAGCCCCACGAACCCAATTACCCCGGTAAAGCAAAGCACGGTTGCTGTCATAAACACCGCGATTGCCCCCGTGATAAACCGAATCCTGTCGGTATTCACGCCAAGGGATTTGGCCGCCTCATCGCCGTTGCTCGACAGGATGTCAAGCTGGACATGGTAGCGATATAGGAGGAAGCAGCATACTGTCGTCGCAAGAGCCGAGTAGAACACGCCATCCCAGTGCGCACGGGCGAGCGTACCAAAAGACCACTGAATCAGCGCCTCGAGCTGATATCCCTTTGCATAAAACCGAATGGATTCCGTAAATGCTGAAAACAAATAGTTGAGACCTATCCCGACGAGCACCACATTTGCCGCACTGATCCCGCTCCTATAGGCTACGATATAGACGAGAAGGATACAGGTCATCGAGCTGGAAAAGGAGTATAGTATCACCTCCAGCAAGGTATTTGCACCGATCACAATGCCCACCGCTGCGCCGAAAGTAGACGCTGCTGCAACTCCGGTCGTAAAGGGACTTGCCAGAGCGTTCCGTGTCACAGACTGCATCACGCACCCCGCGACAGCCAGTGCGCAGCCCGCCAAAAGCGCCATCACAATGCGAGGCAGGCGAATCACCAGCAGAATGCCGTCAAGCTCTTGATGAACGATGGACACCGTCCCGGTGAAATAATGATAGAGCGCATAAAAAAGCTGCCATCTGCTCCCCTCCAGGCGAACGGTGCTCGCAATAACGATGACAAGAAGCAGGATGCTCACGGCAAACAAAAGATACATCCGCTTCCTTTTTTTCGAGTCCCGATATGCTTGTATGATATTCATCTGAGATCCTCCGGTGTGAATGTATGGCCGCTCCGATACGGAATCCCTTGATATTTCTCCATCCAGACACGAAGGATTTCCTCTGGAACAAGATCGGGAAGGTACTCCGGATACAGATATTTCGCCAAAAACATTGCCCCGACGAGCTTTCCTGCACCGCCGTGCGAGTAATAGGAAAACAGGAACATACGGTTTTTCTCAACAGCATCCATATGCGCCCAGCACGGATATCCGCGCATCGTCTCGGCGATCTCTTCAAATCGGGCCTGTGGCGGCGGATTGCAGGAGTAGGGATCCTTGAGATCAGACAGGCGAACGATGTATTCCGGGCGCCGTAAAAGGATATATTCTGGAGACACATAGATACTCAGCGCATCGGAAAAAATGTTCTCTGCGTGTGCCGGCTTCAGCATCTCATGAAAGAACTCTCCGGGCACGACAGCACGGGCAAAGTAGCGGCATTCATAGTACACACGCTTTTGCGGAACATTCTCCAGCCGCTCTTTCACATAACGTTCCCAATGCGTAAAATAGGCATCCAGCTCTGCTGCACGCTCTTCTTTTTGAAAAATTTTCCCGAGAAGCCTGCAGTTCGACGAAAAATACGGCGCAGAGTCCGCCTTCAAAACGATCACGGGAATCCCGAACATCCCGAGTACTTTCTCAACGCGTTCAATGTCTTTTCCGGCATCCATGAACAGAGCCTGCGGACGCAGGCGGATGATTTTCTCAAAATTGATCTGCGCCTCACCATGCCCGCAGATCACCATATCCTTGGTGATCGGTATGGGAAACGCCTCTCTGTTTTCGTATATGTCCTGATCCACTCCGCGAATGGCATCGGCAGCCCCCACGGCAGTGATCAGCTCGGCTGTATAGGGATTCATCACGGCAACATTCGTGAGCGGATAGGGAATAACAACCTGTCTCCCCTTGGAGTCGACAATCTGTATGGTAGGCTCATCCTTGTGCGTGAGTTCCACCAAAATATTAGACGCATAGATCCGCATGCCAATGATGAACAGAAGTATGAACGCGAAAAAGATATAATATCGCTTGCTCATAATGCTCCTAAAAATGTGCCCTACAAGACACTTCTCTTGTAGGGCGCATGGAACTTATCCTAACCTTATAGATCAAACTTCGTGGAGAGCATAAACGTCCGCGGCGTACCAAGAATAACCTCTGCCCCGCGGCTGCGCGTCATCCAGTAGTCCTTTCCTGTGACGTTGTAGCAGGCGGCAACAATGGTCATATCCGTATCGCCCATCCTGCACTTATGCCGGACGCCCACATCGAAGGTGGTGTACCCGGGCAGCGTAATCGACTGATTGTAGGTATACATCTTCCCATTGGAAAGCATACGGGCAAAGAGTTCTGTGTTCCGATCCGCACGATAGTTCACTCCAAGAACTCCGTTCCAGAAAGACGATCCCTCCGCCTTTCGTCCGTCAAGAGCCCCCCCCTGCGTCTTACTGCGCACTGCATTCACATACATCGCACCGCCGAACAAACTCCACTTCGCATTGATATCATGTGTGAACGAAAGCTCTGCGCCCCGGAACTGATCCTCTCCATTGGGCGTGCGGTATTTTCCTGCAGCACGCGTTTCGTCAATATAGCCCTGCTCCCTAATGTCGAACAAACTGAGTGCAACATAGTCCGTTCCACGAAGCCACTTTACGCCAATTTCATTTTCCTTCGCCTTTGCCGGCGCGAGCATTTCACCTTCATTCACATACCCACTTCCTACCGTATCCCCTTTCGAGAATGCCTCGGTATGGCTCGCATACCAGGTCAGTTCCTTCGTAGGCCGATAAAGGATCCCAAAGATAGGGCTTGTCGTGCCTGCGGTAATCCGCTTTGTCTGGACGCCATTGATATCATACTGCTTGAGATCCGCTTTATGATGGTGAACGCCAATGGTAAGCTGCAGCTTGTTCATATTGATACTGTCGGTCAACGCAATACCATTGAGCGACGTCTCTCTGCTCAGCTTCTTATCGATATAAGGAAAGTTCTGTGCGGGAATGTTGGGCATACCGCGATAGATATTGCCGGAAAACAGTTTGGAGCTTACCTTCTTGGTGGTGGTGTTTGTATATGTTTTTTGTCCAATATGGTCAACGGCAAGCGTGAGCTGATTCTCCGCCCCATTCACAAAAAACTTTTGTGAAAGCCCGAGTCCACAATACGAATATTTGTTTGGTGTTCGCCCGTTTCTTGTTTTGAACTGATAGTCTCCCTTGTCATTGATCATTTCATAGGCACTCTTCTCGGGACTGATATTGCGCTCCAGGTCGCTGTCCAAGAGACCGATGTTGAGAAATACGTTCAAATTTTTTGTGATATTTTGCTTATGATTGAATGCAAGCAGTTTCTCATTTTCTTCCTTCAGCATCTGCCCAAAGCCGATATTGCTCGAAAGATCCGGTGGGGATGGCCACTGCGCAACTTTTTTTCCTTTTGTAAACCTGCGCTGCCCCCCTCCGCTCACCTTATGATACTGATATCCCAGGAGAAGGTTTGAAGAGCTATTCTTGCCCTCATGATCCAGATTGATGAAAATGCCCTTCGTGTTCAGGCGCGTATCTCGTATCGCTGTTTCACCATTGGAAACGGCTGCATTGACGCGCACGCCCCATTCGTTGTTCTTGCCGAAGCGGCGTCCGATATCAAGATACTCGCCCCAATGTCCCCTCCCCGAAAAGGTCTGCTTAAAAGAAAGATTCGGTTTTTCCTTTGCCTTCTTGGAGACAAAGTTCACATAGCCAGCAACCGCATTTTTCTCCATCTGCGTCCCGCCAATCATGCTAGGCCCCGAGACCAGCTCGATTTTTTCCGCATTGTACGTCGGCGAGATCATCTGCGAATACAGTCCCGGAATACCGTTCACATAAAACGATGCCCCCTGCAGATAATGGCCGCGGATGGAAAAGTCATTAAACATCAGGCTTTCCCCCGCCTTTACCGAGGGAATATTGCGAAGGATGCCGTTGACAGGTCCATGGGGCTCTGCATAATCTTCGAGTGCGCGTTCATTGAGGACATAGGCGGTCATTGGGGTTTCCATAATGCTCCGATTTCCCAGCCGTCCAAAGCCGATCCGCTCCCCATTGTACACCCCAGGCAGACTGTCTTTTTGGCCGGGCACCTCAACGTAGATGGTCGGCGTAGATAGTTCTGTTGCCGCCGTATTTTGTTCCTGTTCCGGATGCACAACCGGCTGCTCTGCCGAGGCATTTGCCTGCACCGCATGATTCCCCGCAAACAAAAACCAGGTCAATATTCCTAACGTCAAAACACTTTTTTTCATGTAACTTCCTCCCTAACAAGCTCACGCAACGAGATCAAACAATGACAGTTTCTGTTCCAATCCACCTCCCTGCAGTTCGTCCGCACGCATGATGTATTTAGATATGTTGCGTCATGGCATCCCGCATTGGACGCAAAATAAAATTCCTCTTTGCATCGGAAATCGCACTTCTAGACTCTATGAATCCGCCCCCTTCTGCCTCTTCCAGTCAAATCTCCACAGTATCCCCCTATTGCTACCTATACACTACTGCCAAAACCATATGTTTTCTTCACCATCAGATAGATAAAGCAGGGCGCACCGATCATGGATACCAAAATGCCGATGGGGAGTTCTGTCTGCGGAATGATAATGCGGCAGAGCACATCCGCCCAGACGAGAAATATTGCACCGGAAAGTGCGGCAATCGGCAGCAGCTTTCTATGATCTGCTCCGACCAGCATACGGCTCACATGGGGGACGATAAGCCCTACAAAGCCGATCATACCGGCTGCATAAACGGCAAATCCTACCATAAGTGCGCTCACGAGCAAATACCCCTGACGATACAGGTGCAAATCCACTCCAAGCGTCACTGCCGTATCATCACCCAACAGCATCAGATTCAATATCTTTGTCTGTGTATAGAAGAACAACGGCACTGCGATGCTCAGCGGGATCATCACCTGCAGCGTTGACCAACTGGCGCCCGCCATGCTCCCCATCAACCAATAGGTGATGGATTGGATGCCGTCCTTATCGTTGGCAAAGTAGACAATGAAGCTGGAAAATGCGCTGCATACCGCACTCAGTGCCATGCCTGCAAGCAGCAGCTTCACAGCGTTGGCACGCCCGCCCATATTCGCAATGAACACAATCGCGAGAGATATCGCAAAGGCTCCAACAAATGCAGCGATTCCGACAAAATTTTCTCCCAGAGAAACCCCGACACCGAGGAGGATGGCAGCCGTTGCTCCTAGAGAGGCACCGGAGGAAACACCCAGGATATAGGGGTCAGCAAGCGGATTTTTCACGATCGCCTGCATAATGACACCACAGGTTGCAAGTCCCGCTCCGATACACGCAGCCATCAGAATACGAGGCATCCGCAGCAGCCAGACAATATCATGGAGAGCTCCCTGTCCCGCTGCATCAATGGGGATGCCGCTTCGCAGGGAATCATAAATCGCAGATATGATATCGCCGACGGACAGGGATACGGTTCCAAACGTCAGAGCCCCTGCCATACTGATAAGCAGAATAATGAACAACTGAATCAGAATGATTGCCTGCTGCCAGTCTGTACGATTCATAATTCCGGATACAACCCCTTTTTGATGGCTCTGATGCCATTCAATGTATTTACAGCTGGTGTATACATGTACCAGAACGGCAGCATATAGATTCTCTGGCTGCGCGATGCTCTCAATGAGTTAAACCGGACATTTCCTAAAAACTGTTCCGCATGTTTTCTATGCTGCGGATTAAAATATACGACGAATATGACATCCGGATCATACGCAAACAGGGTCTCTTCTCCCACACGTCTTCCGGTAACAGGCATATTTCCTCCCAGACGTTTCACCATATCGCCTACTAACCATCTGTCATCGTAATTTGTAATTGTTCTTCCGTTAATTTCGATAACCATAACACTTTGTGCTGTTTTTCCGGCAACTAGCTCAGCATCCTGATCCAACTCTGCATAGATGGCACGAATCATCTCGTCTGTTTGATCCTTCACCGCAAAGATACGTCCCAAATCATCCAGGAACTTACACTCGTCTTCAATCGTTCCATATTCCAAGACGCGATTCGATGTTGCGGCAATATATGTATTGACACCGCGCTCCTGCCACCATGATACCGTTCCAAAGCGGGACAATGTAAATGCAGACTGCCAGCCCAGCATAAAATCTGGAGCATAGCCAACCACCTGCTCCCTGTTCATGCCATGCGGCGCAATATGCGGGATGTTCTCGATCTCATCCGGGTATGTCTGTCGAAGTCTATCATAGGCTCCGCTCGATGCCCCGCTGATCGACGCCGCAATAATTTTCTTGCTCTGCCCCAATGCGAGCAGGGATTCCAGAATGCTTCCCTCACTAACAAAAACACGGGACGGTACTCTTGTAAGATAGATCGAACGAGGCTGCTTCGTCGTATCGAATGTCTGTATCTCTATTTCATTTTGCAGCCGAGCATGAACAACATCATCTTTATTTGGATCATCGATATAAATATCCGTATGATTTCTCCCGCTCAAAGCGATCACTATCATCACAATGAACAGAAACAATATCGAAACTTTTTTCATGCAGATAACACCTTAAAACAGAACGGCAAGCAGTCAATATACACCACTTGCCATTCTATTGTTTCAATTTTTTAGAACGTATACTTTGCTCCAATCACGAAAGAGCGTCCGGGCATAGCCGCAGAGCCGATGCCATTGCGTGCGTTATACGTCGTTTCATACGCTTCATTCGTGAGATTGCTGACAACCATATACACATTGAAATCCTTTGCCACCTGATAGTTGATATTCCAATCGAGGAGAAAGAATTGCCGCGAGGTAAATGCGCTCGTGTTATTCCCCGTATACCAGTTTGCAAGCAATCCGGTATAGAGCTTCCGATTCTCATAGGAAAGATTCAGCGCATAATGATTTGCGGGTCGCAGGCGGTTGATCTGCACATTGATATCATCAGCACTGACATATCCCCAGTTCGGATCGATTCTCATACCGTCTTTTGCCGACCATTTATCATACATGTGATCGTATGAGGCGCTCAGTGTCACATGGGGATCAAACTGATGATCCAGCGTTATGTTGAACGCGGTCTTCTTTTCCCGTGCATTGACCGCCGTTGCTGCAAAATCATTCTTTTTAACCGACCAAATAGGAAGGGTCGCAACAGCATTTGTCATATCTGTCCAGTTGTAGTTCACGCCGATGGAGGTCTTATTGCCGAGCAGCTTTTGCATACCGATCGTCATTACATGACCTTCCTCATCCTCCAACATGTTCGGATATTCCCCGTTTGCAGTTGAATAGTCGCCCTCGCGCAGCGGACGGAAAATACGCGTCCAGCCGAAATACATACTCAGCGTATCATCAAACATATACTGCGTATTGAGTGCATAGGTCAGTGCACTGGTCTTGCCCTTTCCCTGTTTCGTATCGTTGGAATTTGTATTCTCAAAGGAACTGTAATGCGAGTAGCGCAGCGCCGGAGTAATATCCCACTTGTCCGATACATGGATCTTATCCTGCACATATCCCATTATTGTGTCACGGGACAGATGTGTGACGGAATAGTCGCCCGCTCTCCGGTTGCGCCAGCTATAATGTTTCGCCTTATCATAATTGATGTCTGCAATAATATCATGCTTGCCAAGCGACTTTGCATATTGCAGCTCTATTCCGCTGTTTTCCTCACGATGCCAGTCGGTGACAGGCGACACGCCTCCCGTCTTGGCCACCCACTCATCCATCGCCTTTTTATCCCCACCGGGGAACGGCGCCAGATGTTCCTTCATCCACGCATACATTTGCTCATAAGTAGTTCCCATCGGGAACGTATTGTTGTATTCATCATAGCCTACACCGGCGCCATTTCCACCACCGCCGCCGAATTTCGAAAATTGAAATGCAGCGCGCCCCCTATAAATGTGGTTCTGATAATAGGCACGGACGAAGCTCTCCATTCCCTTATCTTTATTGAAGGTATATACCAAATCCCAGTCGTTATTGTTAAAGTCGTTGGAAATATCATACATATATCGTGTCAGATAGATATTGTGATACCCCGGCTGACGCTGATCCGTCCACCACTGTCCCTTTTCTTTGAGCTTGTAGTTCTCATCATAGCGCCCCACGACGACCTCGAATAAAATGCGGTACCAATCTCTTTCATTCCAATACTTTGCGCTCGGTGTTGCAACAGGATAACCGTCCCGTCCGCTTTTGTGGTTATACCATAATTTCAAGCTATGCTTTTTGTCGAAATCCTTATCGATTCTAATATTTGCACCGTCTTCTTTATAACGAGAACCCGGCAGACGAATGACATCGCCCGTCTGTCCATCCTTGAATTCTGTATCACCGGACATCGTGCGATTCACCGAAACAAAATAATGCAGTGAGTTATCATTATCCAGAGAACCGGAATAGCTAAATGAATAATTGTGCTTATTCCACGACCCGCTTGCCAGATCAAGTGTCCCAACCGTGCTGTAGCCGCCCTTGCGCGTAATGATATTGATCACACCGCCGGTTGCATCCGGTCCGTAGGCTGAGGCGCCAGGTCCCTTGATCACCTCAATCTTTTCGATATTTTCCATATTCGTGACCTGATCGAGATTGACGCCCGTGGATTTTGTACCGCGCCGGCTCGAATCACTGATCCGTTGACTCGCAGCATTGTCAACGCGGCGCCCATCGACCAGAATAATGACGCGCGAATCACCATTGATCAGAACGCCGTTGTTATACGCTACGTATCCATACTCACCGCCGCGATACCCGGGATTCTGAAAGGTCACACCGGGAATCCGCTTAATCGCCTCTGTCACGTCCGTATAATGCCGCTTCTCAATCTCTTCGCGCGTTATGACCTTCACATCGCCGCCCGTACGGTAGTACGACTGTTCCGTTACCGTGTCATTAAACTGGTTGACCGTCTGCTCTGCCTCGACGACGATATTGTCAATCGTATAGTGCTGGAGATTCTCATCGTGCCCTGCATGTGCCAAGTTCTGTCCCATGCCTGTGCTGACAAGCGCTGCCAGAATCGACAGAGTAAGATTACTTTTTTTCATAAAATTTTACCTCCCTGTTAATCACACGGGATTTCCCCGTCCATATTACCCATTACTTTATCCGGTCTCAGCGATAAAGCCAAGCGTGATACATTTACTGCACTAAAAGCACAAAAGAAAAGCCTTCTTGCTCTCCGGCAAAAAGGCATACGAAACATACAAAAATAATCGTGCCTTCCTGTCTCTCGCAGGGACGATACAGCGTTCCAACCGGGCAGTTCTTCTGGCTCTGCTTCCTCGTCTCCCTCGCCTTCCCAGTTTCCCAGTGACGTATTGAGGTCGACTCCACATTACAGCTGCGGGACAGCGCAGGTCTCTCACCTGCTTCTCTATTAAGCGCAATGCGCACCCGATTGGCAAAATATTCAATTGTGTTTTTATTCCCAATAACTTTTAGCAGATTATCATAACATAAATAATCTGTCAAGCCTATTATAAAGAACGATACAATTCTCCTTATCGATAGTCACATTTTTGACACTGCGTCATCATATGCTCCGGATCTTCCTTGAAGAAGAGTCCTGCCCAGCCGCAGATGTGTAGTGGCCCCATGCAGTGCCGTAACGGGCTGCCCGTTTACAAGGAAATCCTTGTGCACATCCACAAATTCGATCATCGTTCCTTCACCTTCTTCAAAGCCGCACGCACCAGTTTCGCGAGATAATGTGCCGTCGGCGCGAGCGCATTCGGATCGACGCGGAAGCCCGGATTGTGGAGCGCGTGTGAAAGCCCCGTGCCAACGAGGACAAACATGCCCGGAACTTTTTCCTGATAGAAGGCAAAGTCCTCACCGCCAAGCGACTGGGGTGCGGGAACGACGTTCAGATTGCGCGCCTTTGCCGTTTCCTCGGCAAACGACGCCCAGAAGGCATCGTTCACTGTCGCAGGAGGTCCCTCGTACCAGTCCATCTCCACCGTCGCACCATGTGCCGCTGCCATGTTCTCTGCCAGGGCGCAGACGCGCGCACGGATCAGCGCACGCTCCTCCGCCGACAAACTGCGCGTCGTCCCCTCGACGAGAGCCTCCTCGGGAATGACGTTCCACGTATTCCCTGCTGCGATGTGCGTGACGCTTACAAGCCCCGCCGAAAACGGGTTGAGATTGCGCGCGACAATGGTCTGCACCGCCTGAACGAATGCCGCCGTGAGGGGAATCGGATCGATGCCCGACTCCGGATGTGCGGCGTGTGTGCCCTTGCCGCGAAAGCGGAACACGAAACGATCCACCGCAGCCATCACTGCGCCCGCTGAGATGCCGACCGTCCCGACGGGGAGGAGCGGACATGCGTGTAGTCCAAAGATCGCACTCACATCCTGTAGTGCCCCCGCCTCAATGAGCACCTTCGCGCCGCCCGGTGCCTCCTCCGCCGGTTGGAAAAAGATCCGCACGCGCCCCGTAAGCTCTGCCTCGTGCTGTTTGAGCAGGAGCGCTGCACCGAGCACTGAGGAGATATGAAAATCATGTCCACAAGCGTGCATACGCCCCGCATTCTCCGAGCGGTACGGCAGATCCGTCTGCTCCTCGATGGGCAGTGCATCGATATCGCTGCGCAGGGCGAGGATGGTATTTCCCGTGCCTACCTCCGCAACAACGCCCGTCTTGAGTGGAAGCTCCAGAATGCGAAGCCCCGCCCGCTCCAAGGAGGCACGAATCCGTTGCGTTGTCTCCACTTCTTCATAGGAGAGCTCAGGATGGCGGTGAAACCATTGAAATTCTTCCGCGATGTAGGCATCTACATTTTCAATGTCTGCCATTTCCCTCTTCCTTTCTAATTCATATATTTTCGATATGCAATATCGGAATTATATCTTGAATATCATCTCTTGTCAACAAAATCTTTTCGTGTAATTTTTATAGGTTATAAACTCAAACTTCGCAGATGAATAATCTGCTGTAACCCTTGAAATATCTAT
>ERZ773083.1285-NODE-1285-length-17391-cov-76.543436_pt1 | contig 17391 bp, 14 predicted proteins | sample MGYA00511465_ERZ773083 | MGnify/ENA primary metagenome ERZ773083 (study PRJEB29015, sample SAMEA2738001) | human oral metagenome | biome: human oral; feature: human-associated habitat; material: dental | place: China | collected 2060 ... | reverse complement strand
TTCTACTACGGCGGCCGGGTCCACGAGGGGACGCGCGGCAGCCTGTACGAGTGGGTCTCGGCGTCCCTGCGCGCCGCAGGGGCGGCTGCGGCGGGTCTCTGGCGCTACGAGCTGCGCTACGGGAGCGGCACGCGGATCGACGCCTTCGGGCTCTGGGGGGCCATGTGGAAGAGCATGGGTCCCGGCCGCGCCGCCCTCGCCCGGGCATCCTCCCTCGGTTGGGAGGGAGGGGAGGAGGCGTCCGTTCGCGTCAAGGGCAGGGAGCTGCGCTGCGGGATCTCCCGGGAGAGGTTCGCGGCGCTCTCGGGGAGGGGCGTGGAGTACCTTGGTCCCGCTGGCATGGACTGGTCCGGCGGGCTCGCCGCCGACCTGCTCCTCGCCCTGTCGGACACGTGGTCCCCGCAGCTGTGGCGCTACGTGCGGGGCAGGGACCGGCTCTGCGGCCAGGTGTGCGAGAGGGGCGGGATCGCCGTGGGGCGCTCCGGTGACGACACGGGGCTTGCGGCCTACCTCACCGTTTGGGAGGAGGGTCTTATGCACGGCCTGCTGCTTCGCGCCGCAGAGGTCGCCCCCCGGCTCATGCCCGGCTCACCTCGTGAGAGGCGGAACGAGACGTTCCCTTAGCAGGCGCCCGCATTACCTGAGCACCCGATTTGCGATCCGCTCGCCATGCGAAAAGACCTGCCATGGCTGGGAATAGGGATGCAGTCTGAGTCGAGCGATATCCATGTCAGCATAGCCATGGCCTACCATAGTTTGCAGATGGGGTATGCTATACATGGCAATTATGGTAATCGATACTTTGCAAATAGGGTAATGCTTCCATCACACGCTGGGGATGCGAATCATCCTGTTGGGGGTCGGTATGATCAAACGTGACGTTGCAGGATTCGTCCTTGACAACGCCTCGTGGTTTCCCGTGGTCTCGGTCACGGGGCCTCGACAGAGCGGGAAGTCAACGCTCGTCAGGAGCCTCTTTTCCGACTACGCATACGTGAATCTCGAGGACCGTCCCACTTACGAGCGCGTGATGGCAGGTCCGTCCGACTTCATTTGCGAGCGACCCCCTAGGATGATCATCGACGAGGCGCAACGCGTGCCAGAGCTCTTTAATGCCATACAGGTGGTTTCCGACGAGCGTGGCACGCGGTAGGCCAGTACATCCTCTCCGGATCTCAGAGCTACCTCCTGCTGAGGCGTATCACTCAATCCCTTGCGGGGCGCATCGGGCTGGTGCGGCTCATGCCACTCTCGTATCGCGAGGTGGCTCTGACACCAAACGAGGTGACGCCAGATGGGTTCATGCTGCGTGGAGGGTATCCGCGCCTCTACGACGTTGATATCCCTAGTTACGTTTATTTTGAGAACTATATCTCAACCTATGTTGAACGAGATGTGTCGGAGTACGTCGATGCGCGTAGCAAGGGGCCTTTCCGCAGGCTCCTGATGTTGTGCGCACAGTCATGCGGATTGCTCCTAAACGTATCGCGCCTCGCGAGCGACCTGAGTGTCGCGCGAGCGACTATCGACTCATGGCTTTCGATACTCGAGGCAAGCTATACCATCTTCAGGCTACAGCCGTGTCATGCCAACCTCAGGAAGCGTCTTACAAGAACGCCCAAGGTCTCCTTTTGTGACACTGGCCTCCTATGTAACCTGTTAGGCGTCGAGACCTCTGAGCAGCTGCGAGACAGCGAGATGCGCGGCGCCATCTTCGAGAACCTCATAGTCACAGAGACGGCAAAGCGGCATCTCAACGCGGGACGGACTCCTCGACTCTTTTTCTACAGGGATGACTCGAAGATTGAGGTTGACCTGGTTGATGACAGCGATCCCGCAGGCAGGGAGCTGATAGAGATTAAGTCGCAGGTCGGGTTTCGCAAGGACTTCCTGCGACATCTACCAGTGGTTGGCGGGGACCTGGGCATAGCCGAAAGGCGGCGGTACGTTGTCACGCGGGGGGCAGACTCGTTTTCCGTCGGTGGCATGAAGGTGTGGGCGGCTTGTGATTGGCTCATGAGACCGTAGCTCGTGACGCCGGAGTCAAGCGGGAGGCCTCCTGGCAAGTGTGAGCTTACCAGGCTACAGAGGTGCCGGTTGCAGGAGCTTTTTGATACGGATTGGCATGTGCCACCAAAGGCCGCATCCATTGAGATGGGACTTTCGTGATCCCTATCGGGCGTCATGGTCTTGCGCTATGTGTCCCCGGAGGGACGCGTGAGACACGGGCGCTGGGCCTGCGGGGCTCGATCGCGCATTCGGCGACACCGAGTGCGCGATGCGCGTGCCACCCGGCGCCACCGAGTGGCACAGCATTTCACGACAACTGTACATATGCCGACTTCCGCGCCACTCGGCGCTACCGAGTGCGCGGTCTGCCTGCCACTCGCTGCCGTCGAGTGGCGCCCGTGAGGCAGCGCGGCTCGAGGGTCATCAAAGAGATGGGCGGCACCGGATGGCACGCGGCTCGGAGCCATCGGGAGGGGGGCGGCACCGGACGGCAGCGCGGCGGCCTCAGGTCCCTCACGCGCCGCGATTCCCGACGCGATCCGTCGTTGCGCGGGACTGTGCCGGGCAGAGCCACCCACAAGGCTGCGTCCGCCGCCGACGTCCAAGGGCGTTCGGCCCACCCGTGGAAAGCAACCATCGAGCGTGAGAGTGCGTATAAAGTCACGATGAGGTAGGATGGCGGTGAGGTGGGTGACGCAAGACCCCATCGATCATGTTGCGAAGAAAAGCTGCGTCATGCCAGTGGCCAGAGTCCAGTGGCGCAGGCGTTTGGAAAGGGGCTGCGATGTTGTCCTGGTTGAGGGACCTCTTTGGTAAGAAGGGCGCCGAGCTTCCCGGTGATGATCCCGTGCGGTCCCGCGCTCCTCTCGCTGAGGGTCGCGTCCTCGATGTGCCCTCTGGCTATAACGTGCGCGAGCTGGGCGGCTATCCCACGCCGTATGGTCAGACGCTCTACCACCGCTTCGTGCGCTCTGGCGATACCGACGGGCTCAGTAGCACTGACATAGCTGCCCTGCGTGACTACGGCGTCTCGATGGACGTCGACCTTCGCAGCCAGTGGGAGGTCACTCATGCCCCCGATCGCCTGGCCAAGGACCGGGGCGTCCGCAGCTTGCATGCGCAGCTGCACTCCTATGACATGCACGCACACGACCTTAAGCTGCCTGATGACACCGAGGGCTACATGGCTAACGGCTACCTCTCTATGCTTGAGAACCGCAAGGTCGTGCACAAGATCTTCTCGTTCATGGCCAAGGCTACCGACGATGAGTGCGTCCTCTTTCACTGCGCGGCTGGCATGGACCGCACTGGCGTTACGTCCATGCTGGTGCTGGGGCTCTGTGAGGCGAGCAGGGAGGATATCCTGCGCGACTACCTCTATTCCTTTGCCGATGTCGACAGGGTGGAGGAGCTGCTCGACGGGAAGGATTGTGCTCCCGATGATCGCTCGGTTGGCCCCATGGGGGCGGGCACGCTCATGCACACCATGTCCGCCGTGTACCAGGCGCTGCTCGATGGCTGTGGCTCAGTGAGGGGCTACCTGCTCTCCTGCGGCCTTGGCGAGGATGAGCTCGACAGCGTGCGCCGCCACCTGGTGGGGTAGGTTGTGGGACATTGGGCCTTCACCCCCACAGTCGCCTGGTAGTGCGAGCCGTGCTTGCATCGCTCCTTTAGGTGACGCTGTGGGTACAACATGCGTCTCTCGTTGAACGCCCGATGTGCGCGAGGCGTCAAGAGCACGTAGCGCATCGAGAGGCCCATTCGAGGAAGACGAGCGTCGCCCATGATGTATCGGCAACAGGAATGCCGTGACGGGCAGCGCGAGCGTCATTGATGCTACCGCTCAGGGGCAAAAACATACCGTTGGCCCCGCCGCTTGACCGTGTACGGAAAAGCTGACCCCGTGTACCTGTACACCCCTTTGGGGACAGCTTCAGCTCGATTACCCTCATAGTATGGAGTAGAACCATGAGGACAGCGCGACACAACAATCCGTCGCGAGGAGGCGCTTGCGCATATGGGTTGGGAGTTCAGGTATGTGGTGCAGGATATACGGCGAGAGGATACTCTATGAGTGACCTCGTCTTCATCGTGCCGGCACTGGGCATACCCGTTCTCGTCTCGGCGCTTGAGTGGACGCTCCTGAACGACATCGTCGAGCGTCACCATAGCCATCATGATACCTATCGCGTCTCCAATACGCTGACGCACACCCTCGTTATGATCATGGTGTTCATGGGCTTCCTTGGCGTGGTTCTCGGATGGCTCTGCAACGTCGGCGTGTTTAGGGCGAACAGCCACGTCCTCCTCGCGTTCTTCTTGTCCTTCTTGGGCGTGTCTCTCCTGATCTGGACCTGGTTGCACCGTTACAAGGTCGTGACCTACGACGATCGCATGCACATCACGCCGCCGATCGGGACAAGAAGGACGATCAGATACGATGAGATCGAGAGCATGGAGTGGCACCGCTCAAAGTCGCTTTTGGGCTACGAGAACCTGCGCGTGCGTGTTAAGGGAAGCTACCGGCGCGTGACCCTTTGGGGCATGCTCGACCTCGAGCAGATCCTCATGCGCATCAATCGCTACGACGCCATCGATAACGAAGGTGTGTACTGACCTTCCGGGAGGCGTCAGTTCGGCTAGACGCCTTTGGCCAATAGATAGTGCCCCGCAGCGTGGCGGGCACTAACGGAGAGCAGCCAACTGGGCAAACGCTCTCGAGACGGTGCCCGCCAGATTGGCGGGCACTATCGGGCATCGACGGGCGGACGCCGGCGGGCGCTATAGGGTCGGCTTGATAAGGGGGTACACGAGGGACGAGCGAGCACGAAACGAGTTTCTGATGGTGAGCCTGTCGCTTAGGGGGAACCAGCGTGTGGAGAAGACCTCGGCACCACCATTGACATAGACCTCCATGGTCGAGCCGTCCACGATCATGCGCAGATCGTCGAGAGATTCAAGCCTGATGCTACGGCTCTGTCGCCCAGCCGAGGCCAGCTCTCCCGCCTCGGTCTGGGCAAAGCGGATGCCGAAGCTGCCGCTCTCGATGAAGATCTCCAAGACGTCATTGAGCCAGATCTGCGCGTCGCCGTCCTCAATCTGCTTGAGGATGACGTCTGCCGCGAGGCTGTCAAGCACGAGGCTCTCGCCGCAGGGCAGCGCGCGAGCCTCTCCGCGGTAGTTGTCAAGCTCTGTTACCGGATGTTGGCGCAAGAGCCCGTCCTGACCAAGGGAGATCTCGCGCGGGAGCGTCATCGTATGCGCCCGGTCCATGCCCTCGGGCACGCTTGTGTAGCTGTGGTCGAAGGTGCCCATCCAGCCGATCGAGATCGTGCGACCCCTCTCGTCCGTGAAGATCTGGGGCGCGTAGAAGTCAAAGCCGTGGTCCCACTCGGTGAAGCCGTCGAGCGGGACGGCGTCGATGTCGATGATCTTCTCGTGCTCGGGAAGCGGGAAGTACCCCGCCTGCCAGAGGTTCTGCCAACGATAGCTCTCGGAGGGGAGCCCCTGGGGGCAGACGGCCAGAAATTCCCTGTCTCCCATGCGTATGATGTTGGGACACTCCCACATGTAGCCAAAGATCAGGCGTGCCACCGTCGTGTTCTTGGGCAGAATGGTGCGACGCAGTTGCCAGCTTTCTCCCTTGTCGTGGGAGTCGTAGACGAGCACGCTGCCAAAGTCTCCTCGGGCATCGGGATTGTCTGTGTCGAGCGGCCCCCGCTGTCGGGCGCCCAACAGCATGTGCAGGCAGCCGTCCTGTTCCCAAACCGTCGGGTCGCGCACATGCAGGGTACAGCTTGTGGGGTAATCCGCATTAGTGAGAAGTGCCTTCTTGGGCGAGAAGTGCAGGCCGTTCTCGCTCGTGGTCATGATCTGGTTGGCCTCTCGCCCCCAGTCCACGCGCTCGTCGTCGAAGGTGTCGACGACGTTTCCCGTGTAGAACACGCGCATGAGGTCACCGCCGTCAGGCGCGCCGCCCTTGTCCACCCAGGTGCAGCCCGAGAAGACGCCGCTGCGGTCGAGCTGGATGTCGGGCGCGAGTGCCACCCCCAGATCCTCCCAGCTGATGAGGTCGTCGCTCACCACATGACCCCAGTACTTGAGCTCGTCCGTCGGCCAGTTGGGCGCGTATTGGTAGTACGCGTGGTAGCGTCCGCGAAACTGGCAGAGGCCGTTGGGGTCGTTGAGCCAGCCCTGTCTTGGCTCGATGTGAAACGACGGGTTCCAGAATTGCTTGGACATCGTTCTCCTCAGAAACGCACTCGATGCTGGGTTTTAGGTAATGGTTCAGAGAAATGCCGTTGAGATTATAGGGCGGGCATGCAGGTCGTAGGACGTGGTTGGAAAAATATGCACCTCACTCATGGGAGACACACGGCGGCATACTTTGTGATCCCGTATGAATGAGAGGTGCCTGCTGGCGAGTCATGACGCGGCCGATGGGACAGTGCAGCCCAAGGCGTGGGCACACCCAGCTTGAACGCCCCGGAATGTACGAACCAGAGCTCCGGGGCGTTCGGTCCAGATAGTCTTGCAACGCCGGCGTGCTATGGCCTTAGCTGTCGATGCCTGCAAAGTGGCAAGAGCCCATCTCCCAGCCCTGGTGTCTGCCCTTGAGACTGGAGCTGACACGCAGCTCGTCCACGCTCTCGGGATACCACCGAGTTGTCATCGTGACCTCGCCGCCGTTCACGTAGATCTCGACGATGGAGGTGTCCACGATGACGCGCAGGTCCCTGATGCGACCTGCCGTAAGCGCCGAGAGGGGAAGGCGCCTGACGCTTCGGTAGGCGCCGGCGGGGCTCGTGAAGGCCAGCTCGCACAGGTTGCCGATGATGGAAAGCTCGAGGTCGTCGTTCAGGCGCAGCACAGCGTCTCCGGATTCGATCTGCGTGACGCAGATGTCGGCGGTGCCCGCGAAGTGCGCGCCCACGGCTCCCGTGAGGTCGAACACGTCGTAGGAAGATGAGCCGACGGTCCCCGTGAAGCCCGCGACATCACCGGTGAACTCAACCAGCTCGCCGCGAAGCGCGTCGATCTCGGCCACGGGCCACTGACAGACGCGCCCACCTTCGTTGAGGCTAAGCTCGCGCGGCAGGGTGAGCGTGTGGGTCCACTCGCGGGTGGGGTTGTCGTACTGGGTCTCGATGTCGGGCAGGCTCGCCCACCCGACCAGGATGGTGCGTCCCCGCTCGTCCTCGAAGACCTGGGGGGCGTAGAAGTCGAAGCCAAAGTCGAGCTCGACAAACCCCGCCTCGTCGATGCAGGGGTAGGGACCGTCCGCGTCCATGAGGCCGGGGTCTTTCGCCATGAGGTCGATGAGCCTGCCGTCGAGGGCGATGTAACCCGAGTTATGTATGTTCTGAAGGCTCGTCGGCCGCTTGCCCACGCCCTGAGGGCACACAAAGAGGAACTCGCGCCCGCCGAGCGTGGCAAGGTTGGGGCATTCCCACATGTAGCCAAAGGGCTGCCGCCCAAGGTTAGTTGCGGAGCCCTCGAGTCTCCAGCTGAGGCCGTCGGGGCTTTTGTAGAGAAGGATGCAGCCCTGATCTCCCTGAGCGCGTGCGCCGAGCAGCATGTGCCAGCAGCCGCCCTGCTTCCAGACCTTGGGGTCCCTCACATGGCAGGAGCAGTAGGCGGGGTAGCCCTCATTGCCTAAAACCAGGCGCTTCTCACCAAAGGTGGAGCCGTCGCTCACGACGAGGGTCTCGTTGGCGAGACGACCCGAGTAGTCGTAGTCGTGCTCGCCCGGCAGCAGCTGGTTTCCGGTGTAGTAGCACCACATCCTGCCGTCGTGGACGGTGGCCGAGCCCGAGTACGAGCCGTTCCTGTCAAGCTCCCGGTCGGGCATGATGGGCGAACCCAGCCACTTCCAGCTGACGAAGTCTTCCGTGGCCCAATGGCCCCACCCGTGGGCGGCGTCGGGCCAGAGCCTGCGGTGCTGGTGGAAGTAGTGGTAGGTGCCATCGAGCTGGCAGAGGCCATTGGGGTCGGTTATGTCGCCGGTCTCGGTCTGGAGGTGGAACCTGAGGCGCCAGTTGTGCTTGGGGCTCCACGTGCGCTTGATTGCCATCTTGCTCCTTTTGCGCGTCGCGGTCGCGAGAGGGCCGCTCTGCCGTGGTCGGTTGACGTCTAGAACAGCTAGGACAGGACCTTCTCGACCTCGTCGAGGGTGGGCATGGCGGGGATGGCGCCGCGCCTCCGCACGCAGAGGGATGCCACGGCATTGCCAAAGCGGGCGAAGCTTCTGGCGTCGTCGAGGGTCACGTTCTCGGGCCTGATGTCGGCGTCCACGAAGGCGCAGAGGAAGCCTCCCCAGAAGGAGTCACCCGCCCCGGTCGTGTCGACAGCATCCACCTTGAAGCTGGGCACGGTCGCGCTGCCGTCCTTGGTCGCCACGAGGGCGCCCTCGTCGTCGAGCGTCACGCAGACCACCTGTGCGCCCTGACCAAGGAGGATGCGGGCGGCCTCGGTGGGGTCGGAGCGTCCGGTGAGCAGCTCGGTCTCCTCGCAGCTGATCTTTATGAGGTCCATGTACGTGACGATGGAGCGCATCTGCTCAGAGGCTACCTCGGCACTCGTCCAGAGGGAGTCGCGGTAGTTGGGGTCATAGGACATGACGGCGCCTGCGGCCTTGGCCACGTCGAGAGCGGCGATGGTGGCGCTGCGTGCCGGCTCGTCGGTGAGCGAGAGTGACCCCACGTGAAAGACGCGGCTGTTCTCGATGACATCGCGCCTGAGCTCCTCGGGGCGCAGCTGCGTGTCTGCGCCGGGCTTGCGGGCGAAGGAGAAGGTCCTCTCGCCCTCCTCGCTGAGCGCGACGAAGGCGAGTGTGGTGAAGCAGTTGGGGTCGAGCACGAGGCCGTCGCAGTTGACATCGTTGGCGACGAGAGTGGCGTTCAGGAACTCGCCGTGCATGTCGCGCCCCACCTTACCGATGAAGGCGGTGGACTTTCCCAAGCGCTCGAGGGCTACGAGGACGTTTGCGGGCGCGCCGCCGGGATTGCGCTCGAAGAGCTTCTGGCCTGCAGCTGAGGTACCCGCGTCGGTGAAGTCGATGAGAAGCTCGCCGAGGGCTGTGACAGAGAACATGGTGCTCCTTTCCGCAGCACCGACGCCTGCGTCGGATGCTGCCGTATCAGAGAAATGCGGGAGCGATCGCAACTGCGACCGCCCCCGCAGGTGTGCTGACCAAGGTTGCCGGTCAGGGGGACGGACCTACTTCTTGATGTCGATGAGGGTATCGCCCGCCTTGACGGTGCCGGTGTGACCCTCAACGGAGGAGAAGTCATCGGTGTTGGTGATGATGACCATGGTCGTTGTCGGGAGGCTGGCCTCCTTGATGGCGCCCAGGTCGACATCCATCAGGAGGTCACCCTTCTTGACGTTCTCGCCCGCCTGGCACTTGGCGGTGAAGGGGCCTCCCTTGAGGTTGACGGTGTCGATGCCAATGTGGATCAGGATCTCGACGCCGCCCTCAGAGAGCAGGCCAATGGCATGACCGGTCTCGGCGACCATCGTAATGGACCCGTCTGCGGGTGCGTATACCTTACCCTCGGTGGGCTCGACGGCCGCGCCCTTGCCCATGGCCTCGGAGGCGAAGACGGGATCGGAGACGGCGGTCATCGAGATGGCCTCGCCTGCCATGGGCGAGACGATGGCTTCGGGACCAGTCGTTGCGGCTGCTTTGGCGCTGGGGGTCGCAGTGGTGCTGGGGGTCGCAGTGGTGCTGGTGCTAGCCTCAGGCTTGGGGGTGGGAGCGGCAACCTTCTTCTTGGGCTTGTCCTCGTCCTTGTAGATGGCGCTCGTGAGGCCAAAGGCCACGCCGAAGGCGACGACGAACATGATGATGTACTGGACGGGCTGCTTGACGCAGAGCAGGAGGCCGAAGATGCCCGTCACGCCCGTACCGGTGGCAGCGAGTTGGGTTAGGTAGCAGACGAAGGCGCCACAGGCGGCACCGGCCATGCCGCACACGAAGGGCTTGACCTTGGGGAGGTTGACACCAAAGATTGCCGGCTCGGTGATGCCCAGCAGGCAGGAGATGCCAGAGGGGACCGCGAGGCTCTTGGTCTTGACGGTCTTGGTCTTGAGCGCGACGGCCAGGCAGGCACCGCCCTGCGCTATGTTGGCGGCAGACGCGATGGGCAGCCAACGTGTCACATTCCCAGGCTGGGCGAGCATGGAGACGTCGATGGCGGTGTACATCTGGTGCAGGCCCGTGACGACGGAGGGCGAGTAGATGAGGCCGATGATGATGTAGCCGATGCCCAGGGGCACCTTGAGCAGGAAGTACAGCAGGCCGAGGATGGCGTTCTCGAGCCAGACGAAGATGGGGCCTATGAAGAGGATCGTGATGTAGGCGGCGACCGAGACGGACACGAGCGGCGTCACGAAGAGGTCGAACATCTCGGGTACGGCCTTGTGCAGGCGCTTCTCGAAGAAGCAGAGGATCCAGACGCCTACGAGTATGGGGATGACGTGTCCCTGGTAGCCTATCCAGTCGATGCTGTAAAGGCCTGGTATCACCGGGAGCGTGATCATCGTGCCGTCGGAGAGGGCCTTGGAGGCGCTGTAGGCGCTGATGAAGTCGGAGCTGATGAGCAGGGCACCGAGCGATGCGCCAAGGTAGGGGTTGCCCCCAAAGACCGTGGCTGCCGAGAAGCCGAGCAGGATCTGCAGGTTTGCCAGGGCGCAGGCGTTGACGAGCGCCGCGATGCGCCACCATACGCTGGTGGTGTCCAGATCAAAGAGACCCGCGCCGTCGGGGGCGGGTGTGCCCATGAACTGGATGGCACCCATGATGCCCATGAGCATGCCGGATGCGACGATGGCGGGGATGATGGGTACGAAGACGTCAGAGAGCACCTTGATGGCCTTCATGAAGCCGTTCTGCTGCTGTGCGGCTGCCTCCTTGACGTCGGCCTTGCTCGCGGCGGAGATGTTGCCCTGCTTGCAGAGCTCCTCGTAGACCTTGTTGACAGTGCCTGTCCCGTAGATGACTTGGAGCTGACCAGAAGCCTTAAAGTTGCCCTTGGCGCCAACGGCGTCATCGACCTTCTCCTGGTCGACCTTGGAGTCGTCTGCGATGACCAAGCGCAGGCGTGTGGCGCAGTGCGCTGCCGAAACGATGTTGCCCGGGCCGCCGACCGCCTCCAGAATCTCCTTAGCGGCTTGTGCGTGATCAAGTGCCATTGAGTCCCCCTTGTCTGAACGCTACATATGGAATCGTTCTCACACGCTCTTATCGAAGGATTCCATAGTTGGTGGCAAACTCAGCTTGCAGCCATGGAATCGTTCTCATATATTCAAGAATACTTCACAACTGAGAGGATGTGGGTCCTAAAGGAGCAGGGCATAGCTGAACGGCAGCATATAGGCGGCGAATGGCGATGGATCGTCTTGTGTCGGAGGGGGACGAAGGATGCGTTCGCGAAAAGGAGGATGCGTTCCCGAAAGACGAGAGGCGGATCGGGCTTGGCAGGCCATGAGCATCGTGCTGTAGGGGGCTGGCCCTGCAGTCGGCTAAACCGAGCTTCACGGGTGTCCCTAGCGGATCGACCCCCGTGCGAGGACCTCGTAGCCCAGGCGTATCTCGCACGGGATGCGCGTCGTCTTGCCCATGGCGTCGACGAGCATGCGCGCGGCCTCCTTGCCGGCCGTCTTGTAGTGGTGGTGTACGGTCGTGAGCGTGGGCGTGACCACGAGCGTGAGCTCAGAGTCGCCCGTGCCCGTCACCTGCACGTCGTCAGGTATGCTCCTGCCGTATTCGCGCAGGCAGCTCATGGCGCCGAAGGCAATGGAGTCGCTCGCGCAGATGATGGTGTCCACGTCGGGATGCGACTCGAGCAGCCGCTCACAGCTGAGGTAGCCCGACTCCACCGTGAAGTCTGCGATGAGCTGTGCGCTTGCGGACACCTCGAGGCCGTACTCCTCGCAGGCATCAAGGAAGCCCCTGTGTCTGGCCCTTCCTGCGGCTAGGTCCCGCTCCGTGACGCCGATGTAGGCGGGCTTTGTGGCGTGGTCGAGGGCCAGCGCCGTGATGTCGCGTATCGAGTGATAGTCATCGTTGTAGACGCAGGATCTCCCCTCGATGTCTTGGCCGAGGACCACGAGCGGTACTCGCAGCTCGTCCATGGCGCGCTCGTGCGCGGACGTGAGTACCGTGCCCACGAGGATGACGCCGTCCACGTGGTTCTTCTCGGCAAAGAGGCGCAGGTAATCGACCTCGAGCTTCTCATCATTGTCGGTGTTGGCCAGCAGTATCTGGTACTGGGAGTCGTTGAGCTGAGAGGTCAGGCCCTCCACCATCCGCGAGATCGAGGCGGAGTTTATCTTGGGAATGATGACGCCCACGAGATTGGTCTTGCCGGTGCGCAGCTGCTTGGCCTGACGTGAGGGTATGTAGCCGGTCTCCTTGATGACGCGGGCGATGGCGCGGCGCTTCTCGCTCGAGACGTAGCCGTCGTTGAGGTAGCGCGACACGGTGGCGCGAGACACTCCCGCCATCTTGGCCACTGTCGTGATGTCCATGTGCCACCTCGCCTTCTGTTGTGTGACTCGAGAACCCTGTGATTAACTTACTTGCACAAGGTGGGCAAAACCGCACTCATTTTTTGGGTGTGCGGTCGCTGTGGCGCGGTGAGTGCGCTGTTGGCTCTGAAGGGTATGCGGGACATGCTCGCGGGTCTGTCCCGGGGACAGGGAGTTTGCTCACCCGGCGGTCATAGCTGAGAAGCCCGTTGGTCTCTTCCTCGATGTCCGTGAGCTGGGTGAAGACGAACCCTGCAAGCCCCCTTGGCTCGAGCGCGTCTGCCTGGGCGAGCTGCCTGGAGACTGCCTGTCGAAATGCTGCTGTGTCCTCGAAGACATCATAGCCGTAGGAGGTCTCCAGTGAGCAGTGCCCCTCCACGCGAAGGCTGAGCCCGCCAAACTCATTGAGGATGAAGGCGCGGCCATCCTTATGTGGATAGACCTGGAGGCTCCTGAAGTAGTTGTGGATGGCCACGAAGTTGCCCGCCCCCTGGTCGTACCAGCCGCTTGCCGCGATGACGGGACGTGTGGGGTCGAGCTCCCTGGTGCGCTGCGCCTGACCAAAGGAGTCAAACTGCCCCCAGCTCTCGTTGAAGAGCGTCCAGGCAATGACGCTGGGATGGGCGGAGAGGTGACGCACGGTCAGGTCGCGGGTGTGCTGCCACTCCCTACGATAGGAGTTGTCGTCGGCCGCGAGTTTGCGCCAGTGGGAGGGTGTGTCGTCCCGAAAGCGTGACCATGAGCGCCTAAAGAGCGTGGGCGTGTTGATCGAGCGCCACTTGTCGTAGCTGCCGCCACCTGTGGGCATGTCCTGTATGACAAGCATGCCCATGCGGTCGCAGAGCCAGTACCAGAGCTCCCCCTCAACCTTCACATGCTTGCGGAGCAAATTGAAGCCCAGGTCATGGGCAGTCTGGACGTCGGATCGCAGGGCGTCGAGCGAAGGCGGGGTCATAAGCCCGTCGGGCCAGTAGCCCTGGTCGAGCAGCCCCCTCAGGAAGATGGGCCTGTGGTTGAGCATGACGCGGGGCGTGCCTTGGGCGTCTGGCTCGACCGCGACCGAGCGGAAGGCACAGTAACTCGTGACCTCATCCTCTCCATAGCCGAGCGTGAGGTTATAGAGGCGGGGGTTGTCCGGTTCCCAGAGCTGGGGGTCCTGGACGCGCAGCCTGACCGTTGCCTCGTGCTTTTTGGCGACGGGTCCCATCGCCGACCGGCCGCTCTTAAGCGAGAGGACCAGGCGTCTGCTAGGGTTGCTGACTTGGGCCGTGACCGAGATGGTGCCATCGTCCGGGTTGGCACTCACCTGCAGTTGTCGGACGTGGTCTTTGGGGACGTCCTCGATCCAGACGCTCTGCCAGATGCCGGACTGAGCCGTATACCACATGTTGGCCCGCACGAGTCGCTGCTTGCCGCGAAGCTGCGTGCCCGTGTCGCTCGGGTCGAAGACGCAGACGGCCAGGGCGTTTTCTCCGTCCTTGACGGCGGACGTTACGTCAATGTCAAAGGGCAGGTAGCAACCCCTGTGCTCGGCGAGCCTCTTGCCGTTCAGATAGACCGCGCAGGCCCAGTCCACGCCCTCGAAGTGCAGGATGCGCCTGCGCCCCGGTAGGGGTCGGCTTGCATCGAAGCAGAGTCGGTACCAAAGGAGCTCATTTGGCTTGAGCTGGCGGCCGACGTGCGAGAGCTGGGCCTCTGGCGAGAAGGGAACGAGGATCTTGCCATTCCAGGAGATAGGCATCGCGGCATTGCGCCAGGAGCTACGGGCTTCTTGGGCCGAGCCGAGCGAGACGAAGGCGTAGTCCCACCAGCCGTTGAGCGTCTGCCAAGATGTGCGGGCAAGCTGCGGGCGCGGGTGTTCTGGCCAGGGGACGGTGCCGTCGCCAGGAGTGGCGGCAAGGAGCTTCTCTCCCCAGATCGTGGTCAGGGGGAAGAGGGGAGCGCCTATGCCCTCCTTGGGCTGGCTCTTGAGCGCACGTCTGAGATCGAGGTCCATGGACTCTCCTAAGTGGGTTTGCGAATGCAGAACAGGATAGTGCGCCAAGACGACCATGGGCCTTGCGAATTGTGAAGAAACACATATGAGAACATCGGTCATTTGACTTTGGTCGGTCTGGGGCATATAGTAATCGTCCTGCGCAGTTGATGCGCCCAGACTCTGCGGGGTGGAGCAGTCTGGTAGCTCGCCGGGCTCATAACCCGGAGGTCGGTGGTTCAAATCCGCCCCCCGCGACCACACGTTACAGCCCTGACCTGGTAAAACAGGTCAGGGCTTTTGTTTATGTCGGCAATGCCGACAAATTGCCGACAGAGATTTTAGCACGGTCCCAAAAATCAGCTCGAAAGGCTGCGGACGTGCGCAAACAGCTCTCCACAAGCTTGCGGTCTGCCGCAGCCGAATCTCAAAAAGCTCTTCTGTGCGTCTATAATCAACTGCCCGGGCTCCTGCCTTCGGCGCCCGGTTCTCCACAGCTGTCAGTGGAGAGCGCAGTAAGCCCTTTGGCGGTGGTTGTACAGAGGCGCCTAATTTGAGAGGACAAACGGCGCAGATGTACAGGTATGGAGACGGCGGACAGCATGGCAAGGACGGGAAGCGCGATGCGGTCCAAGGCGAGGGCGAACGTCCACGTGCCGTATGAATCATGCTTGGTTAGTTGCATCAATAGTGCTACTATTCAAGCATGAACAGTTTGGAAGCCATAAAGAAGCTCAACGATGTCTCCGCGTACCAGAGGGGCATGTTCACCTCCGCCCAGGCCAGGCGCCTGGGGGTGGAGAGGTACACGTTGGCGCGTCTGGAGAAGGGCGGGTCCGTCGAGCGCGTGGCGAGGGGGGTCTACCGCATGGGCGGTGCCCCCAGCGTTCGCGAGGAGGACGTCTACGCCGCCTGGCTCTCCCTCGTGCCCGACCGCGAGCCGGGCATCCCCCGCGCGCTCGAGCTGACGCCTGTGGCCATGGGGGCGACCTCCGCGTGGTTGCAGGAGCTCGGCGAGGTGGGGCCCGAGCCGCTGGAGTTCTGCTGCGGAGCCAGGAAGCAGACGCAGCGCGAGGGGATAACCGTCCACAAGCGGCTGCTCGACGCCGCCGACGTCGTGTACGTGGCGGGCATGCCCGCGACCTCGCCCGCCCGCACCGTCCTCGACCTCGTCGACGGGGGTGAGGACTTGAGCCTGGTGGCGGCCGTGCTGGAAGACGCGCTCGCGCGCGGCCTGGTCGCCGACGTCGAGGGGCTGGCGGAAGGGATCGACCGGAGGGGCGGGAAGACCGGGCTCCCGCGCGGAGCCAGCCTGCACGCGCTCCTCGCGAAAGGACGCTGAGGGATGCGCTACGAGAACGCCGGCCAGTTCGACCGGGCCGCCAAGAAGTCGATAAGGGAGTCCGGCAGGGAGTCGGGTGTCGCCTACAGGGAGATGCTCCGCGACCGCTTCTTGTGCCGAATCTTCAGCGAGGACGACCCGAGGTTCCTCCTGAAGGGCGGAGCGGGCATGCTCGTGCGCATACCGGGCGCGCGGGCGACGAAGGACGTCGACTTCGCCATGTGCGAGAGGGAGTCTGCGGACTCTGCCCTGGAGGCCCTGGACAGGCTGGCGTCCAAGGACCTCGGCGACTTCTGCTCCTTCAGGCTGACGAGCCGGAGGGAATCGCTCGACGAGAACGGCTACTCCCGCCTGCTGAAGCTGAGGTACGCGAGCTACGTGGGCGACGAGGAGAAGGACCCCATCCTCATCGACCTGTCGCTCGACTGCACGACCACGCAGCCGGCGGAGAGGATCACCCCCGCGAACCGCGTCGAGATCGAGGGCGTCGCCGTCTTCGATTACCTGGCCTACCCCCTCGCCGACCAGCTCGCCGACAAGCTCTGCGCCGTCATGGAACTCCAACCAGGCGGCTGGCCGTCCTCGAGAATGAAAGACCTCGTCGACATCGTCACCTACGCGACGAACGAGGCCTTCGACCTCGGGCAGCTTGCCCATGCGATCAGAAGCGAGTGCGCGAAGCGCTCCATGGCCGCGCCGAAGCGCTTCGAAGCACCCGAGAGCTGGCGGCCGCGGTTCCCCGAGTTTGCGCGCAGGAGCGGCCTGCTGGCGAAGTACGCCGACTTCGACGGCGCAACGGAGCTCGCCTCTGCGTTCTTCGACCCGGCCTTGGCGGAGACGGTCTCCGCCGACGCTGCGTGGGATCCCTCCCGAACCGAATGGGCTGGTGAGCGCTGAGCAGGGAGGCCCCCTTGTGCGCTGCGATGCCGGCTGCACCTGCAGACGGCCAATCGCTGCCGCGCGGCTGCCCTGCCTGTGAACCGCCTAATCACCCAAACGTCGCTGCACACGAGGCCTTCCCCAATCGCGTGAAAGGGCGCGATCTGGGAAGGCTTCGCTTCTTTGCGCGCTGAGACGTGGGACATGCCCTGGCGACGCGGTCTACCCTTCGGACCACGTAAAACCACGGAAAGGCATGCAGAGCATGGAAGCGACGCAAGGCAACAAGCCGGTGGGCAGGATCATCACCCTGCAGGAGGCCGCCGAGATACTGAGCGTCTCGTACAGCACGGCGTTCAGGCTCGCGGAGAGCGAGGAGCTCAAGGCGTTCAGGATCCGGAACTCATGGCGGACGAGCACGGTCGCGTGCGCCCAGTACATCGACAGGCAGATGCGCGTCCAGAACGACGTCATCCGCTATTCGGACAGAGAGGCGCGCCATGGTGAGGATTAGGGAGACACAGAATAAGTGTTTAACCCCTGCTATAACCCCTGGCAATCGGTCGATTTTTGGTCATGTTCGGACCGCTGCGGCCTTCCCGGGCCCCTCTCGCGGCCCCTCCGGGCGCCCTCGCGGCACACAGTCCCCTCG
>ERZ773083.1284-NODE-1284-length-17393-cov-9.338044_pt1 | contig 17393 bp, 11 predicted proteins | sample MGYA00511465_ERZ773083 | MGnify/ENA primary metagenome ERZ773083 (study PRJEB29015, sample SAMEA2738001) | human oral metagenome | biome: human oral; feature: human-associated habitat; material: dental | place: China | collected 2060 ... | reverse complement strand
TCGGTCTTCAACGGTTGTCTAACGCTTCGATAAGGTTTGTCTGACATTCAGGTTTCCATGACTATTTTTGGAATTTTTGTGTCCAGTTTTTGTTGACAAGTGCACCCGCGGAAAAACTCCCCCTCTCGTCGGGACATAAGAAAAGGCGCCCCTAAGGGCGCCCATAAAAAATCTAGAAGCGCATCTGCATGCCGATGACGATGCTGCGCCCCGGCATGGCGTACCACGAACCCGGCTGATGATTCCAAATCACGTCCGTATGCTCCGCGTACAGCTTGTTGAAAAGATTATCTATCTTGAGATAGAATGTCATATCCTTGACGGGCAAGTAGTTCACGCTCAGATTATACACGCCGTAGTTATCGGCCGGCCAGCCCCGTTCATCGGCATTGTCCGGATTCACCTGTCGCATGAAGTAGAACCCCTCCAGACCGACATGAACTTTTGCATGGGCATAGGAAACGCCGAAGGTCAGCTCGTCTTTCGGATAGTAGCCCAGCTCGAAGTTGTCGCCGTTCGCGTCCCAGAAAAGATGCGCCCAGCCGACATGCCCGCTCCAGTGCTTGCCCCATTGCGTGATATACTGCGCGTTCCAACCGCGCGCGACGGCATTGTCATAGTTTTGGTACTGCCCGGAGGAGCTGTAGCCGATCGTCCTCGTACTCTTGGTCGTGAACCAGTTCACGGTGAGGATGCTGTGATCTTTAAACGTCCGGTTGTAGCCGACGCTCGTCGTCCTTCCCTCTGCCGGCAGGAGGTCGCCGTTCCCGTACTGCGGATCCGTGAGCTGCTCGATGCTCGGCAGGATGTAGAAATCGCTGCGTCCCATGTAGATCGTATCCCGATCGGTGATGTCCCAGCTCAGCTTGTAGCTTTTCGACGTATGGCTGCCAATCTGTGCACGCTTGGTGCCGACATCGCCGGACGGCCTGTCGTAGCGGAGCCCGCCCGTCAGGTACACATGCGGGACAAACTCCCATGTATCTTGGATATAGTAGGAGAAGTTCCGCATGCTTTTATGACCGTAAATTCGATCCCCCGTGTCGGGATCCCAGCCGATCGGCCGGAGCGCGTTATCCGTCCCTTTGGAATAATCCACGCCGAAGATCAGATCGTTGTGCGGGAGCTCATAGCGCAACTGCTCGCTTAAGAATTCGTACGAGTTGTCCCGTTTGAAATGATACGGCGCCGTTGCGTTATGATACAGCTGGCCGTAAGTGCCGCGGATGTCGCTTTTCCGATAGGTCAGCATGTGCGTCCACTGCGGGGAGATCTTCCAGTCATGACGCAGGGTGAAGGCCTTGGAGCTATAGTCCCCGTCATAGTCATTGTCGTAGATGAAATCCGTTCCGCTGTATGACGCTTTCGTGCTGTCATAGGAAGCCGTGATTTTCTGCGTCTTGCTCAGGTCGTAGACGAACTTCACGCCGACGTTTTCCATGTCGTTGTGCCCTTTCCACGTCTTGCCCGAGCCGTCTTTCGTGTCCCCGTTTGCATTTTTGTTGTAATAGACATTCCACGCAAGCGCGTCATGCTTTCCCTGCGTGTTCACCTTGTAGCTCGTCTTGCCAAAGCCGCCGGCGGAAAGATCGACGGTGGTTTTATTTTCCTCAATCTCGCGCGTGATGATGTTGATGACGCCGCCACGTGCACCGCTGCCGTAGACGGTTCCCGCGCTGCCGCGCAGCACCTCGATGCGCTCGATATTGTCCATGTTGGAGAGCTGCGAGGCGTACATATAGCCGCTGTTGTTCGCACCCTGGAAATCATTGATGCGCACGCCGTCCACCAAGACGACGATGTCCTTGCTGCCGTTGATGCGAAGACCGCTGAGGTTCGCGTTCAACCCGTTCGCGCCGTAGTTCAGGAACTGTACGCCGGGCACCGTGCGCAGCGCTTCTTCGACAGTGGCCATGTGCATTTTTTCAATCTGTTCGCGCGAAACGATGCTGATATCCGCCTTTGCCTCGGTGATCGGCTCGGGAATACGGCTCGCCGTCACCACGATGGGCTCCAGGACGATATTTTGCGTTCTGTCTGCCGGTGCTGTTTTTTCCTTTGCAGCCGTGGTCTTTGAATCCGCCGGCTCCGTGTTGTCGTATGCCGCAGGGTCTTGATCCTGCTGGACCTTTTCCTGCGGCGCCGCCTGCACGCCGCTCATGGCGCCCAGCGCCGCGATACTGCCGAATGCCGTGCACAGGACCACTTTGCCGATTCTATGCATGATGCGTCCCCCGCCCTTTCCGTTGCATATTGATCACTTGATCCCTTTCTATCCGTCAGGATATATGGACGAACAATCGCGGAAAAGTCCCGTCTGGCGACGAGACTTCTCCGTACGATCGTTTTCTCTTTACTTAAAAGGCAATGCGCAGGCCGATCTGCGCCTTCCACTGGTGCTGGTAATCTCCGGCAAGCGTGCGCGTGAGATCCGCATGGACGCTGCAATCCCTGTTCAGGCTGTAATAGCCGCCCAGGGTCAGATCTGCCCACGTGTCGCGCAGGCCGTAGCTCGTTCTCTTTTCCCCGCCGTCTTTTGCGCGGTACGAAGCGCTCACATCGCCGGAAAATTCGTGGGAGAGGCTAAAATTGGCATAGAACCCGCCGCGCGCCGTCTGCGTACCGACTTCGACGCCGAGTCTACCGACGAGGCTGTCGAATGCGTCCTGCTCGATGTGCATGACGTCTGCTCCGCGGTGCGCGTCGTAATCCTTGCCGTTGATGTGCGCCCAGGTCAGCTGCACCTGCGGCTCTACATAGCTCTTCGCCGCACTGCCGATCCGCTGTCCGTACTGGACGGATACGCTGTGCCCGGTCGTCTTATAGTCGCCCTTGAGCTCCTGCCCGAGCATGTTATAGGCGGTAAAGTCGTTATCGACCTGGCCGACCTTGGCCGCGATGTCGAGATACGCACCGCCGCGCAGCGCTTTCGATCCGTAGATGCCGACGCTGTACTGCTTGTTGTCCCCCTTGCCGACGCCTTGGTAATCCGAGCTACCTTCCGCATAGTCGAAGGATACGCCCGCGTTCCAGCCATTTTCGTATGCACGGTCATATCCGAGCTGCACGCCGTACAGGTTGCCCGTGATCTTTGTATTGCTTCCGTCATACTTGTTCCGTCCACCAAAGATCTGCGCCCATGCGCCCGACTCCGCCCCGTGCCGCAGCGCCCGGCTGCGCATGGAAAGTGCGGAGGCATTGTCCCTCCACGCGAGCATGGAGCTCGTCATCGCACTGCGCGTGCCGCGCATCATGTCGGTCTCGTAGTCGCCGCGCGTGATCGTGCCGCCATGGCGCATGCTTCCGAGGACATAGTAGCCCACATGGTTGTTGTTGAACGCGATGTCGCCGATCCGCTGTACGGAACTCGAGGTCATGCCCTCGGCGATCTGTACGCGCGCCCTGAGGTTGTTGTTGCCGCGGATGGGCGGAGCCTGCGTGAGCACGGCGGAGCTGCGGATGATGGCATCAATCGCCGCATCGTCGTCTGCGGGAACTTCCGCCGCCGGCATCATCGTCATAGCGTCAAGCTGTGCGGCGCGTGCGACATCGGCAGCACTCGGCTGCAGCGTATCGGCGCCAGCCGACGCTTCCGTAGAGAGAGCGCTGACCGACGACGCCTTGGGCAGCGAGCTCATGTACTGGAGTTTTCCCGCGAGGCTGTTCAGAACCCTTTCCACCGCTTTGTCATCCGTCATGGTAATGCCCGTGTTGTCGGTGGACATCGTCACGAGCGAGCCTTTTGCCGCGTCTTTGATCACGGTGCTGCCCGCACGGAAGTCGCCTGCGCTTTCGCCGTTGCCGGTATGCTCATACCAGACGGTCGTATTGCCGCTGTATTTGTTGATGGTCAGGTCGTGTGCATCCTTCTGGATGATGTTCGCGGCACGAGCGGCATCCTTGCTTCCTGCAAAGTTTTCCACGACGCTGCCGGAGAAGCCGTTGACGGTCTTTCCATACGCTTCGTTCGTCCACGTTGCGCCGCCCGCCATGTAGAGGCTCGCCTTGCCGGTGAAGCCCTGCGCGACCTGCGCTGCGGTAAAGTTGTTCATGACGACGCCGTGCAGGGTCGAATCCGCCGTGCCGAGACCGAGGTTCACGATGCTGTCCTTGAACGGCTCGGCCGCATTGACGGAGCCGTTCAGCACGCCGATATTGCCCTTGACCGTCGCCTTGCGCGCTCCATAGCCATCGCCTGCCGTGTTCATGTTCATGTTGACGACGCCGCTCTGCGCAAGGAGCGCCATGTAGCCCTTGCTGCTATCCTTGTTCACTTCAACGGTACCGCCCGCGACGTTCACCGCCGAACCGCCGCCGTTGGCAAAGATGCCGTTCGCGTTGACCTTGAGATCGACATCGCCTGCGACATTGATGCTGCCGCCCTTCTGGATAGCGTGGTTGGAGCCCGCATAGAGCGCACTTGCGCCATAGTAGCTGTAGCCGGTATCGCCGTTGTCGACGGCCCAGCCGCTCGCCGCCTTCATGGTGACATCGCCCTTTATCTTGACCTCGGCGTTGCCCGCGCTGTAGATGCCCAGTGCATAGTCTTTGCCGCGGGATCGGACATCCACATTGCCGTTCAAGATGGTTTCGACCTTCTTGTCGCGCGATGCGCCCTTGACAGAGATGCCTTCGGTACGCCCACTCGCATGGTTCACGTCGATGCTGATCTTGTCTGTGGCAATTTCCGCTTTGTTGTCGGACTGGGAAATACCCTTGGAATCGCTGTGCAAGGTCAGCGTGCTGCCCTTGGCCTCGATGGCGACATCTTTCTGCACGTCAATGGCCGCGCCGCCGGCTGCGGCGATCTGAATGTCCGTGTTCTTGGTAAAGACGTAAGTCGTCTTGCCGTCTTTCTCCTTTAAGACGCCGCCGTCAATATATGCCTGATCCTTCGTCTTGTCGCCGGTCAGGGGTGCGGTGAAGTTCACCGTCGTCTGGTGCTCGGGCGGCTGCGGCTTTTCCTTCTTGTAGCTGCCCTTGCCGGTCGCGTCGTCGTAGGTGATTTTGCCGGCCTGCAGCACCGCGCTCGACGCCGTCATGCCGTCGGCGATCTGGACCTTGCCCGCAAGGTTCTTCTCGCCGCTGGTCCATGCCTTGTAGGTCAGCTTTCCGGCGAGGGCGTTCAAAGACCGGGCGACCTTGTCGTTATCCCTCATATCCATGCCGCTGTTGTCGGTGGAAAGGGTGATCGCCGAGTCTGCCGCCGCTTTGCCGATGATCGTATCGCCCGCCGCGTAATGGCCGCTCTCGCTGCCGTCGTTCGTATGCGCGTAGTAGACGAGCGCGTTGCCGCTGTAGTTGTTGAGCGTCAGCGCGTACGCATCCTTCTGGATGATGCGCGCAGGATTCTGCGCGTCCTTGCTGCCCGCGAAGTTTTCCACGATGCTGCCTGCAAATTTCTGTCCGCTGAAGTAGGACTTCGGGGTCTTGCCCCACATCTCGTTCGTCCACGTCGCGCCGCCTGCCATGTAGAGATTCGCCTTGCCGGTGAAGCCCTGTGCGATCTGCGCTGCGGAAAAGTTGTTCATGACGACGCCGTGCAGGGTCGAATCCGCCGTGCCGAGCCCCAGATTGATGATGCTGTCCTTGAACGGCTCGGCCGCATTGACGGAGCCGTCCAACACGCCGAGATTGCCTTTGATGTCTACTTTGTGTGTACCATGGCCGTCCCTCGCCGCGTTCATGTTCATGTTCGCGACACCGCTCTGCGCCATGATCGCAAAAAAGGCATTGGCGTTGTCCCTCTTGACCTCGATGGTGCCGCCTCCCGCAACAGTTACGGTCGAACCGCCGCCATTGGCAAAGATGCCGTTGCCGTCAATTTTCAGATCCACATCGCCTGAGACATCGATTTGCCCCCCCTTTTGAATGCCGTAGTTGGAGCCTGCGTAGAGCGCGCTCATGCCATAATAGGAAAAACTGCCCGGGCCGCTGATTGCCCAGCCGTTCGCGTCCCTCATGGTCACATTGCCGTTTACTTTGAGCCCGGAATTGCCGGCAGTGTAAAAGCCCAGCGCATAACTGCTGCCGTGAGATTTTACATCCACATTGCCGTTCAAGACGGTTTCGACACGGTTGCTCATCGATCCGCTGTTGGCATGCACGCCCTCGGTCCTGCCGCCTGCATTGTTCACGTCGATGATGATTTTATCTGCGGTGATCTCGAGCTTATTCCCCTCATGATGCAGACCTTTGCTGTCTCCTGTCAATGTGAGTGTACGGCCAGCAGCATTCACGATGACGTCCTTATGCGCTTGGATCGCCGCGCCCTGTCCGGCAGACATATGGATGGTGGAATCCTTCGTAAAGACATATGTCGTCTTGCCATTCTTTCGTTTGAGGACGCCGCCGTCCACATACGCCGTATCCGTCGCTTTATCGCCCGTGATCGGCGCAGTGAAGTCCGTCGTCGTCTGCTCGTCGCTCGGGTCGTTCCCTTTGATATAGCCGCCTTTACCCGATGTCTCGTCAAATGTCACGTTCCCAATCTTCTGCGCGGCGCTCGACGCCGTCATGCCGTCGGCAATTTGCACGAGTCCCTTCAGGTTGCGCTCGCTGCCGTTGGCTGTTTTATAATTTTCATAGGTTAGTTTTCCTGCCAGTGCGTTCAGCGTCTGTGCAACCTGGTTGCTGTCGTCCATATGGATGCCGCTGTTGTCAGTGGACATCGTGATGCCGGACGACGGTGCCGCACTGGTGATGATCGTATCTCCGGCTTTGTAATGACTGCGCAGCGTTCCATCATTTGTATGTGCGTAATACACCAATGTATTTCCACTATAATTTTTTAGCATCAATGGCCTTTTATCTTTTTGAATGATGTATGCGGGATTATCCGCATCGGAGCTGCCCACGAATTTCTCCACGATGCTGCCTGTAAATTTCTGGCCGGTGAAGTAAGACTTGACCGTCTTGCCCCACTGCTCGTTCGTCCACGTCGCGCCACCCGCCATGTAGAGGTTCGCCTTGCCGGTCCAGCCCTGCGCGATCTGCTCCGACGAGAAGTTGTTGACGACGACGCCGTGCAGTGTGGAGTCCGCCGTGCCGAGGCCGAGGTTTACGATGCTGTCCTTAAACGGCTCCGCCACGTTCACGGAGTTGTCCGTGACGCCGAGATTGCCCTTGATATTGACCTTATGCGTGCCGTAGCCGTCACCTGCATCGTTCATGTTCATGTTCGCGATGCCGCTCTGCGCCGCGATCGCCATGAAGCCGCTTTCGTTGTCCTTGTCGATCTCGATCGTGCCGCCGCCCTTGATGTTGACGGTAGAGCCGCCGCCGTTTGCGAGCACGCCGTTCGCGGAGACCTTCAGATCCAGATTGCCGTTGACATCAAGATGTCCGCCCGTCTGGATGGTATAGTCGGAGCCGGCATAGACGGCGCTGATGCCCTCGTGGCTCATATTGCCTTCGCCGCTGACCGCCCAGCCGTTCGCATCCTTCATGATGACGTCGCCGTTCACGGTGAGGAACGCATTGCCGGCGCTGTAAAGACCCGTCGTCTGGCTGACGCCGTGGGATTTGACATCCACCGAGCCGTTGATGACCGACACGGCTTTGTTGGCGAGCGAGCCGCTCTTGATATAGATGCCGTCCGTGCGGCTGTTTTCGTTGTTGACATCGACGATGACCTTGTCGGCCGTGATCTCGGACCTGCTGGCGGTCGCGCCGCTGCTGTCGTACTGCAAAAGACCGCATCTGTTGCTGCCGAGCGTCAGCGTCTGTCCTGCGGCGTTGATCGATATGTCCTTGTGCACGTCGATCGCCGTCTGACCCTGCTCGGGCGCAATCCGGATGGTGGAATTTTTCGTAAAGGTGTATTTGATTTTCCCGGTTCTCTTCAGTACGTGCGCATCGATATAAGCCTGATCCTTGGTTCTGTCCCCCGTGATCGGCGTAGTGAAATCCGTCACCGTCTGCGCCTTGCCATAGCCGCCTTTTCCCGTACTATCGTAGGTGATCGCACCGCTGACCTTCGCCGCGCTGGACGCGGTCAGTCCGTCCGCGATCATGACCGTTCCTGCGAGATTCTTCTCGCCGTTTGCCCAAGCCTTGTACGTCAGCTTGCCCGCGAGGGCGTTCAGCACATCGTCAACGGCATCCTCGTCGTCCATCATGATGCCGTTGTTGCCCGTCGCCATCGTGATGGCCGAGTTCGACGCGGCACTGTCGATGATCGTGCTCCCCGCCGTATAATGCGCATCCTGGGAGCCGTTGCCACTGTGCTCGTAGAATACAAGGGCATGGCCGCTGTAGCTGCCGATGTGCAAGGGATACGCATCCCTCTGCTCGATGATCCCCCGGTGCGCGGCATCGCTGCCGCCCGTAAACTGCACGAGGCGGCTGCCGTGAATGCCGACACTCGTCGTGTTGCTGTAGTTTTCATTGCGCCAGGTCGCACCGTTTTGCAGCGCGAGCTTGACCGAGGAGCGCTGTTGTGCCGCGATCAGTCCATGCAGATAGGAGGATTGCGTCGTGAGCGCCGCCTCGATCTGCCCCGCGCCGAATATACCACTCGCTGCGGCAATGATGTTCCCGTCGATTTGCACCTCGTTCGTGCCGGGTGTCCCGTTCGCCGTGTTGACGGTGATGAGACCGCCCCGAGCTTGGAGTGCATATCCCGTCTGAGCCTCCTTGTTCACGGACACCCTCAGCCCGTCGAAGCGAAGTTTGCCGTCGCGCGCCGTGACGCTCGCGCCGATGCTGCGGTTCGACGCATGGGTGTGAATTTCCGTCATGCCGGCAAAGTTCATGTCCGCACCGCGCGCTGCTGCTGCAACGCCCACGGCCTCCGTCACGGCGGCATCGCGAGCCGCATTGACGTTGAGCGTCAAGCGCTTCGCCTTGATATCAATAGCGCCACGCGAAGCCGCACCGATCCCCCTGAGCGAAGTCTGCCCTGCGTCCTTCGGCTTCACATTCACGGTAAGCACATGATCTTTCGCTTCGATTTTTATGGCGTTACTGCCGGCGTAAACCGCACCCTTGCTGTCATTCTCGCCCGCGTAATTCAGTGTGCTGTCCTTGGTAAAGGTATAGACGCCCGTCGCCTTTTCCACATTCGCATTCTTGTACTCGTCAACATCATTGGATGTGATCTGCGCCGTAAACTCCGTCTTGTTCTGCTCATCTGACGGCGGGGGCGACGGCACCTCGGCCTTGCCCTTTCCCGTCGCATCCTCGAACGTCAAGTTGCCCAGTTTCTTCACGGCGCTGGATGAGGTCAGGCCGTCGGCGATCTGCACCTTGCCCGTCAGGTTCCGCTCGCCTGACTTATACGCCGTGTAGTAGAGCTTGCCTGCCAAGGCGTTCAGCGCGCGCCCGACCATATTGTCGTCCGTCAGCGTCATGTTGGAAGAGTCCGTGGAGAGCGTGATGCCGGAGCCTGTCGCCGCATGGTTCACGGTAAAGTTGCCGCCGACATAGTTCTCCGTCGCCGTGCCCGCGCCCGTGTGCGCATAGGCGAGCGTCGTATGCCCGCTGTAGTTTTCCACGACGATCTGCGCCGGATCCTTTTGCAGGATGAAGCCCGCGTGGGCCGCATCCGCACCGCCGTAGAGGTTCTTTACATGCGATTTCTTATCGTACACGCCGTAGTGATCGATGCTGGGAAACGGCATGTTCTGCACCTGCAGGCCGTTGGTCTTGGAGAGGGAGCGATGCTCCCACTGCGCACCGTTTTGCAGCCACAGGTTGAGATCACCCGCTTGCTTTGCGCCGCTGTTGTCAACAACGCCGGTCCACTTGGAGTTGTTGTTCGTCAGCGCAAGGTTGATCTCGCCGTCTTGATAAAAATACGGCATGCCGCTGTTATTGTGCTCTTTCATCACGATAAGGTTGCCGTTGATATTGACATCCTTGTTCTTGTTCATATTGACATTGATCGTGCCGCCGTAGTTCGCGAGCGCATAATAGGTCTCGTCGTTGCTCTCGGGCGTATCGATGCGGATATTCCCATTGTTCAGGTTGACTACGGAGAGGTTTTTGTCCGCAATGCTGGCATCGGAATAATAGGGATCCGTCGTCACGGCGGTGCCTTTGACCGCGAGATCCACGTCGCCGTTCACGGTAAAGACGCTGCCGTGTCCCGTGGCAAGGCGGATGCCCGTCGGCTGCCAGCGCGCGCCCGTATAGTTCGGCGCGTCGCCGGCGGCACTGCCGCCGGGACCGTAGCCGCCGTGAATGTTCCAGGAGGTAACACCCCACGGATTGGCGGTATCGGCATTGCGCATGGTGAGATTGCCGTTGATCGTCACCGTTGTTTTGACGCCTTCGCCCGTGCCGGCCTTATCGATATTGATCCCGTTGGAGAAGTTCCCCGCGCGGTTGTGCGCCTCGATGCTCACGTTGCTGTTGATCGTCAGCGTGGATCCTTCGAGCACATGTATGCCCGTAGAGTCACTGTTGCCCTTGCCCGTAACGGTCGTGTCAAAGGTCAGATTCTTGCCGATCAGCGTCACCTTCGCATCTTTGTCCAGTTGGAGACCAAAGGCATTTTGCTTTTGGTTCAGACGGAATGTCGCGTCCCTGGAAAAGTCATACTTCACCTCGCCGAACCATTCCGTGACCGTCGCGGCGCTGCCCAGCCAGGCCGCGTCATCCACGCTGCCCGTCAGCCCCTCGGTATATTCCGTCGCCAGCGCCGCCGGCTGGCACGATCCCGCCAGAAGCCCGATCATGACTGCCCGCATGAGCTGTTTCTGCCACCGGGAACGACCTCCGGCACATCGTAAACTACCTCTCATTTTTTTGTCACTCTCCCATCATAAAATCCAGCCACAATACGAAATACATCATTTCCTGCTTTATATAAAAAGCAGGAAACCCGCGCTGCAATACCAGCCGGATCTCCTGCTCATTTCCTAAACCGTAGCTGCGCCGCCAACCTCAATATCCGAAGCCGTCCGTCCCGTTTTAGGCAATAAAACACCACCGACAGGTCAAACCTCTCTAAATACTAAAGTACGTAAAGCGCATACTTTATACAGAAATCACAAACCTCAGTCGGTACCCCGGCTTAGGATCTCTGCCCATCCATCCCTTTGTAAGAGGACTGCGATGAATGAACTCCCCATCACGGTTGCGCCACAGCGTTGAAATCACATCAAACTTCCCCATAAAGCTTTGCGGCAAGCCGCAAAGCACCTGACATCCCTATTCAATTTTCAAGCTGAATGCTTCCACACAATGCAAATGCAAGACATACCGGTTAATACATCCCTCCTGTATTCTACGGGAAACCATATCCTTCCATTATCTTATCATTTATAATCCATATGTTGTGAATCTATTATAAAAGCAGATCGGACATGTGTCAAGATGCTTTCGGCAAAAACAAAAGAATCCGCCGTGCCGCTTCCCGCATCGTTCGATATCCGCCCCCATGCGTGTGCGGCGATCCCTCGCCGCTCCGGCTGTATTTTCATATACTTTGTTCGTTTTGTCAATTTCAAACCATAGCACAGGTGCTGTTCGCTTGCTATAATAGGGAGGAAAGCACGCATGTTGCGGGCTCTGAAATTGCGTAAAGAATCTCCCGTTTCTCCAAAGGAGGTCATCGAACCATGGAAATCAAGCGCATCGACCATGTCGTCATCACGACGCAGGATCTGGAAAAGTGTCCGGCCTTTTATGAAGGCGTGCTCGGCATGGAGCACCGCGAAAAGGACGGGCGGCACGCGCTCTGTTTCGGCACGTCGAAGTTCAACATCCATGTGAAGAAGGGCGAGTTTCAGCCCGCCGCGCAGCATCCGACCTACGGCAGCCTCGATCTGTGCCTGATCGCAGACGGTACGATCGAGGAGGTCGAGCACGAGCTTGCGGCGAAGGGCTGGCCCGTCGAGCTCGGCATCGTCAAGCGTACGGGCGCGCAGGGGGCGATCGAGAGCATCTATGTGCGCGACCCCGATGCCCGGCTCGATATGATCCAGTTGGAACTTACGGAAGACATCAAGAACAATCTGCGTGACGGCAAGGCCACGGCTTGGCGGCTCGAATCGAGCCTTCGCGAATTCGAGAACATTGAGCCGGTAAACTTCTGGTTTGAGCATCCCATTCATCGGTTGGACACGGATGGTAATCTCGGCGAGATGCCCGCGCAGGGAACGCTGGAGGCGGGACGAATGAAGAACAGTCACTCCAAGACTGCCGAGGCGTGTGCGGAGGAATTCCGAAACGCCTATCAGGCGCTCAATATGGATGGAAACGTGACGGGTTCCGACATGATGTTGTATAAATAAAGTTGACAACTTCTTCGCAAGGAATAGATGTATAATGAACGATGAGAAGGAGAGGTCAAAATGGCAACAAACAAGCAATATGATCACGAGTTCAAGGTTCAAGCAGTAACGCTCGCCCAAGAAATCGGTCAGGCGAAGGCTGCTAGTGAATTGGGGATTTCAAAAAACACCATGTACACGTGGAGCCGTGCCCACCGTATAGGATATCTTGATCTTGGACACGGTACACAAACACCCACGAGCGCCATGTCCCTGCATGAAGAAATCACCCAGCTCCGTGCACAACTCAAAGCGCAGGATAAAGAGATTCGGCGACTAAAGAAAGAGAACGACTTTCTGGAAGAAGCAATCGCTTTTTTCGCCGCCAGCCGTCTGAAGTCAACAAAAACGAACGCATGAAATTCATCGCGCTCAAGACTTCAGATGGCGCAATCAAAGGAAACATCAGCTTCTATTGCAAGATTCTCGATGTCACGAGGCAGGGATTCTATCAGTACTTGTCAAACAAAGATCGTCCGTGGAAATATCAGGCGCTAGCCGATGCCATGATGCAAATTCATGCGGAGGATGAATGCAATGACACCTACGGAAGAATCCGCATGTGGCAAGCACTCAAAATCAAGCAGCCGGAAGGCGTCCATATCCCGAGCGAGCGAACGGTTTACCGCGTCATGGAAGAAATCGGATGCAGCCATCGCCCCAACCGAAAGCTGAACGGTATCACCAAAGCAGATCGAGCGGCACACATGTCGGAAGATCTTCTGCGGCGCGATTTTCATGCCGATACGCCTCTTTCCAAGTGCATTACGGACGTGACGGAAATCAAGGCGTGTGATGGAAAACTCTATATTTCAGCGCTCTTCGATTGCTTTGACTCTGGTGTACTCGGTCTTTCCGTGGATACGAACATGAAAGCCCCCCTGTGTGTCAAGATGCTCGCTAACGCTATGCTTTCCTATCCGAAACTCAAAGGGGCAATTCTGCATTCCGATCGCGGCAGCCAATATACGAGTCAGTTGTATCGAAAAGCTGTTCAAGACTACGGGATTCAGCAAAGCATGAACAGCGCCGGTGGTCGCTGTCATGACAACGCACGCTGTGAGAGCATGTGGGCTCGAATGAAGTCGGAACTGCTTTATGGTCGTTATGACACGCAAAAGATGACGACGGAAGAATTGAAGGTCTTAATTTGGCGATATTTCATGAGCTATTGGAACAACCGCCGAATTTGTTCAAGAAATGGCGGACTTCCTCCGATGGTGAAACGCCAACAGTTCTATGATTCCCTGGACGTAGCTTCTTAAGATTTCATTTCCTTGTGGGGAATTTGTCAACTGATCTTGACAATATCACATCCTCGTCGAACCGTTTGTTCGCCCTAGCATCCCCGACGCACATGTCGATCGACCACTTGTTCTTACGGATTCTTTCGGTCATCCAACGCAGGAATGGCGCACAGCCTGCGCTGTCAACCTTATACGGTCGTTTGGAGTTCTTTCGATGTTCGAGGTAAGCCCGTTGCCCACGCCTTGCCGTATATTGTGGAGACCGCCCGCGAGCAGCTTGGCGTTCGGGTGTCCCCCGCTTAAGCTCATAGTGGATCGCCGTGTGCGAGCATCCAACCCGTGCGGCTATGGCGCGAAGGGAGAATCCTTCGCGGTGAAGTGCCTGTATTTGCCCCCTTTCGTCAAGGGTAAAGTGCTTTCCCGATTTACGAACAGCTTCCATTGTGGTAGAATAGGCGTAATCCATAGTGATTGCTCCTTTGCTGATGTTTTGTAGCAGAACCATTATAGCACGGGACGTCACTATGGATTTTGTTTTTGTTTAGCTGTTCAACTTCATTTTACAACGAACCTTATAAATACAGCGTATCAGAAACGCTGCAAAACAATGTCGTCCATCGAAAGACGCGGGCGCGGCGGCGGGGACTGCAGGGCGTAGCCGATCTGCAGGGCGCAGACGATACCGAAGCGCGCGTCGATGCCGAGGATTTCACGCACTTTTTCCTTGTCGAACATGCCGATCCAGCATGTGCCGAGGCCGTGCGCGACGGCGGTGAGATCCATGTGCGTTACGGAGATCGCCGTGTTGTAGACGGCGTAGGACGCCTTTTCCACTTCGTCGTTGGCGCGCTGAGCGCGCAGGGCTTCCACCTTGCCCGCGTCCATTGTAACGTCCTCGAAGGCGTTGGACGCTGTAAGCTCGGCGAAGCGTTCGGGCATTTTCTTGATCGCCTCGCGGTCGAAGCATGCGAGAATGAGGAGCGGCGCTTCGGCGAAGAAGGAGAGCGGCGAGGCTTCCTTGAGCCGCTTTCGCACGGCTTCGTCCTCGACGACGACGTAGCGCCAAGGCTGGATGTTGCCGCCCGAGGGGGCGCGCCTGCCGGCTTCGAGGATCGCCTCGACGATCTCCTTCGGGATGGGGCGCGTATCGAACTTTCGTATGCTGCGGCGCTTTTCCAAAACGCTTTGAAAATCCATAGAGAAACTCCTTTCTATAGGAAGCGTTGAATGTATCCGTGAGTTCTTAAGAAACGTAGCGGCCTTCCATGCCGCGCTTGGGACGTGCGGCGAGGAAGTCCTCACGCAGAAGTTCGCGCTCCGCTTTCTCGGGCGTGTAGTTCTTGCCGAGGAGCGTGAGCGTTTCCGCATGTCCCGATTCGAGGCCGACGTTCATGCCGTTGAAGCGCAGGCGGCGAAGCTCCTGCAGTTCCTCGTCCGTCTTGCGCGCGATGCTCTTGATGGAGGCATAGGAAGCGATCGTCTCGATCTCGGGGAAGATCTTGATGATCTTCTTGCCGATGGCCTCAAGGCGTGAAAAGCCCAGCGAAAAAGCGTCGCCGTTCAGCAGAAAGATGCGTTTGACCGTGCGGTACACAGCGCGCGCTTCAAGCAGGTCATGCTCGACCTGCGCGAGCTCCAATAGAAACTGAATGCGAGCGTCAGCAATGTCAGCATGGGAATCCTCCTTCGTTCGTGTTACACATGTAACATCTTGACTTTATTATAGCGGCAAGGTGTTACATGTGTCAATGGTATGCGAGCAAGTGATACAAAGGCGGCGCTTTGTCACAGATGGGCTTGTGCGGAGTGTTACTCTTGTAACATGTTGAAAGAAGGCTTATAATGGAGGATAGGAAAGGAGTGGATTTATGCAGGAAACCGCCAATCCCATCGCGCTGCGCTACCGTCGGATGATTCTCGACGCCTTCGCCGCGCTCACGCGCACGACGCCCTACGGCGAGATCACGATCCTGCGCATCGTGCAGGAGGCGGACGTGTCGCGTCAGACATTCTACCGCCATTTTCGCTCGAAGGACGAGATCCTTGCCGCCATGCTGCAGAGGATCGCCGACGGCGTGACCGAGCGTCTGCAAAGCTTGCAGCAGCCGACGCGCCGCGAGATCTTTGCGACGTATCTCTCCTTCTGGCGCGAGAATGCGGATTTTCTGCGCATCGTCTGCGAAGGGCACGTCGAATCGTGGCTCATCGCGCGCTACGGAGAAATCATGCGCGAGAAGCTCGACATCCTGCGCCCGCATTTCGCGGCGCTTTCCGAGCGTGAGTTCGATCTGATGAAATCGTTCCTTATCGGCGGACTCTATCAGCTGAAAGCGGACTGGTACGCGCAGGGCTTCGAGGAAGAGCCGGACTTCCTCGCCGCGCTGCTCGACAAAACGCTCGCCTGAGAAAGTTTGACTCCATACGCATTGACTTGAAGTTGACTTCAAGAAGTAAAATGAAAGACAGAGGTTTGCAGAAGCAAACCGAGGGAACTGTGGGAGGAAATTGGAAATGGTAAAGACACTCGTTATCTACTACTCGCGCAAGGGCGAGAATTATGTCAACGGCAGGATTGAAAAGCTGACGAAGGGCAATACCGAGATCGTCGCCGAATTTATTCAAAAGGCGGTGGACGCCGACATCTTCGAGATCGAGACGAAGAAAGCGTATGCGGCGGACTACAATGAATGTACGCGGGAGGCGAAGGAGGAGCTCAAGGCGCACGCTTTGCCGGAGCTCGTGCGTATGCTCGATTCCATCGCAACGTATGACAACATCGTCGTGGCGGGACCTTGCTGGTGGGGCACCTATCCGATGGCGGTCGTCACGCAGCTAAAAGCGCTCGATTTTCATGGCAAGCGCGTGTTCCCCGTCATGACGCACGAAGGCTCGGGGCTGGCCGGCAGCGCCTCGGCGCTTAAAAGCTACTGCGAGGGCGCGACAGTCGGCGAGGGGCTTGCCGTCAAGGGCGCGGAAGCCGCGCAGTCGGAAGAAGCAGTCGCCGCTTGGGCGAAGCGGAATCTTGCCTGAGCGCGCCCGGTTCATCACGGGCGCGACCTTTCTCATCGACGGCGGCGCGACGGCTTCCTTCCACTACGGCGCGCTGCAGCCCGAAAAGGCGTAAGCGGTGTAGCAAAAATAAACGAGAAAACTCCCCCGACAGGCTTTTGCCGCAGGCGGGGGAGTGTTTCGTTTGCGTTATGACCAGGTGTCATGCGGGATGTTTGCGCCGAACTGCAGATGAAGGCCGCCCTCCCAGCGACACTTTTCGATCAATGCCTGCAGTTCTTTGAGCGTATCGCCTTCGATGGGGCGGCCGTCGTACAGAAGCGCGACAGGAAATCTTCTGCCCGCCGGTCTCAGCGGCTTCATTCTTCTTGGTCATCGTTTTCTTTTTTTGCGACATTTTCCTTTACGGAAAGAGTTTCTGCTTCCTCCTCCGAATAGAGAAGATCCAGCTTCTCGAACATATTCAGATAAAGTCCTGCCAATGCGTCCTTATCGATCCTATATGGCGCATTTGTGCGGCATCCATTCGCTTCCTGCTCCTTTCTGAAAAGACCCCACTTCATTCGATACTCTTTTTCCATGAATCGGTCGATGTCTGTCCAGTGTGCTGTCTCGCACAGTTTCCAAACGGCAGGGAATATTGAGCGCATGAAGTCCTGATATGTATTTCATGACGACGCTCCTTTCCTGTGGCAGGCGACCCTGCGCTTGCCATGTCTCCTCTTGCTGTTCATATTATAGCATCTTCGCTGGCTTTTGGTCATTCCATTGTACATTAAGCAGAAAGCGCAGATCAAGGCAGCGCGCCCTGCCGACCGAGGTGCAGGAGAAGTACATCGGCCGCAGGAAGTACAGC
>ERZ773083.1281-NODE-1281-length-17420-cov-5.650158_pt1 | contig 17420 bp, 17 predicted proteins | sample MGYA00511465_ERZ773083 | MGnify/ENA primary metagenome ERZ773083 (study PRJEB29015, sample SAMEA2738001) | human oral metagenome | biome: human oral; feature: human-associated habitat; material: dental | place: China | collected 2060 ... | reverse complement strand
CCTGCCCCGCCGTGACGGTATCGTTCTCCTTGACGAGAACGGAGCTGATGCGCGCTGTGATCTTGGAGCTGACCTCCACCGAGTCCACGGGGCGGATCGTCCCCGTCGCCTCGACGGTCGACTTGATGTCCATGCGCTGCACCGTCACCGTCTCGACGGTCTGTGCCATCTTTTCCGCCGCACTCGACTCCATGTACCAATACACGCCGCCCGCGACCAGCACCGCCGCCAGTGCACCGATGCCGATGATTGTCCTTCGTTTCATTTACTCCACCGCCTTCGCCGCAGCATCCGTACCGCCCTCAATGTATGCTGCCTGTGCCGCCGCACGCTCCTCAGCGGTCACGGTGGGAAGCCCCTCCGCTGCTGCGCGCTCGCTTTCCGTCAGCGCTGCCCCCATCAGATTCTCGACCTGCGCACGATAGCGTGCGTAGTCATAGCGTGCACTGATCGCATTCGTCTCCGCTGCACTGAGTGCCGTCTGCGCGTCGATGATGTCGAGCAGGATGCCCTCGCCCGCGCGGTAGCGTTCATTCGCGATGTAACCGTCCTCGCGTGCCTGACGCACGGCATCTCCCGTCGAGGCAAACCGCTGCTCCGCCTCGCGCATGTTGAGGTATGCCTTGCGGAGGTCAAGGTCTATACTCTCTTCCTCCTTCTTCACGTTCAGCAGAGCAATGTCGCGCTCCGCCTCCGCCGCCTCAATCGCGGCGCGCGTGACACCGCTGTCAAAGATGTTCCAGCTGACCCCCACGGACGCAGATACGTCCGCGCTCGTATCATGACGCGGCTGGAACTGGCTTGTGAGACCCGTGCCGAGGGTGAGACTGACGGAGGGTTTCTTCCCTGCCCGTGCGCTTTCGACGGCAAGTTCACGCTGACGCAGCTGATCACGCGCGGCTGCAAGATCAAGGCGGCTGCGGTATGCGTATGAAATACAGTCTTCCACGGATGTCCCAAACGGTTGAACGGCGACCTCTGTCGTGAGCGTCAGCGGCTCCGCATGGTCGATGTTCAGCAAGTTGCGCAGCGTAGCGAGGTTCACCGCATACGTATTCTCTGCGCGAATCAGCTCCTGCCGTGCGTTCGAGATCTCTACAGATGAGCGGAGCACGTCAATTTTCGCCTGTGCGCCCGCATCATAGAGTGCCGTGACATTCTTCAGGTGCGCGTCGTATTTGTTCACGGTGTCGCGCTGCACTTCGATCTTCTTGGCTGCCTCCACGGCGTTCCAGTAGGCGGCAGTCACCTCGTATTTCAAATCCTCACGCGCACGCTCGGTCGTGAGACGCGCCACACGCGCACCAATCTCGCCCGCGGCGATATTCGCCTCGTTTGCACCGCCGCTGTAGAGCGGCAAATGTGCCGAGACGCTGAGCGCATTGCTCGTCCGTGCGTCCTCGTCCCGCGCCTTGCTCATGCGCAGGGTATCACTCGCCTCTGCCGAGATGCTGTTCTTGCCGCGTGCCTGTTTCAGCGCAGCATCTGCCGTCCGCTCGCCCGCCTGCTTGATGCGTAGTCCCGTATTCGCCGCGAGCGCCGTGTCGATTGCCTCGTCGAGCGTGAGATTCATCGCATGCACAGACAGTGGTAAGACAAGTGCCGTACTCAGAACGGCGGCGGCAAATACACGGCGGCACTGCCGCCTTTGCCTATCACGAACCATAAAGTCCTCCTCAGTATAGGAAATACGTCCATATAGCAATGCGCCCATGCTAATGCAGGGGCGCTATGTGCTTATTAAAAACCTGTTATTTTTCTGTTAGAGCGTCGGATGCTCCGTCAGATACTGCTTCGCCGCCTCGAACTGCACATCCGTCGTGTCCTGTGGACTCCGCTCGACTGTGATGTCGGGCGTGATGCCCGTGCCGTCGATGGAGCGGCCGTTCGGCGTCACATACTTTGCGATTGTGAGCTTTAGCCCATCTTCGTGAAAGAGCGGCAGCACTGCCTGCACGGAACCTTTGCCGTATGAGGTTGTGCCAATGATCGTGCCTGCGCCCGTATCCTGGAGTGCCCCCGCGAGAATCTCTGAGGCGCTTGCACTGTTCTCGTCAATGAGGACAACGATCGGATATTTCCGTGCGCCGAGGGAGGAGCGATAGACCTCCGCACCGCCGTCGCGGTCAATGACAGAGACAATCGTGCCCGCCGGAACGACCTGCTCGGCGACTGCAACACAGCTCGTGATGAGCCCGCCGGGGTTCTCGCGCAGATCGATGATGAGTGCGGTCATCCCCTCACCCGCGAGGCGGTTCATCTCCGCCGCAAACTCCTCGCCCGTGTGCTCGGCGAACGATCCGATGCGAATGTAGCCGATGGTCGTTCCCTCGACGAGCACGCCGCGCACGGACGCAACCTGTATGATGTCACGCGTAATCGTATACTCCTGCTCTGTACCGTCCCGCAGGATGCGAAGCACGACCTGTGTGCCCGCCTCACCGCGGATGCGCAGGGCGACCTCCTCATTCTGCAGCTCGCTCGTCGGCGTACCGTCCACGGCGAGGATTTCATCGCCCGCACGCAGCCCTGCCGCCTCACCGGGCGTGCCCTCGAGGACAGAGATAATCTTGACGTTGTTGTCTTTAAACCCCATCGTCACGCCGATGCCGCCGAACGAGCCCTCCGTATGTTGACGCAGTTCCTTGAACATCGAGGGCGGCATGTAGACGGAGTGCGGATCGTCGAGCGAGGCGACCATGCCGTTGATCGCGCCGTCAATGAGTTCCGTCGTATTCGGCGGGTTCACATAGCGCGCCTGAATGAACTTCATCACACCGAAAAGGCGCAGCACATCATCCGCATACAGCCCTGCCGAGCGGAGAAGTACGCCCGTCGCGAGCATGGTCAGCATACTCCCGAGAAGTACAGACAAAACGACAATGAAAATTAGTTTTTTTCTGTTCATATTCTCTTTCGTTTACAAATATGCGAGCGGATTGACCGGCTCGCCGTTGACGCGCACCTCGAAGTGGCAATGGGGTCCTGTCGAGTTGCCCGTGGAGCCGCACGCGGCGATCAGCTCGCCCTGCGCGACACTCTGTCCCGTGCTCACATCGAGTGACTGACAGTGTCCATACAGTGTCGAGATTCCACCGCCATGATTGATGATGACGGCATTCCCATAGCCCGAGATCCACCCCGCATACTCGACCGTTCCCGCCTGTGCCGCATAGATCGGATCGCCGTAATCGCCGCCGATATCGATGCCGCTGTGGAACCGCTGTGCCCCCGTGATCGGATGCGTACGCCAGCCGAAATCCGACGTGATCGATCCCGCAAGCGGCCAGATCATCGCTCCCGACCCCTGCACTGGGAGATTGCGCAGACCGCTGTGCTGGAGCATACGCGTAATGCGTTCCGATGCTGCGCGGGACTCGTCCTGCTTGCGGTCAATCGTCTCCTTATCGTATTTCATCTGATCGATGAGTGCCTGCTGCGCCTCGATCTTCTCCTCCATTGCGAGCCGTGCCTCACGCGCCTTCTTTTCGAGCGGCTCTTGCGCCGCCCGATCCTTTTCGAGTTCTGCCTTCAGCGCACGCATCGCATCGCGCTGCGAGAGCACCTCATGGACGAGATCATAGTCCTGCTTGATGACACGTTTGAGGAGATCCATGCGCGTCAGGAAGTCCGAAAAATCCTTTGCACCAAAGAGTACATCGACGTATGAGATCTGTCCGTTGATGTAAATATCGCGCACGCGCCGCCCCAGCGCCTCACTCTTGCGGTCATAGTCACGCTCCGCGACCACAAGTTTTTCCTCGTTCTCCTCAAGTCGTTCGAGGGTTGCATTGAGCTCGGCGCGACGCGCCTTGTGCTCGGCGATTGCCGCCCCCGCCTCCTCATCGAGAATACGCTTCTGCTCGGAGAGCGAATCGATCTTGCCGGCGAGCTCATCACTCTGCCGCCCCAGTTCCTCAACCTGCGCGTCGTAGCTGTCGCGCTCCTCCTCAAGCGTTGCCGCCGCTCCCTGCCCTGCCGTAAAAAACGCAGTGACAACGAGAGCGGCAACCGTCTTTTGCATTGCTGATTTCATCGATTACACCTTCAGGAAACGCTTGAGTGACACCCATGCACCCACTGCACCAATCGCCATGCCGAGCAGCACGATGACAATGCTCATGTACATCATGAACGGAGACTGCGGAATAAGCGGGAAAAACGCCAGCGTATCGTAGACCTTGTTCGCCACCCCGGCATAGAAACTGCGCAGAACGAATGCCGAGATCATACCGCCGATACAGCCAAGGACAATGCCCTCAAGCACGAATGGCCAGCGAATGAACTCGTCCGTCGCACCGACATACTTCATAATCGCGATCTCCCGCCGCCGCGCAAAGACTGTCAAACGGATCGTATTCGCAATGATGAAGACCGTCGCTCCGCCGAGCATGAGAATGAGCAGGACGCCGAAGATGCGTACAAGACGCGTGATATCAAAGAGATGCTCCACCACATCCTGACCATATTTCGCCGACTCCACACCGTTCATGCGCTCGATCTGCTTCGCCGCCGTCTCGACCATGTCCGGCTGGCGTACCGTCACCTCATAAGCATTGGGGAGTGGATTCTTGTCCCCCAGTGCATCCAGCAGATATTTTTGCTCACCAAGCCGCTCGGACAGACGCTTACGCGCCTCCTCACGACTCACATATTTGACCGACTCAATCCCCTGCAAGGCACGAATCTGCGTCCCCAGTTCCTCCTCCGCATCCTCGGAAAGATCATCCTTCATATAGACGCTGATTTGCACCTGTGACTCAAGAAGCGAAGCTGCGCGGTTCATATTCAGTGCGAGGATCAGGAAGACCCCCAGAATAAAGAGAGAAACAGCAACCGTACCGACCGCCGCGAACGTCATCCAGTTGTTGCGGCGCAGAGAGCGAAAGACCTCCTGCACATAGTATTCGGCGGTTCTAATCTTCATATCCGTATCCTCCGCGCAGCTCATCGCGTACAATGTGTCCGCCCTCAATAGCAATGACACGGCGTTGCATCGTATCGACAATGTTCTTATCATGCGTTGCCATGACAATCGTCGTCCCCGCCGCATTGATACGCTTAAAGATATCCATGATGTCCCAGCTCGTCTCGGGGTCGAGATTGCCCGTCGGCTCATCCGCAATAAGAATCGCGGGATCGTTCACAATCGCACGCGCAATCGCCACACGCTGCTGCTCACCGCCCGAGAGCTGCGAGGGGAAGTTTCGGTACTTGTCACGCAGCCCGACCACGTCCAGCACTGCGTTCACACGACGCTGGATCATCTGGCGCGGCGCCTCAATGACGCGCATGGCAAACGCCACGTTCTCATAGACCGTCTTGTCCGACAGCAGACGATAATCCTGAAAGATAACCCCCAATCCGCGCCTGAGGTACGGAACATCCTTCAAATCCATATTGACAACGTCGTGCCCGTTGACGAAGAGCTCGCCCTCTGTCGGCAGCTCCTCGCGAAAGAGCATCTTAATGAACGTGGATTTCCCCGCGCCGCTCACACCGACAACGAAGATAAACTCCCCCTTGCCGATCTCAATGCTCACATGATCGAGGGCAACGACACCATTGTCATATATCTTTGAGACATTTTTCATCCGAATCATATATCCGTCTCATTCCTCTCCAAGCCGAAACTCCCGTATGAATCAAGAGTCCCTGAAAAACCATCTCATATTATAGCACAAATCGAAAAAACAGCAAAACACTGCGTTGCCATTTTTGCTGTCTCATGCTATTCTCTTTAAGGAATCGCTGATAAAATGAAGTCTGTCAGATTGACACAGATTTTTCGTCCGGTCAAGGAGACAAACCGGACGCATAGCAAAGGCTATGTGGAGGATTTGTCGACACAGAGAGGGCGGAAAAGATGTGCCAAGATGGCAGTGCTGAATTTATCAGTGCTTCCTTAAAGTAACGGAAGCATTGATAAGGAAAACTACGATGGTTCTTAAAAAAATTTTCTACGTGACGCTCGGACTCCTCAGTCTGGCGCTCGGGATACTGGGCGTCTTGCTGCCCATTCTGCCGACCGTCCCGTTTGTTCTGCTCGCCGCCTTCTGTTTTGCACGCGGCTCGCAGCGCCTCGATGCGTGGCTGCGTACAACACGCATCTACCGTGAGGCCATGCTCCTCATGCGCAACGGCAGGCGCGGCATGACGAACGCGCAGAAACTGCGCATCATGCTGCCCGTAACCACGCTTATGGGCATCTCCTTTCTCCTCACCGATCACCCGCACGCACGCATCGCCATTGGAGTGATGTGGGCGCTGCACGTCATCTTCTTCGTATTCCGCATCCCCAGCGTCAAAAGGGGAACATAAAATTAGGGAGGTTTTTTATGACAAACTGCAAAGAAGTGAGTTTGCACAGCACGCGGCTCGACCGCATGATGAATATACGCATCTACGGAAAATCGACGGGAGCGCCCCTCCTCGTCTTTCCGACACAGGATGCAATGAGCGACAACTTCGAGAACTTCGGTATGATCGAGGCAATGGCGAACGATCTCCGGAGCGGGCGCATTCAGCTCTTCTGCGTGGACACCGTCGACACCGAGACATGGTCGAACGTATGGGGCGACAAGCGGTGGCGCGCACAGCGGCAGGAACAGTACTACGGCTACATTATCGACGAGGTTGTCCCGCGTATCTACTTGGAAAACACGAGCAAGCAGCTGCCGATTGCTGCGGGCTGCAGCCTTGGCGGACTGCACGCTGCCATCGTCTTCTTTCGTCGCCCCGATCTGTTTGGCGGCGTGCTCGCCCTCTCAGGCGTCTACGACGCGAAATTCTTCACCGACGGCTGGATGAACGAGACACTCTATGACAACTCGCCGCTCGACTTTCTCGCCAACATGCCCGAGGATCACCCCTACATCGACCTCTACAACCAGCGACGCATCGTCCTCTGTGTCGGACAGGGACGCTGGGAGGAGGAGGGGCGACGCACGACCGCGCTCATGGGCAATCTACTCTACAGCAAGGACATCCATGCGTGGGTCGACTTCTGGGGCTACGATGTCGATCATGACTGGGACTGGTGGAAGAAGCAGTTCACCTACTTCCTCCCCTTTGTCCTGTGTGAAGACACATAAGGAGGTGCACACATGAATTTTATCTTTGTTTCCCCACAGTTCCCGCGCGTCTATTGGAACTTCTGTGACCGCCTGAAAAAAAAGGGCGTAAACGTCCTTGGCATCGGCGACACGCCCTACGACCAGCTGCAGCATGAAGTGCGCGAGTCGCTGACCGAGTACTACTTCGTGCCCTCGCTCGCCGACTACGATCAGATGCTGCGTGCCGTCGCATTCTTTACCTTCAAATACGGCCGCATCGACTGGATTGAATCCAACAACGAATACTGGCTCGCGAGCGATGCACAGCTGCGCACGGACTTCAACATACGCACGGGCTGGCAGACGGGCGACATCGAACACATCAAGAACAAATCTGCAATGAAGCCCTTCTACCATAAGGCGGGCATTCCCACGGCACGCCTCGCAAAGGTCACAACACTCGCGGCAGGTGAGGAGTTCCTCGCCGAGGTAGGCTACCCCGTCATCGTAAAGCCCGATACGGGCGTCGGTGCAACGGACACCTACCGCATCGACAACCATGACGAGCTGCGCCATTTCTATGCGTCCAAACCGACCGTTCCCTACGTCATGGAGGAGTTCGTCACGGGTGATATCTGCTCCTATGATGCCATCGTCGATGCGGACTCGAACCCCATCTTCGAGTCCATGACCGTCTGGCCGCCGTCCGTCATGGACATCGTGCTCTATCAGCTCGACCTCTCCTACTATACGACGGACATCGTTCCCGATGCCTTGAAAAAGGCAGGACGCGCCACACTGAAGGCATTCCACGTACACAGCCGATTCGTTCACCTTGAGTTCTTCCGTCTGACAAAGGACAAGCCCGGACTCGGCAAAGTCGGGGACTTCGTCGGACTTGAGGTCAATATGCGCCCCGCCGGCGGCTACACCACCGACATGATGAACTTTGCGCATTCCACCGATGTCTATGAGATCTGGGCAGATATGATCACAGCGAACCGCCGCCTCCTGCCCGATCGGAACGAACACTACTACTGCGCGTACGCGAGCCGCCGCGACTTTCACCGCTACGTACACACGCATGACGAAATCCTCACGCGCTACGCCGGCAAGATCGTCATGTGCGAGCGCATGCCCGAGATGATGTGGCCGCAGATGGGCAACCACATGTATACGGCGAAGCTGAGCGGACAGGAAGAGACGGACGAGTTCATCCGCTTCGTGCAGGAACAACAGGGATAACGGCACGAAAAAAGTTGTTGTATGAGATCAAACGACCTCGTACAACAACTTTTTTGATTGACTGACCTGAGGAAGCAGCACTGATGCTACTATCGTACCACAAATGGAGAAATGCGTAAACAGCACCACTCCATCACCGCTCTCCGCGCACAGCAATCCAGTACGTCCCCTCTTTGAAATCCAGTGCGACCACACGGAAGCCCGCCGCATGAAAGAGACTGCGGAACTCCGTCGGAGTCGGATTTGTCAGCGAATATTCCGCGACCTTCGCGCGGATGCCCTCGGGCAGATCATCACGCCCGTAGATCTCCGCAAGCAGGAGAAATGTTCCGCCCGGCTTGATCACGCGTCTGACTTCCTTCAGGCTTTTCTCGGGCGAAGGCCAGAAATAGAAACTCTCCACCGTCACCACCGCGTCAAAGCGTTCGTCCGCAAACGGCAGCTCCTCCACCGATCCATGCAGAATCTCCATCCGTCCCGATTCGATCAAAGGGGCGTTGAACGCACGCGATGCCTCCACCGAAGTCTCCGCATAGTCGATACCGACAAGATGTCCCTCCGTCACGCGTTCGGCTATGCGTGCAAGCGTATTGCCGCCGCCGCAGCCGATATCGAGCACCGTATCATGTGGAGCGAGGTCAATGTGCGCAAGTCCCCACTCCACAAGCTTTGCATGACTTTCGTTCATGCGTGCAAGCATCGCACGCCCTGCCTTCCCCTCGGGGCAGCGGGGATTCCCCTCCGCCGTCTCCCGATCAATCTTCTGCCAGTCTGCCTCTGCCATCTATTGCACCCCCATCGTCTGTTTCGACAGATCAAAACCGAACTGCATCGGGTCGGCAGGATCCCAGATCCGTGTCTCCTCGTTGTAGCGGACAGGCACATAGAACGTCACCGTGCCGATCGGCTCAAGTTCGCGGTACGCCTCTGCCGTCGCCTCCACTGCTGTCTTGCGCAATTCCTCGGGCGTACCGTCCAGCTTCATCCGCTGTCGCAGGAGAGAGGATGCCTTTTCACGTGCGGCGATCATATTGTATCGCGTTACCGTCACTTCAACCATTGCCTGACCGCGCCCCTCCTCCGTCACAGCCGTTTCGACCGTCGCCGTACGCAGGGACTCCATATAGGCATCGCCAATCTCCGCCGCCTCCTCGGGCGAGAGCATCGCCCCAGACGTTTGCAGCGCATTCGAAAACGCCGCTTTCATGTTAAAGGACTCCGTCGGCGCACCATAGGAGGCTAGCCGCTTCTGCGCCGCCTCATCCTGCCGCACAAACGCGTCACAGTAAAGCTTGATACTCTCCGCTGCATCTGCCCGCTCCATGCGTCCAAACGTCGCGAAATAGAGCGCCGTCAGAATTGCCGCGACAAAGATCCCCACGAAGATCACGGGGAATCGAATTTTTGATGAAATCACCGTATTATCACTCCTCTATTATATTCTATCGCACAAAGATCCGCGCCGAATTAGCACGGGGCTCTATTTCATCAGAATATAATATGCGCATGCATTAGATAGCGTGGCTGAATTTATCAGTGCTTCCATAAGGATTGCTATGGTGAGATCATTGTACCATAAAAAATTTTTGGGAGGCGAGCACGGAATTCACCTCACACGAGCAAAATAAAAAGCCCATCAAAAGACAGGCTTTTCGCAAATTTTTCATGCGTCATTCAGATCCGTTTTCGTAAATCTCCATATCCATCTGATCCATACGCTTTGCGATCACAGCGGTTCCGACAAGGTCACCCGTATTGTTCAACAGCGTATGCGGCGGATCGATGACCGGCCAGATTGCAGCAAAGATTGGAATGACATCCAACGGCATACCAATTGCTTCGAGGAGAACAGTGCTCATGACAATTCCTGCGCCCTTCACGCCGGCAGCACCGACAGACAGGATAATGCCGAGGAAGATATAGAGTACGAGCTTGCCAAACGTAACCTCCACGCCATAGATGTGACCACAGAATATGCAGCAAAGGCCAATAAAAACAGCAAAGCCGTTCATGCCGCAAGTGTTTCCAAGTGGAAGTGTGAAACCGTAGACATTTTCCGGAATGCCAAGTTTACTGCCCGCAACCTTTAAAGATACAGGCAGAGTCGCAGCCGACGAGGTGGTCGACACGGCAACAAGCATTGGTTCAGAAATGCGTCGAAAGAAACCGAGCGGTGAAATTCCGGCAGCAACTTTTAGAATCAAGGGATATAGAATGACAAGAACAAGCCCGCAGGTGAGATAATCTGCTGCAATGAGAAGCAAAACATCCTTGACCGTCGCCCCAGAGATGGTTGTTACCATAGTTGCCATCAGAGACGCAATGCCAATGGGCGAAAACGCCATGACAAAATCCGTGATTTTCAGCATGACGGCAGCACATTGATCTAGTAGGCGGATAAGTTCCGCGACTTCCTTCCCAAGTATGAGTAAAGCACAGCCAAGGAAAATAGCGAACACAATAATCTGCAGCATATCCTGCTTGACCATTGCATTCACAATGTTCTCAGGAAACCATGAAATGACATTGTTGATGAAATTGTACTCAACACTCTCCACTTTGGCACCTGCCGAGAGAAATTCCGTTGTTCCACCACCAACATTGAGCGCAATACCAGCAAAACTCCCCGCCGCAGCGGCAATTCCAGAACTGATCAGAATATACGCAACGAAGCGCAGGCCAACTGTAATAAGCTGACGTACATCTCCCATCTTACAGATACCGCTGATGATACTGAAGAAGACAAGTGGAACGATGAGCATTTTCAGCATACGTAGAAATACTTTACCAAGCGGAGAGATTGTTTCGGTAAATGTGGGAGAAAGGAAACCAATCGCAAGACCGATGATAATACCGATCAGGATTTTGGTACCGAGCCCCATCGAGAATTTCTTTGTTTCCATCAAAGACACTCCTTTCTAGGAATGATCTAAAGAGCTGCGACTTCCTCGGCAACGTGAAGGAACTGTGTGATCTCCGCAGGTGTGTTGACATGCAGTGGGGAGAAGCGGACGACGCCATTTGAGTCAAATTCACGAACCATACGGCTGGAATAAATACTGTCCGCCGCACGCTCAAACGCGATGACATTCCGCTTTTCCAGTTCAACCGTCGCTTTTTTCACATCCATATTGTCAAACTCAATCCCAATGATGAGATCACGCTGCGTGAGATCTGGGTCGTCCATCTTTACCGTGATTCCCTTGATATGACGTAAACCTACCGCCTCACCTGTTCCCTCAAGCATCAACTCAAGTAGTGCACGCTCATGTTCTGCAATACGCTCCATGCCGGCAACAAAACGTGCACGCCGGGTTCCATCCATCTGAGCCAGACCACATACATAATCAACAACGGCAGAAACGGCAGCAAATTGTGCTGTCGCAGGACTTCCGATCTCCCAGTCATCCGCCGCCCTTCCAAGCAATTTGTGATGCGGAAGCTCCTTTATGCGTGCAGAGAGATACATCAGTCCAAATCCACGGCAGCCGAAGAATTTATACGGAGCAATGCTCATCACGTCGACGCCAACCTCCTCTGGATTCAGGACACCGTGCGGTGCATGCTGAACCGCGTCGCTGATGATGTAGATATCCGGATTGATGCGGCGTGCCTCACGAGCAATCGTTGCTAGATCCATGATATGCCCCGAGATATTGGAGGCAGCCATAATGCTGAGGATTGCCGTATCCTTGTCGACCAAAGCAAGCACGGTCTCTGCATCAACGCCTCCGGTCTTCGCATTTGCACGCGCAACACGCAGCTCCCTCTTATACTTTTCGGCATACATCGTCATTGCGTCAAAGGAAGACGGGTGCTCAAGAATCGATGTCACACAATTCGTACCACTACCATGTTCACTTAAAATGCGCACTGCATCCATCATGAGCTGTGAGGCAGTATAGCCAGTAGCAATTGCTCCGCTCCGGCAATCAAAGATCGTACGAATATCCTCACGCGCATACTCTTCACGTTCTGCCAGTGCAAGTGCCAGTCGGTTCGAGTGCTCGGAGGCATCCGGCATCAGATCGGTCTCATAGAAGGCCTTTTCCGCTGCCAAAAGACGCAGTGATCCGCCTGCATTGTCGAAGAACAGGCGCGGCGTGCCACTCGGATCACGATCTACATACGCAAACTTCTTTCGGAGTTCTGCAAGCTCCGCCTCTGAAAAGAGTGTTCCATACCGTGTCTTCATTTCAACATCTCCTTTGTTCAAATTCGACCCCATATCATAATAGATGGTACAAATTATATGATTTATTAAGATTATACATCAATACGAAATAGATAGAAAATTGATTATTTATCTATTAAATATAGAATCTACTTATATTTTATGCTACAATCAGTGCAAAGGAGGTGTTTCCGTTGGAATATCAACTCCTGGAAACATTCCTTATCGTGAGTGAGGTTCGAAATCTGACCAAGGCTTCGTCTATTCTCTACAAAACACAACCAACCATATCCAACCGCATTCAGCAGTTAGAAAAAGAGGTTGGATACGCTCTCCTCGTCCGGGAAAAGGGACGTCAGGAAATCGAACTGACACCACGTGGGAAACAATTTCTGCAAACGGCACGAAAAATATATGAACTTTATGGAGATTTAGAAGTACAAATAGAAACCAATGGCCATACCCTGCTCCTATCCTCAATTGCCAGTCTGCAAACGCCTCTAGCTTGTTTGGCCGCAAGGAATCTTCTCGAGGAAGTGAATGCCCATGTTCAGATCTATACATATCAAACAGAAGATGTGACCCGTAGGATTCAAAAACGCAAACTTGACCTCGCACTCGTCTCTGCTCCGGAAAAGGTGGAGAGCGTGGACTGTGAACAGCTTTTCACACAGAGGTATTATGTTGTACGCCCCTGTGAGAGTCCATGTGATACAATCGGTACGATCTCCATCGACGATTTGGATGTGGAACGCGAAGTATGCCAACCATGGGATGATGCCTTTTTACAGTGGCATCGAACGACATTTCATGAGAAACGGGCACGATTCTTCGTAGACTCCTATGCGGCAATGAAGGAATTTCTACAAACGCCTGGCTACTGGGCTGTTTTGCAGGAGAGCAATGTCTACGCACTTCGCCGAGAAGTCCCGATAGATATCTTTCAACTCGATTATCCGCCGCCTCTTCGCATCTGTTATCTGCTCACAAATCACTTCACTGATCGAACAATTCGCCCACTCATTCGACGTTTTCGCGAATTATTGATAGAAGCAGAACTCATCTGTCGCATTTAATCAAAAAAACACGGTTGCATCACAAAGGTTTCTGTGATGCAACCGCGTTTTTTAATTTCTATTCAGATCCCAAGCGCTGCAATCCACGAGTTGATCGCCATTGGCGTCTCCCCCATCTCGAAGCGGCGGCCTTCCTTCACTACCGCCCCCTCTGCCGAAGGACGCAAATGCGCCGCCGTTTGTCCCATCGAGCTGCCGCCCGATGTCGCAAACGGTACGATGGTCTTCCCCGTCAGATCATAGCTCTCAAGAAAAGTATTGATGATATGCGGTGCGACATACCACCAGATCGGAAAGCCGACAAAGATCGTATGATAGTGCGTGAGATCGGGCATCTCACCCGCAATCGCAGGACGACTCGACGGATCACGCATCTCTACGCTTGAGCGGCTCTTTTCGTTGTTCCAGTTCAGATCGTCCTTCGTATAGGGCACAGCCGGTACGATTTCATAAAGATCCGCGCCAATCACATCGGCAATCTTGTGCGCAACCTTCTCCGTACGCCGTGAGGGCGATGCCGAAAAGAACGCAATCAAAAACCTTCCCCGCATGGCTATTTCCTCCCTGCAAGATACTCTTGCGCAAATCCCGGATCCTCCAGCAGAATATCGGACTCGAACATCCGGTTCCATGGGAAGGTCACGACAACGCTGTCAACCTCTGCAAGCGGCGGCAGATTCTCCTCGATGAAGCGATTCATCATGTGAGACGAACGCATACTGACTGCGTCGATCTTCGTCCCGAGGCTGCCGTAGAAGCCATCCCCACGCAGCCATGTCAGCTGTCGTGCGATCACGTTGCGCACATTCGCCTGATACGCCCAGTCGTCAAGGTAGCGCGTCGTAAGCAGATGATCGATCGAATCCCCGTCCATGTGGCGGACAAGCATCCCCTCACCGAGCCCAAAGCCGGAACTGTTCGTCGGCGTGTTCCACCCCGCATACGCCTGAATCTTGTAAAGCAAACCACGGCGCTGCAGCTCCGCCATCAGCGCATTATCCGCCCCGTTTGCGAAGGCGATGTCCGCAACAGAGACGGGATAACCCTTTGCCACGTAATCCGCGACGATGTCCGCAAAGTACGTCGTTCCCTCGCGTGGAGTCCCATCATTGAGCACGGCATTTGCCTCGTACGTGCGCCCGTCCGGGTTCGTATTCACCATGAGCACGACATCCGCCTTCTCCGGTGCACGCACCATCATCCCGCCTGCCGCAAGAACTGCGTCGCCGACCGACGTGCCAATTTTCTCGTCCGAGTACGCCGGCACCGTATCCGCACCGCGCCCCCAGTTATAGCGGGCAAAGACAAAGGGAACCTCATGCTTCTGCTCATTCACGGCGCGCGTCAGCATCAGCAGGGCAATCTCATCGATGCCCGCCATCGTCTGAAAACGCGTTTTTCCGAGATCCGCCCCCACCTCCGTCAAATGACGGCTCTCCAGATGCGTCTGGGAGAACGGCGCATTGTCGTCGCGCCCAAGGGTCAGGTAGCGGAACGTATCACGCTTTCGGAGGAGATCAATCAGATACTCATTGACCGCATAGTTCTTCTCGCGCCGCCCCATCCAGTCCGCCAGCGCCTCCTGCGGGATCAGACGTCCGAGGAAATCGTATTCCTTGCGCTCGCGGCGCGTGAGGCCCTCGACCTCCTCCTTGTCACGGAGCACCGTGTAGCGGAAGATGTCTGCGCCGTAGCGGCGGTAGTACTCCGGCTCCTCATGCCCCGATGCCTCACCTGTGCGCGGCGTCCGCATGATCGAGCCGAATACATAGAGCGGAATCTTGCGATGCGTCCGCTGCAGCTCATCAAAACGCGCCGCGCGTGCGAGCACCTGTGACCGCGTATAGTCATGCTTGCGCGAGCCGACAAGGCTGCCGTAGATCATCGCATCGGAGGAGATGACCGCCGCCTTTACACCGGGCTGGGCGAGGTTCTCGTCCAGCCATGTCCAGAGTTCGTCCGGATGCCCCCAGTCCTCACGTGAGCCGAGGAGTTCCGGCGGCGGAACGACGACATCATAGCCGACGCGCTGCACAACATCCGCCGTCTGCTTGCTTGAAATCGGACGACCATCGTGCGGAACGAAGACAATCTTCTCCGTAACCGGCTCCTTCTTTGCCGCCTCACCAAACTGCGGCACAAAGAATATCGCCGCCATCACAAAGCAAAGCATGCGCATCAATGCGTTTTTTGTCAATGTTCTCCTCCTTCTCCTGTATTCGCCTGTGCATCCGGCGAACCCGTTTCACGGAGCACGGCACGAAGCGACGCACGCACATCATCGGGCACATTCAGCTTCGTATCAAACATGATGCCCCCATCCTGCACGACAGCTCCCTCAATCTCGATCATATCGGTCAGCGGATGCCCCTGAAATTCGGTCTGCCCCAGCTTCGATGCGGCAAGCACTTCATGAAAGTCAACATAGATCTTGTTTCCGCGAATATCCACGGGCAACCGATCAGATACATCGAGGTGTCCCATGATGCGCTCCACCATCGAAAGGGAAATACGCGAGAACACCCACGAGATAAAGCCATGGTCAGGAATATTCTTCTCCCGCACACGGTAGACTGCATACGATTTATCCCCATCGTGGATAAATTCCTCAATCGTGCCCGAAAGCTCTATCGTCTTATATTTCTTCGCTGTCGTACAGACAAGATCCAGACGCCCGTTTGCGTGCGAACGTAGGACAACGCCGCGAATCGTCCCTTGCATCCCAATATTATTTGCGATTGCCTCATTGAGTATGGAGTCGCGTACGAAGAGATGTCCTTCCGAAATCTGCGCAAGGGTCTCACGATCCCATGTATCACGCAGAACCGTGAGCGCAGGACGGTAGTCCTTCACCGCCTCACGCACAGCACTCCAGTCGATATTTTTGACCTGCTCGATGAAATTTGCAGGAAGATCAATCACCATTAGCTATTCGCCTTCTCCGCTTCCGCCTTCTTCTCACGCAGATCCAGCCAGAGATTCTGCGTGCGCTCAAAGAGTTTGACATCGTTCTTGCGTACTTCCTGATCGCTCATAATCTGCGAGAGGAGCTGCGTCGCCTTCTCATAGTCCTCCATGCGATAGTACGCCGCGCCGGCAATATAGAGTGCCATGCTGTCACTCATCCCATTGATGGGATAGTGTTCCGTCATCACCGATTTCTCATAGAACTCGGCAGCGCGGCGCAGGATCTCAGCCTCCTTCTCATGCTCCCCCGCAGCGCGGTAGACCCACGCCATCCCCATGCAGTAGCCCGCCTTTTTTTGCAGCGGCCAGCCGAGCCGCTCGACAAAGTAAATGCCCAGCTTATAGGCACGGATCGCATCCTCCACCGTACGCTCCTCACGATACGGCAGGTTGATCGTACGCCCCTCAAGGAGTTCCTGAATCTTCGCCTTGTCGCGCGGATTCAGCGGCTCCTCCGTGAACTGCTTCTCATCGGCGGCAAAGCCGCAGTGCTCACACAGCCAGACGCGGTAACGATAGGGACACACACCCTCATAATGGACACAAAAGTCCTCATCCGTCCCAAGCGTAATGAGCCGTGCCTTCATCTTCGTCGCGTGCGTCTTTTCCCCACAGACCGGACATGGCTTTTCAACCGTATACGTGTACTCTGCCATAGATCTTCCTCCCTACTTGAAAATCTACTTTAGCATACCATAAAATGCGAAAAAAAGGAAGTTTGTCCGACGCCATAAAAATCCGTCAACGCACGGCACAGCACTATGTGCGACAACGAAAAAGGGACTGTTGCACGAAGTTTTCTAACTGCGTGCAACAGTCCCTTATCATTATGTCAGCGGTATCGTTACAAGCGCCCCTTCCACCGCTTACGCGGTCCCCCTCCCCCGTACCGACGGGGGAGGC
>ERZ773083.1277-NODE-1277-length-17480-cov-21.850560_pt1 | contig 17480 bp, 11 predicted proteins | sample MGYA00511465_ERZ773083 | MGnify/ENA primary metagenome ERZ773083 (study PRJEB29015, sample SAMEA2738001) | human oral metagenome | biome: human oral; feature: human-associated habitat; material: dental | place: China | collected 2060 ... | reverse complement strand
CGTGGCCGCGGGCCAGGCGGGAGCCGAGTCCACAGCCCAGCTCGTCGCCAAGCTCGGCAGGGCCCGGCCCCTCGGAGAGAAGTCGCTGGGAACGCCCGATCCTGGAGCCGTCTCGCTGGTGCGGGCGGTGAGAGTCGTGGTCGAGCAGATCTGATTTCGACCGCCGAGTGCGAGCCCCGCCCCAAGGCGCGGCCGCACGCAGACAACGGGGTCCGCGTGCGCCTACGCCGGGGCGGGGCTCGCAGAAGCTTCAATCCAGCATCGTCACTAGCTTTCGCAGCGTGCGCATGTTGCGCGCCGTGACGGTGACGCCCAGATGGCGCTCGGCATAAGCCTGGGTGATGCGCGAGCCGTGGAGCCCTCGCGGAGTGCCGTACCACAGGTAGAGTTCGCGCGGCGCCCAGGCCAGGTCCTCGCCGTCCTTGAGGGCGTCCCGGAAACGCCGGCCGTCAAACGAATCAACGTCGCGGTCAAAGAACATAACGTGGGAAAAGGACTCGTCTCCAACGACGTCGGCGAGGGGGTCGGCCTCAACGGCCCTCCGCAAATCAGCGGCGGTGCGATAGACAACGGGGCTGTCCACGCCGAACCATTCGCGGACGAGCTTCGTCAGGCCGTCGGCGAAGTCCTGCGCACCCGCCGGCGGAGCGCACAGCAGGTTTCCGCTCTGAAGGTGTGTGCGCACCCGCTCCAAGCCAAATTTCGACGCGACGAGTTCGCGCAGCAGCGGCATGGAAACCTTGCTACGAGCGTCCAAGTTGACGCCCCTGAGGAAAAAGACGCACTCGCCTTCGGATTCGCCGCACATATCCGTTCCTCGCATTTCCTCGTTCGGGAGCCTGCCTTTTGAGGAAGAGCCTAGTCCACGCGGGCGCATTTACTGAACTGAACAATCCCAACTGTTGAACTGAACAATTCCAACTGTTGAACTGAACAATTCCAACTTCGGGTCATTTTTCAAAATCGCTTCCCTGCGGCCGCCCGTCTGTGAAAAAATCTCGCCCAGAAGTAATTGAAGAATCAAGAATATTACGATCAACCAATCGTCGGTTCGCCGCGGGCGACGGCGCCCAGAATATCGGCGAACGGACCAACCGGAACGTCGGAAAGGAAAACAATGAAAAACAGCCGCGCGATCCGCTTCACGCATGGCCGGCGCCCGAATCGAGGCCCGGACCCACGTTCGAATCGACGCCCGGGCCCGAATCCGCGCTCAGACCAAGGCTCGATTTCGCATTCGAACCGACGCCCGAGTCTGCGCAAGACGATGTTGGGAGCCGGACTGGCGCTTGCCCTGTCCGCATCGACGATTTCGACGTCGATGGCCGCCGAGGCGCCGGCGTCCAAGGCTGACCAGGTTTCCTCGTCCATCGCCGCTCGATCGGCGTCGTCCGGAAAATCGATGTCGCCCGGCGCCTTGGCGCCGGCCGGCCTTCCTCGACCGGCGGCGACGCAAGCGGGACGCGAGGAGCTTGTGTCCACGCCAATCCCAGACGAACCGAACATCCCCAGCTACGGGACTACGACCGACAAGGGCGGCAGGCCGCTGGCCTTCGTCGTCTCCGGGGGCTACGGGGGCTCGCTCAACGTCATCGATCTCAAGAACAAGAGGAAGATCGACGTCGAGAAGACCGTCCTGGACAAGGACGGCGCCGAACTCTACCCATGGGGCTACGCCACGCTCAGCAACAGGCACGTCGTGGCGGCGTGCAGCAACGGCAGGCTCTACGACATCGATCCCGACACCTACACGGTGAAACGACTGGGAGACGACGGCTCGTCGAACAAGAACTACGAAGAGATCTCCAGGCGAGGCAGCTTCTATTGGGACGTCGTCGCGGACGAACACGACAGGCTTTACATCGCCAGTTCCAGCGAAGGGCACGGCGGCAGGGTCCTCACCTACGACGCCAAGAGCGGCCGGTGGGGCGACCTTACCGGCAGTCGGATTCAGGAGGGAGAGCGCGACGTCCGCTCGATAGCCTACGAGAACGGCGTCGTCTACGCCGGAACGGGTATGACAAAGCCGTCGATCTACAGGATCCCGACGGCGAATCCGCGGGCGCAGCGCCTGAACGTTCCGGCCGCGCTGCGCAAAGGCTCCGGCTCCGTCGCAAGCCTCGAGGCCAAAGGCGGCCGCCTGTACGTCACCATGTCGGATATGCGGAACGCCGACGGCAGTCTCATCTGCGACGGCGCCTGCGCGCTGGACCCGAACACCGGAGCGCTTCTGGGCAAGGCCCGGAGTTTCACCAAGCGCGTCGTCGCGAGGCCAGGTGAGGCGAAAAAGGTCTACTACTTCGCGACGGCGAAGAATCCGCGAACGGGCGCATCCGAGCGGAATCTGATGGAGCACAACCCCGACGACGGCTCGGAGCGCCCGGTTTTCACGAATGACGAGTTCGCGGACAACCTCAGCAGGTCCGCCTGGGGCACCCACGACTTCTTCGTCTCAACCAATATCAATCGCGACGGGATCACGGTTTACGACGCCAACGCAAAAGCCGGCGCCACATTCAAGGCCAAGCTAAACATCGCCCCCCGCAGAATTCAGTCGATGATCGCCCCCAGCGACGGCAAGCTTTACGCGGGCTGGTTCATGCACACGCGGAAGATCGCGCGGATAGACCCGGCGTCGCGCTCCTACAGCCTGCTCCCCCAGTCTCTCAAGCAGGTCGAATCCTTCGCCCAAAGCGGCGACTGGCTGGTTTCCGGCCTGTACACGGGCGGAATGCTCGAATCGCGGAATCTGAAGACCGGCGAAACGCGCAAGCCGATCGAAGTTGCCAAGGGAAAGAATCAAGACCGCCCCTTTGCCATGACGAGCGTCGCGAACGGCCGGGTGGCCGTGGGAACGGTGCCGGGATACGGGGAGCGCGGCGGAGCGCTCGGCTTCTACGACGTCGCCAAGAACCAAATGGAGCCCAACCGCGTCTACCTCCTCAAGGACCTGCCCGTGGCCGATCCGGCGCTCAGGGGCTCGCTCGACGGCCTTTCGCCGATTTCCATGGCCTATCGCGACGGAAAGCTCTACGTGGGAACCACTGCGCGCGGGGGCAGCGGCTCCGAATTCGAGCACTCCGGCAAGTCCGAGGGCAAGGTCTTTGTCTTCGACGTCGCCAGGCAGACGGTCACGGCTGTGAAGACTCCCGTTCCCGGTTTCCAACAGTACGCCGTCACGGCATTGACTTTCGGCGACGACGGCAAGCTGTACGGCACGACCGGCGGGTACGTCTTCGAGCTCAATCCGAACACCCTCGACGTCGTCAAGCGCGCCGAGGTCTCGGGCGGCAAAGAGGTCAACCGCAGCCAGCTAGTCTACAAATCCGGGATGCTTTACGGCGTCTTCCAGCCGGGAACGGCGCTTTTCCCCGTCTCCGCGCAGACGTTCAAAGCCTCCGCGCCCGTCGCCCGAGGGGTCAGCGGGCTCGTGCGCGGAACGGACGGAAACCTCTATTACTCCAAGGGGCCGTCAATCTACCGATACACGCCGAACTGACCGGCCGACGACGCGAGGCCAGCCGGCCGACGACGCTCGAACCGCTCGGCCGGCCTTGTTCGGTCACCTGGCTGACCTTGTTCGATCGCTCGGCCGGCCCTGCACGGAACGGTCCGGCGGGCTTGCATCCCGCCCGTTCAATCTCGCGGACCGATTGTGCGCCTCATGAGCAGGTCCGTGTCCCGCGTCTTGCCGATGTAAAATGCGTGAGATCCGAACACCTTGAATCCGAGGTGTTCGTAGAATCCCAAGGCGGCGTCGTTGTGCTCCCAGACGCCGAGCCACACGGACTCGGCTCCTCGCGCCCGGGCCTCCTCGAAGGCCCTCTCCAGCATGAGCCGGCCCAGGCCGCGCCCCTTGAACCTTTTCAGAACGTAGATTCGCTCGATCTCCAAAGCGTCGGGCATGGCGTCCTCGCTTTGCGCCTCGCCGACGTTGATCTTCGCGTATCCGGCGATTTCGCCGTCGACCCGCGCAAAGCAGAAGGTCGAACCGGGGTTGGCGATTTCTTCGGCGAGAGTCCCCGGCGCGTACGCTTTGCGAAGAAACGCATCGAAGTCCTCGGCGCTGTAGTATTCGGCGAACGTCTCGGCGAAGGCCGCCGCGCTGACGGCGCTCAGCTTATCGACGTCGTTTGCGGTGCAGGGCGTCAACTCGATGTTCGCAGGCGGCATACTCATGGGAGAATTCTACGTTTCGAGGGCCGATGCGCCTGTGCGTTTGAAGGGCGGACGCGCCTGTGCGTTTCAAAGGCGGGACGCCTCTTCCTTGCGACGTCGGGAATGTAGATTTTCTTTTCAAATGATGAGACGATGGCGACGTCCATTTAACGCTCCGCCAAAAGGAGGAAGGCCATGGCAGACGATTCAACGTTTGACAAGGTTGCCGGAAAGGCGAAGGAATTCGCCGGAAAAGCCACCGGCGACAAAGGCACGGAAGCCGAAGGCAAAGCCCAGCATGCCGAAGGCAAAGTGAAGGAGTTCGCCGAGGACGTCAAGTCCGAGGTCAAGGCCGTAGGAGAGAAGATCAAGGGCGCTTTTAAGAAGGACTGACCGTCAGTCTTCTTCGAATCGCGTCCGCAAGACGGGGCAGGCCTTCATGGCGAGCAGATCGTCGGCCAAGGCTGCGATTTCGCTTGCCATGAAGACCCCGTCCCGCCACGTGCGCGGGATCGCCCCGCATCCGTAATAGGCGCCGGCAAGTTGACCGTATATCGCGCCGTTCGTGTCCGAGTCTCCGCCCAGGTTCACCACAGCGAGCATGCCGTCGCGAAAGCTCTCGTAACTGGCGAAGGCCCATGCTGCGACCTGCAGGCTATGGACGATATAGCCGGTGTTTTCAAGTTTTTCGACGCCGACGACGCGGTCGAGGATCGCATCGAATTGCTTTCCCGTGCTCAATGAGCGTGGGCTGCATATTTCCAGCTTGTCCGCCCCTTCCATTGCCCGCACAAGCATCGCGGCGAATAGCTCCGTACCCGCCTCGGCTTCGACGGAATAGTGGGTTTCCCGCGCTGAGATTCCGGCCGTTTCGACGATGCTTTCCGGCCTGCGCGCCCCGAAGGCGGCGACGATCACCGGGGCCAGGCGCATGATCGAGCCGTTGCCCGCCGACAGAACCCGTGGTTTGCCCCTGGGGACCCAAGGGTTGCCCTCGAATTCGGATATCGCAGCGGCCACCTGGTTGCCGACGTCGAAGCAGACGCCGGTCGAGCTTCGGTACCCCTCCCGCCGCCATCGGCGGTAGCGGTCCATGACGTCGTAGGAGTCGTAGCCGCCGCAAGTCAAAAGGCTGTCCGCAAGGCAGAGGGCCATGGACGTGTCGTCGGTCCAATGCCCCGCCGGAAGGTCGAACGGGCCGCCGGCGCGCAGACCTCCGACCGGCTCGAACTCGCCGGGTTCCTTGAATTCTGCGGGCATTCCGATCGCGTCGCCGACGGCGAGACCGACGAACATGCCGCGGGCCCGATCTCGCAGGCCGCCTCCCGGCGCGCGGTTCCGCGGCGCGTCGTCCCTCCCATTCACGCGCGGCTCTTGCCCTTGTAAACGGTGCCCGCGCGAGCTTTTCTCACGCGCGCCGTCGCCCTCAACCGCGGACTGCTCATCGCCCATAGGCCAATCGTATATGCGATCCATTCGCGGTCCCAGTTTTTGGCATCTAAGCGCCGGCAGCCTTTCATTGCTCGGATCCCTAAACGAAGCTGGCCTCGGCGTCGAGCAAATTGCCCTCGGCGTCGAGAAAGCTGCTTCCGTCGTCGCCAACGATCGACACCGACATCGACCGACCCGGGGGGAGCACGCGAACGACGAGCCGCTCGCTCCTGTCTCGCTCGAGAATCTGTGCGACGTTCTCGATGATGTTCTCGCGCACGCTTGGCGTCTTGCCCACGGGCGCACTTGGCGAGGCCTCTTCAGGTCCAACGGGGCCTATTGCGACGCTCCTTTTGCAGAGGTTCCAAGTTCGGAAAGGGGCAAGGCCTCTTTAGAAGGCGACTTCGTGACTCCGCCGAATTCGGAGTCTCTGCGGATGGGCGCGGCCCCCGCGTCTGCGGGGGCCGCCTCGAGCCACCTGAGAGAATCGAACTCTCGACCTATTCATTACGAGTGAATCGCTCTGCCGACTGAGCTAAGGTGGCACGCCGTCTTTGCCGACAGCGTTGAATAGCCTACCCGAGACTCGCCCACGTCGCAAACTGACGATCGGGCGAGCCTCGGGCGGCCAACCATGCCAACGAAGCGGCTCAAGCTAATAGCGCCAAACAGACAGGCGAGAGCACTATCCGCGCGAACCCGAAAGGACCCGCGAACCCGAAGGAACCGCTCGGGAGCCGAGCTTGACCGCGCTGTCCATGCTGCGATCGCCCTGCTGCTGCGCACCTTGCCCTTGTTTCTGTTCCGCCGGGCAGACAAGACCGTCCTTGGGAACCTCGCCGGTCAGCAGATACTTGTCGACTGACGTGTCAATACAGGGCGAGCCTCCGCCATAGGCCGCGTGTCCGTCGCCTTCCCGTGTCAGCAGCACCGAGTTATCAAGCGTCTTACGCATATTCTGCGCCCACGAATACGGCGTCGCCGGATCGTGTTTCGTGCCGATCACCACGATCGGAGCCGACCCCTTCGCCCTGTACGGGCCGGGATTGGCCTTCGGATGATAGGGAAGCTCGGCGCACACATGCATGGCTAGATCGTCTTCTGCGGAAAAAGATCCAAAGACGACCGCTTCCCGCTTCAGCTTCTTCGCATACTTCTGGTACTCGGCCTCAGAGCTTTGCACATAATCTGCGCAATTGATCGCCCAGTAGGCTTCCATGGAATTGCCATCGAAACTATCGCCAACGCGACCGATATAAGTATCTAAGGGAAGCATGAAAGTCGAGCCGTCATTGTCTTCGATCAAGCCTTGTGCTCCCCCGGTAATCAACGGCCACCACTCATCTTTATACATCAAGCCGGTGAGGGCAAAGCGAAGCATCGACCGATTGAGGGGTCTGTTCGGGTCCGATGTCTTGAACGGCGTGGCGTGAGCCTGATCCAGCAAAGCGCGCATCTTTTTCTTCGCCGCATCCACCGACGAACCCAACGGACAGTTCCCGCCCTTCACGCAGCGCTCAGCATAGCGTTCGAAAGACTTCTCGAAACCCAGCATCTGCGTGTAAGTGGAGGGCAAAAAGCTCAGCTGAGGGTTGGCGGCGCCGTCGAGCACCATCCTGCCGACCTTCTTCGGGAAGAGATCGGCATACGCCCCGCCCAACTGGGTGCCGTAAGACAAACCGAGATAGTTGAGCTTCTCATCGCCCACCAGGCCCCGCAAAACATCCATGTCACGGGCAGCCGACTCCGTGCCGACGTACGCGAGCAACTCGCCGGATTTCTCCTTACACCCTTTCGCTATCTGCCGAGCCTGAGCTTTCCTGGCCTTCCGCCCAGCCTCCGTCGAGGTGTCGATATCGGAATCCAAGATCTTGCCCAGTTCCCGGTCGTCGACGCAATCAACAGGCGTCGAGGAACCGACCCCTCGAGGATCAAACCCCACAACATCGTATTTATCTAAAACGTCTTTGCCGAAGCTCTGCCTGGCCACGTCAACCATCGCGATTCCGGAGCTTCCTGGTCCGCCGGGATTGACGAACAGGCTTCCGATCGGCTTGCCGCCCTTGGCGGGAAGCTTCGCCATGGCGACGGTGATCGCCTTGCCGCCAGGCTTCTTGTAATCCAGCGGAACCTTCACGTCCGCGCATTGCATTTTCGCGTCGTCCTTACACGGCGCCCAGCTGACCTTCTGCCTATAGAACTTTTCAAGCCCCTTCGGGACGTCCCCCTTGGGAGCGCCGATCGAATCGCCCGGCGAACTTGTCGGGCTTCCCGGCGAGCCAGTCGAACCTCCCGGCGACGCCGTCGAGCCGCCTGGCGACCGACCCGTAGATGGGCTCGCCGTCGCCTTCTCCGCAGGAACGCCCGCGTCGGCACGGACAGAGGCCTCCGCCCCCGACGACGCATCCAAACGCACCGGCGAATCGCCCGCGCGCATTGACACAGCGTCCGCACGATCCGACGACGCACTAGCCATTGCAGGCTGAGCGAGAGCCGTCAGGGCCAACACCGAGAGCGCAGCCAAAGGCCGCAACAGTCGCGTCGCTGTCTTTCTCATTTTTCCCCCAAACATACGAGATGATTAAAACCCCCAACCGATCGGAGCGGACTCTCGCCAACCCGACGCCCGCCGTCCGATCAGTCAGGACCCACTACCGGACAAAGGGACGCGATTTCCCAGCGAAAACCTCATCCTTCACGGAAGCCTTCCTTCTGCGTTTCTTTCCCCTGCTTCTGCGATTCTTGCCCCTGCGGCTTTTCCACCGGGCAGACAAGGCCGTCCTTGGGAACCTCGCCGGTCAACAAATACTTGTCAACCGCGGAGCCAATGCAGGACGAGCCTCTGCCATAGGCCGTGTGTCCATCGCCTTCCCAGGTCAGCAGCACCGAGTTGCTCAGACTCTTGTGCAAAGCCTGCGCCCAGTGATACGGCGTCGCCGGATCGTGCCTCGTGCCGATCACCACGATGGGCGCCGACCCCTTCGCCCTGTAAGGCCCGGGATTCGACTTCGGATGGTGCGGCAACTCGGCGCACATATAGAAGGCGACAGTGTCTTGTGTAGAAAAGGCTCCAATGGCGGGAGCTTCCCGCTTCAGCTTGTTCGCGTACTTCAGGTAGTCAGCTTCGGATTCCTGAGCGTAGTCCGCGCAATTGATTGCCCAGTAGGCCTCTGCCCTATTGCCTTTGTTCCCGTCTCCCTCGCGACTTGAGGTCACGTCGAAAACTTTCAGGAAAAGCGAGCCGTCATTTTGCTTGATCAACTGGTCAAAGGCCTGATTAAACACTGACCACGTCCGATCCTCGTATAGAAGGCTGATAACTGCAGAGTGGAGCATCGCCTGGTTGAGGGGTCTGTTCGGGTCCGATGTCTTGAATGGCTTGACGCGAGCTTGATCCAGCAGGGCGCGCATCTTCTTCTTCGCCGCATCCACCGACGGGCCCAACGAGCAGTTGCCCGCCTTCACGCAGCGCTCAGCATAGCGTTCGAAAGACTTCTCAAAACTCAGCATCTGCGTGTAAGTGGAGGGCAAAAAGCTCTGCTGAGGGTTGGCGGCGCCGTCGAGCACCATCCTCCCAACCTTTTTCGGAAAGATGTCGGCATACATTCCGCCCAAGGACGTGCCGTAAGAGAAACCGAGATAGTTGAGCTTCTCATCGCCCACCAGGCCCCGCATAACATCCATGTCACGGGCGGCCGGCTCCGTGCCGACGTGCGCAAGCAGTTCGCCCGACTTGTCTTTGCACCCTTTCGCTATCTGCCGAGCCTGCGCTTTCCTGGCCTTCCGCCCGGCCTCGGTCGAGGTGTCGATATCGGAATCCAAGATCTTGCCCAGTTCCCGGTTGTCGATGCAATCGACGGGCGTCGAGGAACCGACCCCGCGAGGATCGAAACCGATGATGTCGTACTTGTCTATAACATCTTTGCTGAAAGACTTGTCGGCGCGCGAAACCAAGTCGATTCCCGACTCTCCGGGTCCGCCCGGGTTGACGAACAGGCTCCCGATCGGCTTGCCGCCCTTGGCAGGAAGCTTCGCCATGGCCACGGTGATCGCCTTGCCCCCGGGCTTCTTGTAATCAAGCGGAACCTTCACATTCGCGCACTGCATCTGGGGCTTGTCCTTACACGGCGCCCAGTTCACCTTCTGCCCATAGAACTTTTCAAGCCCCTTCGGGACATCCCCCTTAGGAGCACCGACCGAGCCGCCCGGCGAACTTGTCGGACTTCCCGGCGAACTTGCCGGACTTCCAGGCGAGCCGGACGGGCTGCCTGGCGAACCAGTCGAACCTCCCGGCGACGTCGTCGAGCCGCCTGGCGACCGACCCGCAGACGGGCTCGCCGTCGCCTTCGCCGCAGGAACGCCCGCGTCGGCACGGGCAAAGGCGTCCGCCCCCGGCGACGCCGCACCCAAACGCACTGGCGAATCGCCCGCGCGCATCGACGCAGCGTCCTCGTGGTCCGGCGAAGCACCGGCCGCTACAGGCTGAGCGACGATGGCCAGGGCAAAAGCCGATGCAGCCGCAAAAGGATGCAACAAACGCCTGAATGTTTTCATCTCTTCTCCCAAATTGATTTAGCCGGTTGCACCCACCTCGCTAAGCGGATGCAACCCATATGAAGGACCGAAACCCGGGCGACTCGCCGGAGTTTTACCCGCGATGACGCTCGCCGCGGGCCGTGAGACCGACACAGACACACAAGCGCCAGTCCAGACACAAAGCCCGAAACATTGTATCTCTGTAGTTGTTATTTTACTTGTTCCCCACAGGTAGCGCTACCGTTTTCAAAACCTTTCTATGAGGTAGAAGAGAATGGCGATGAATCAAGGGAAATTCAACCGACGTTCGATCAAAAAACGTCGCCGACAGAAAGAGCATCTACTATACGTAATTTTTGCAACCCGTTTGTGTTGAATAACGTCCCCAGCACACCCGAAGACGAAATAGCGCACTCGAAAGTAAAAAGAAGGCGACATCGGCCGTTAACTCATATCGAAGTCAACGGTCGATGTCGCCCGCGGTTTATCTGCATCGCAAGGCCGACGTCAGCGTCGCGCACAGCTCGTCTCCATCGCAAGGCCGACGTCAGGATCGTCGGCGCCAATGGTCACTCGACGGGCGGCGCAATACGTTCGGCAGCGCTCTATCTTTGCCCCTGCTTCTGTTCCACCGGGCAAACCAACCCGTCCTTCGGAACCCTTCCGGTCAGGAGATAGGCATTCACTTGATTTTCGATGCACGCGCCAGACCGCCCGTAGGCCGTGTGTCCGTCGCCCTCCCACGTCAACAGCACGGAGTTCTCGAGCGTCCTGTGCATGGCCTTCGCCCAGCGATACGGCGTCGCCGGATCATGCTTCGTGCCGATGACCACGATCGGAGCCGAACCCTTCGCTCTGAATGCGCCGAGACCGGCCTTCGGATGATATTTTAGATTTCTGCAAACTTGAATCACTTTCGTCGTCCAGGGATCGTACCCGCCGAAGACGGAAGCTCTTTCTTTGAGCTTTTTATTGTACTTGGCGTAAACAGAGTCCGGCTCTTTCGCGTAATCGGCGCAACTGATCGCGAGGAGCGACTCCATTATATTGCTCTCGTCATTCGGCGTTTGCGGACCAGACAGCTCCAGAATCTCGGTGCCGTCATTTTTCTCGATCAGCTTGCCAAGTGCTTGATCCAAACCAGGCCAAGCTTCGTCCCGGTACATCGCCCACCTCACGGACGCCATCAGGTTGGAGCGCGTGAGCGGACGGGCCGGGTTCGACGTCGGGAACGGTTTCTTCGCCGCCTGGTCGAACAGGGCGCGCATCTTCTTTTTGGCTGCTTTGACGGTGGTCCCAAGAGGGCACTTGCCGCCGTCGACGCATCTTTTCGCGTACCGCCCGAACGATTCATCGACGCTCAGAGTCCCCTCGTAGAGCAAGCGTGCGTTTCCAAGTTGGGTGTTGACGGCGCCGTCGAGCACCATCCTGCCCACCTTCTTCGGGAACAAGTCGGCATACATCCCGCCCAGCTCGGTGCCGTAGGAGAAGCCGAGATAGTTGAGCTTTTTGTCGCCCACCAGCCCGCGCAAAACATCCATATCGCGGGCCGCCGACTCCGTGCCGACGTGCGGAAGCAACTCACCCGACCGCTTCTCGCAGCCGTCCGCGATCTTCTTGGCCGCTTCCTGCTGTTGCTGCCGACCCTTGGCCGTGGACAGGTCGTAGTCTGCATCCAAGAAGAACGCGTTCAAAGCGGCGGCGTCGGCGCATTTGACGGGAGTGGAGGCGTCGACCCCTCGCGGGTCGAAGCCGACCACGTCGTACTTATCCAAGATTTCGGGCTTGAGGCTTTTCGAAAGAGAGGCTGCCTTTTCTATGCCCGAGCCGCCGGGGCCGCCGGGATTGACGAACAGGCTCCCGATCGGCTTGCCGCTCTTGGCGGGAACCTTGAGCATGGAAATCGTGATCGTCTTGCCCTCGGGCCTTTTGTAATCGAGCGGAACTTGCGCTTGCGCGCACTGCAGGCCGGCACGATCTTTGCCTTTGCATTCAGACCACGTCAGCTTCTGCCTGTAGAACTTCTCCAACCCTTTCGGGGCATCGCTTTCACCGGCACCCTTCGGTCCGCGGTTTGAGGTGTTCGCGCTGCCATTCGAGCCATTGCTTGAGCCGTTCGCCCCGCTGTTCGATCCGACGTTCGGACCATCCGCGTATGGGCTCACCGACGTCGCCGACGTCGCAATTGTGTCCGCTTGCGCCGGCATCGCGCCTAAAGCGAGGCTGACGCCGATCAATCCGGCAAACGAAGCCGTCGCAAGCCGCGCAGACCTCGACCTCGCGGCAGAAAACGGGCGTTGCCGCACGGTCTTGTCGGGGTTGCCCGCCCGCGGCCATGAACTCGTTGAATTCGCTGTCTCACTCATGGCTCCAGTTTGGCAAGAGCCGGCCACCCGCGAACATACGGCCTCCAGGCCAAGACGACAGTCGCAACAGCCCGAAGTGCCGGGTGGGGATATCCCCACCCGGCACTTCGGGCCGCGCAAGCCGTGCGAAAAGGTCTTTGGGCTCAAGCCATAAGAGCGTCGAAGGGTGCGTCCCGCACAGCGGCGGAACGCACCCTCGAAGTTGAATGACGCAGGGGCGTCGAGCTCAGCGCATCCCGTGCAGCGGCGGGACGCACCCCGCCCGCTACCGGATGACAGGGTGCGGTTGGCTCTCCGGGGAAAGCTTGTCCTTCACGGAAGCCTTCCGATCAAGGTCTCCTTGCTTCTGCGCTTCTTGCCCCTGCTTCTGTTCCACGGGGCAAACGAGGCCGTCCTTGGGGACCTCGCCGGTCAGCAGATACTTGTCGACCGGGCTCTCGATGCAAGAGCCGGCCCTGGAGTAAGCAAGGTGCCCGTCGCCCTCCCATGTCAGCAACACCGAGTTGCTCAGACTCTTGTGCAAAGCCTGCGCCCAGTGATACGGCGTCGCCGGATCGTGCCTCGTGCCGATCACCACGATCGGAGCCGACCCCTTCGCAGTGTACGGTCCGGGATTCGACTTCGGATGATACGGCAGAAGGCTGCAAAGGTCAGTCCCTTCTCCATCGCTGCCCGCGCCGAAGAGGGGGGCCTCCTTCTTCAGTTTCTCTTGATACTTTTTAGTTACGGACGGCGAGGAAGCCGGATAATCCGCGCAGTTGATCGCAGTCCTGGCCTCGTTGCTGTTGTTCTTGAACTTTCCGCCCTGGCGCCCGCTTGCAAGGTCATACCACCCCAAAAGGAAGGATCCGTCATTGTTTTTGATCAACTGACTGAGCCCTGTATCCAGATAGGGACGATATGCGGTGCTGTACATCGCAAGCATGACGCCATACTTGAGCATGTTCCGATTGAGGGGCCTCTTGGGATCGGCCGTCGGGAACGGCTTCTTGAACGCCTGATCGAACAGGGCTCGCATCTTCTTCTTCGCCGCATCCACAGAGGACCCCAACGGACAGTTCCCGCCCTTCACGCAATACTCCGCGTAACGCTCGAAGGCCTTCTCGAAGCCGATCGTCTGCTCGTACCCCATGCGCGCACCGCCAAACTGTGGGTCGAGGGCGCCGTCGAGCACCAGCCTGCCCGCCTTCTTCGGGAAGAGGTTGGCGTACATGCCGCCCAGGGAGGTGCCATAGGAGAAGCCGAAGTAATTGAGTTTCTTGTCGCCCACAAGGCCGCGCAAAACGTCAAGGTCCCGCGCAGCCGACTCCGTGCCGACGTGCGCAAGCAAGTCACCCGACTTGTCCTTGCAACCCTCGGCGAACTTCTCCGCTTGAGCCTTCTCCGCCTTCTTTCCCTCCGGGGTGGACAGGTCGAATTCAGAGTCGAGGTACTTCCCCAGCTCGGCGTCGCTCACGCAATCGACCGCAGTCGAGGAACCGACCCCGCGCGGATCGAAGCCCACAATGTCGTATTGGTCCCGGAGAGCCTTGCTGAAGATCTTGTCCGCGCCTGAAACGAGGTCGATTCCCGATTCTCCGGGACCGCCGGGATTGACAAACAGGCTCCCGATCGGCTTGCCGTTTGCCGCGGGAACCTTCGCCATGGCCACGGTGATCGTCTTGTCGCCGGGCTTCTTGTAATCCAACGGAACCTTCACATCCGCGCACTGCATCTGGGGCTTGTCCTTGCACGGCGCCCAAGCCAGCTTCTGCTTGTAGAACTTTTCAAGCCCCTTCGGAACGTCCCCGGCTGGAGCCTCGTTCGGTTTGCCCGACGACGGATCCGCGGACGGGCTCGCAGTCGACTTCGCCGCAGGAGCCCGCCCGGCGCCGACGTGAGCCGACGCCGCTTGAGCCGCCACCGGCTGAACGACGGCCGTCAGAGCCAATGCCGAAAATGCAGCCAAAGGCTGCAACAATCGCGTCATTTTCTTTTTCATCTTCCCTCCCAAACGGGTAGAAAACCGAAACCCACGCCAATTCTCGGGATATTCACGAATGCCACACTCACCGCCAAGACGCTCGGCGCGGGCCGAGAGACCGGTGCGTTGAACAGCTTCGGCCCATGCACCGTCTTTGTCGCTGCATCTCTCTAAAGATTCAGCCTACAGGATCGAACGGTTGCGAACTGCGGGTTTTCCACTCCTTCCCTTGAGGTAGAAGGGGAGGCAGTGGCGACAAGAGACGAAAGTGGCTCTGAAAGACGGAAGAGGCGATAAGAGCAGGAGAGACGAGAAGAGGGGAAGAGACGATAAGGGGCGGAAAGAACGATAAAGACATGGAAGAAATTATTTACGACCGAAGGAAGGGCAAGGTAGAAGAATGGACAGGGTAAGCATCTCGCGAAAGGACAACGGCAGAAGAAAAATAAGATGGCCCGCAGGGAAACTGCGGGAAATAAATCAAGTTCCATCTAGTGGGATGAAGAAAAATACAGATAAAGGGAACACCTAAAACAAGGCAGGTTCAAAACGAAATTAGAATTTTGCGCAGGACCGGTGCAAAACACGGGCGAAACGACGTACAAAATACAAACAAAATATTGCGTAGGACCGGTGAAAATGCAGGCGAAACGTAGCGCAGGATGCGCGACAAAGACACCCGCATAAAACAGGGCGGGCGCCGCGTGGCCCAAGAGGCTCATGCGGCGCTCGCCCTGCGCGCTGCGACTCAGTTTCCCAGCTTTGAGGAGGCAGGGCAGACGAGGCCGTCCTGCGGGACCTTTCCGGTGAGAAGATATTTGTCTACCGGGTCGTTCAGGCAGGAGCCCGCTTTTCCGTAGGCTGTGTGTCCGTCGCCCTCCCACGTCAGCAGCACCGAGTTGCTCAGCGTCTTGTGCAAAGTCTGCGCCCACTGATACGGCGTCGCCGGATCGTACTTCGTGCCGATCACGACGATCGGAGCCGAGCCCTTAGCCTCGTACGGTCCGGGGTTGGCCTTCGGATGGTAGGGCCAGAGCGAGCATATATCGGTTCCCTCCATCATCAACGAGCCGAAAACGGGCGCCTCCGTCCGCAGCTTATCGGCGTACTGTTGATACTCGGCGCTCGGCGAAGGCACATAGTCGGCGCAGTTGATCGCCCAGAAGGCTTCCTTGGCATTGTTCTTAAACTTGTTTCCCTGGCGCTCCTCAAACAGGTCGTAGTACCCTAGGATGATCGAACCGTTGTTCTGCTCAACCAGCTGGGAGAGCCCCTGATCCAGGTAGGTCCAATATAATTCGCGGTACATCATGCTTATTACGGTAGAGTATAGCGCGGCTCTATTGAGGGGTCGCTTGGGATTGGCCGTCGGGAAGGGGCTCTTCAGCGCCTGGTCGAAAAGCGCCTTCATCTTTGCCCTGGCCTCGTCCACAGAGCCTCCGAGCGGGCATCGGCCGGTGTCCACGCAGTGCTGCGCGTAATGTTGGAAGGCGGTTTCGAAGCCGACTACTTGCTCGTACCCCATGCGCGCGTTGCCGAGCTGTGGGTCGAGGGCGCCGTCGAGCACCAGCCTGCCTGTCTTCTTCGGGAAGAGGTTGGCGTACATGCCGCCCAGGGAGGTGCCATAGGAGAAGCCGAAGTAATTGAGTTTCTTGTCGCCCACGAGGCCGCGCAAAACGTCAAGGTCCCGCGCAGCCGACTCCGTGCCGAGGTACGGAAGCAAGTTGCCCGACTTCTCCTGGCATCCCTTCGCCTCCTGCTCGGTGATGGCTTTGTCCGTCTGCCGCCCTTCCGGGGTGGAGAGGTCGACGTCGGTGTCGGCGATCTTGGCCAGCTCGGCGTCGCTCACGCAATCGACCGCGGTCGAGGAGCCGACCCCGCGCGGATCGAAACCCACAATGTCGTATTTGCTCCGAACGGAGGCGCTGAAGGACTCGGAAGCGTTGGCCGCCAAATCGATTCCCGAGCCTCCGGGGCCGCCGGGGTTGACGAACAGAGTCCCGATCGGCTTGCCGCTTTTGGCGGGAACCTTCATCATGGCGATGGTGATCGTCTTGCCGCCGGGCTTCTTGTAATCCAGCGGAACCTTCACGTCCGCGCATTCGTTGGCCGGATGCGCCTTGCACTTCGACCATGCGACCTTCTGGTTGTAAAAGTCCCCTAGCTTGTCAAACGCGGTTGCGCTCGGCGATTGGTTCCCTCTCGGCGATGCGCCGCCGGCGGAGCCGTTGTCATTCGAGGCGCCGAGGTCGAGGGAACAGCCAGCGAGCAGCATGGCTGCGGCGAAGAAGGACGCCATAGGCTTGCGAAGGTTCATTCTCCTAAACTACCTGATCGTCTTGCGAAACGCAGTCCGCTTGCGGGGGCATGGCGCCCCAGCCGCAGCCGCGGGAAGCCGGCCGGATGGGTTGAAGTTCACGCCGAGGCGGGCGTCGGTCCCGAATCCGGCGGCAGTCGACGTCCCTGCAGACCGTGACGAGTGTCAGCCCTGCGGGCGGTCGCGGGCGTCGGCCCGTCAGGCCTGCGGGAATCGGCGGGTGTCAGCCCTGCGGGCGGAGGCCGACCATCATCGCCTCGAGCGCGAGCAGCGGCGCGACGTTTCCCGCCAAGCGCGTGCGAGCCTGCGAGATCGCGTCCATCCGGCGAATCGACTGCTCGGCCGAGGTGCTCGCGGCGACCTCGGCGATCCGGTCGGCGAAGTCGCGGTTGACGAGGGCGACGTCGGCCCCCAGCTGGACCGTGAGGACGTCCCTGTAGAGCGAGAGAAGGTCGACGAGGGCGCGATCGAGCCTGTCGCGCTGGGCGCGGGTGGCGCGGCGCTTTTGGTCCTCGCGCAGGGCGGTTATCTGCGCGGACACGGCGGGAGGGACGCGCCCCCCTTCTTCGACGCCGAGGGATCGGCGCAGCTCGGCCTCCTCCTCGGCGAACTGGGCGGCCAGGGCGTCGCTGACGGCTTTGGCCCCGGACTTCTTTTTGGCGGGCTTTTTTCCCGATTTCGCGGTCGAAGCGGAGTTCCGGCCGCGCCC
>ERZ773083.1274-NODE-1274-length-17517-cov-9.177528_pt1 | contig 17517 bp, 16 predicted proteins | sample MGYA00511465_ERZ773083 | MGnify/ENA primary metagenome ERZ773083 (study PRJEB29015, sample SAMEA2738001) | human oral metagenome | biome: human oral; feature: human-associated habitat; material: dental | place: China | collected 2060 ... | reverse complement strand
ACCCCCGAACCCGAAGGAGCGGATTTACAGTCCGCCGCGTTTAGCCTCTTCGCTACCTCTCCTGCACAATCAACAGTATTCATTATACCATTGATGAAAAGAAAATACAAGCATTTATTTACTCAAATTATATGTTTCAATCAATTTTTCCACTGCATTTTCAAGTTTTTTATAAAAACTATCAACATTTTCATTTTTTATGATAGCAAATTGTCCATCAAACTCAGCAATTTGCCCAATGACCTTTTTACCAATTGACAAAATATAACCTTCATATTGTTCATTTCCTACTTTTACTTGGCTATCTGCTAATTGGATTTCAATCTTTTTATCTTTTTTACTCATCAAATACCTCTTTCAAATCTCTATTTTACAAAAAAATAAGAAAACTAGCAAGCAATACGTGAAAATAAAAACTATCTCAATGAAGAGACAGTTCCAAAAATTTTTAAACTTTTACAACCCATCCTTCTGGTGCTTCAACATCGCCAAATTGAATACCAGTTAGTTCATCATAAAGTTTTCGAGTGATCGGGCCTACCTCGGTCTCGCTATAAAAGACATGAAAATCCTCGCCATGTTGAATACCACCAATTGGAGATATAACTGCTGCTGTACCGCAAGCCCCTGCTTCAGCAAAACGATCTAAATTATCAATCAGAACATCTCCTTCGATCGCTTTCAAACCTAAACGATGTTCTGCTAAGTATAGAAGAGAATATTTTGTGATAGAAGGCAGGATGGATGGACTATATGGTGTCACAAATTCATTATTTTTGGTAATCCCGAAGAAATTTGCAGAACCTACTTCTTCTATCTTCGTATGAGTAGCTGGATCTAAATAAATAACATCTGAGAATTTATTTTCGTGCGCCATTTGTCCTGGAAGTAAGCTTGCTGCATAGTTTCCACCGACTTTAGCTGCTCCTGTACCATAAGGGGCTGCACGATCATACTTATCAGAAACAATAAAGTTTGTTGGAGTCAAGCCACCTTTAAAGTAATTTCCTACAGGCATTGCAAACACTGTAAAAATGTATTCATCTGCTGGTTTAACACCAATGATGTCGCCAACTCCCAACAATAATGGACGAATATAAAGAGTTCCTCCTGTTCCATACGGCGGAACATATTCTTCATTGGCACGAACCACTTGTTTCACAGCATTTACAAACATATCTGTCGGAACTTGTGGCATTAAAAGGCGATCTGATGTACGTTGTAGGCGTTTTGCATTTTGATTTGGGCGAAACAACTGCACACTACCATCTTTTGTACGATAGGCTTTCATTCCTTCAAAGGCTTGTTGTCCATAATGAAGGCAAGGAGATGATTCGGACATATGTAAGGTTGCTTCTTCAGTCAATCCCCCTTTTTCCCACTGCCCATTTTTATAATAGGCAAGATAGCGATACGGCAATTTCATATAGGAAAAACCAAGATTTTCCCAATCAAGATTTACTGACATAACATTCTCCTTTTTGAATTTATGTTTTTTATTTTACACTAATTTTAGATATTTTCAATAGTTTTTTGTAAAATTCTGAAAATTTTTTAATTTCAGTTTATATGAACACCACAAAAAAATCAGCTCTAGAGGCTGATTTTCAATTATTTAAGATTTGCAGAAAACACTTCTTCATCAGAAATCGTATCTGAGATGAAGCTACCATTACTAGTTCTTTCAGACAAGCTAAGATCAGCTAGGTTCACTTCGTAAGTAGTTCCTTTGTTAGAAACTATGGACAAAATTTGCTCTTCTTCTACTGTTGGGGTTTCTGAACTAAAGAGATCGAGTTCTACAGGTTGTTCTCCAAAAACAGGCCCAGCTGCAAAAACACGATGCGGTTTAGTCTTGAGCTCTCTCAATACTTGAAGTCCTCGATTTGCTCGGCTAGTAACAGGAATGCCTGTAATTGCCATTCGTTTGAGGGAACCGCGCTGGGTCAAGAGATAAAACGAGGCAGTGTTGGCGATAAAGGCTGCCACTAGTACATCGTCCTTTTTAAGGTTAATAGCCTTAACACCTGCTGCTTTGGCACCCACAACCGGTACCTCTGCAACATTAAATCGCAAGGCGTAGCCATTCTTCGTCACTAGCATGACATCATCTAGCTTAATTGGAGAAATACTGATAATTAGATCATCTTCATTTTTTAATTTGGCAAACTTGACCGACTTGGATTTATAGGTTCGCCAAGGGCTAAATTCTTTTCGCTCCACGCGCTTGATTTGTCCTAGTTTTGTTACTGCAAAATAAGTTTCTTCGTCAAAATCATCAACCACTTCTGCATAAATGACTTCTTCGTTCGTCTCAAAATTGGTAATAGTCTGACTGATATGTTCTCCGATTTCTTTCCAGCGAATATCTGCCAATTCATGAACCGGCCGATAGATGACATTGCCAAGATTGGTAAAAATCAAAAGATGTTGAGTAGTCTTTGCTAAATGGACAAAAATAAGATGGTCATCATCCCGCTTACCGACCTCATTAAGCGTTGATGAATTGAAAGAGCGCGGACTAGTGCGTTTAAGGTAACCACTACGAGTGACACTAACAAATGTTTCTTCTTCCACAATCAGACTTGCTGTATCAATCTCAATGGCATTTGCCGTATCTTGCAATTCACTAAGACGAGGATTACCAAATTTCTTTTTGACTTCACGAAGTTCACGTTTCATCAAATTGTACATCGTTTGCTCATCGCCTATAATGGCAGCCAGCATTGCAATTTTCTCGCGCAGATCTGCTTCTTCCTCCTCCAGAACTACTACGTCCGTATTGGTCAAACGATAAAGTTGAAGCGTGACAATGGCTTCTGCTTGCTCTTCGGTAAAATCATAGCTGACTTTGAGATTTTCCTTGGCATCTGCTTTATTTTCTGAAGCACGAATGAGTGCAATCACTTCATCTAAAATCGAAATAACTCGAATTAACCCTTCCACAATATGGAGCCGCTTCTCAGCCTTGGCCTTGTCAAAACGGCTACGAGCTAGAATAATATCCTTGCGGTGGGCAATGTAACTGGTCAAGATTGGTACAAGCCCCACCAAACGAGGCGTAAAATTGTCGATAGCTACCATGTTGAAATTGTAATTAACTTGCAAATCAGTGTACTTGAAAAGATAGTTGAGAATCAGCTCAGTATTAGCATCTTTCTTAAGCTCGATAGCAATGCGAAGACCGTCTCGGTCGGACTCGTCCCGTACCTCAGCAATGCCTGCCACCTTGTTATTGACCCGCACATCGTCAATCTTCTTGACCAAGACCGCCTTATTAATCTCATAAGGAATCTCGGTAATAACAATTTGCTCTTTGCCACCTTTAAGCTTTTCAATCTCAGTTCTTGAGCGCACCACAACTCGACCTTTACCAGTCTCGTAGGCTTTTTTGATTTCGTCTCGACCTTGGACGATGGCTCCTGTTGGGAAGTCTGGACCCGGCAGAAACTCCATGAGTTTGTCCACCTTAGCTTTGGGATGATCAATCATGTAGACCACTGCATCGATGACTTCAGCTAGATTGTGAGGCGGAATGTCTGTCGCATAACCAGCAGAAATTCCCGTCGCACCATTAACCAAAAGATTTGGAAAAGCAGCAGGCAATACAGTTGGTTCTTTCTCCGTATCGTCAAAATTCCAAGCAAAAGGTACGGTATCCTTTTCGATGTCTTGCAGAAGATAGCCAGCAATCTCAGCCAAGCGCGCCTCAGTATAACGCATAGCCGCTGGCGGATCCCCATCCATAGAACCGTTATTTCCATGCATTTCGACAAGAATCTCGCGATTTTTCCAATCCTGAGACATGCGGACCATAGCATCGTAGATAGAGCTATCACCGTGTGGATGGAAATTCCCCATGATGTTCCCGACAGACTTGGCTGACTTGCGGTAGCCTTTATCAAAGGTGTTGCCGTCCTTGTTCATTGAATAGAGAATACGGCGCTGCACAGGTTTCAAGCCATCACGAATATCTGGCAAAGCTCGCTCTTGAATGATGTATTTGGAGTAGCGACCAAAGCGCTCTCCCATGATGTCCTCAAGGGACATGTTTTGAATGTTACTCATATAGGATACAAAGCCCGTAAAATGCAAAGTGAAAATAGGAAATTATTGCAGTGAGCGATGCTCACAAGAGAATTTATCTTTTTCACACAGCATTTAGGGCGTGTTCAACTCCTTTCAAAGAATGTAGAGTGGTTTTTATAGAATAAGGGATAATTTACAGAAATTAGTCCCGTGTTCAGTTACTATTTATAACTAAACTATCTTTTCTGTAGTTTAATCTTTTAAATTATATACTTCATTTAGTTAGTGATTTGAAAGTCTCTCCTCAGCATACTTGATCATCTTCTCAGCTACTTCCATATCATAGTCAAATCCCTCTTTTTGAGCAAGGGACTGAGCCTCTTGATGGAAAAGTTCCATGGTAGCAAATAAAGACTGAGTGAGTTTTTCTAAACTTGAGAAATCAAGTAGGTTCGAGAATTGTTTCTCTTTCTCAGCAGGTAGATAGTTAAAGAGATATTTATAGTTCTTACCAATATCAATCGTCCCCTTATCAGCTGCAACTTGCCAAGCCACGACCTTCAAGAGTTCTTGCTGACAAATCCCATAGAGATGGTCAGTAGCATAGATGACTTGCTTGCGACAGATTCCTTTGACCACGTAAGCTGACACCCACCAAAATTCATTGCAGGCTTTTTGAAAATCAATCGCACTAGCTGGGTTTGTCCAGTAACGTTGAGGATTTGGAGAATAGGGCACAAACAAGCCTTTCTCATCTTTCAAAACTGTATAATCAGCTTCACTATCCACCCACTCTTGAATATATTCCGTAGGACAGAGGGTCAAATCAATCCGATTGCCATCTTCAAAGAGCATGAGATAAAGTCGACGGTTACCTAGAACATTATGCTGCTCAATGATACGTGTTCCAAACTGGTCCAACCAAGCAAGATTACTCGTTAGATTATCTAAGTCGTCCACGACATAAACAACATCATAATCTTGAAACTCATCTTTTGGTGCTTTTGTATCAGTTCGTGAACCGGACATGGCGACAGCCTCGACTTTTAGACTTTTTGCGGTTTGTAAAATTAATCTCAGCATTTGCGCTTCACTTCTATGTTGTCTGCACATATCTTTTATAGAATTATTTTTCATTGCCGTCTTGCTCCTCTTGTTTTTGGATGCCTCGTATTCTTTTCTTCTCAAGCTCTCCTACGATCAATTGGATAGTTGAGCAAATCCCTAAAACGATTAAAATAAAATAAAACAAATTCATATCGTTTCTATGATATATTTGAAAACTTCTCCATAATACAAAAGTATTTACTAATGAAAGAAGGAAAAGTAAAATAGCATTGAATCGAAGTATTATAGCAAACTTACTCTTAAAATACCTATAATGTTTTCCAATTCTATAGAGAGTATATAGTGAAAAAACAATTATCAAAGGGGTGAACGCAAGTGCATAAAATAAGATAAACCCTATTCCTGAGTATGGTTTACTTTCCATTGGTAGATCTAATAGACAGATACCAACAGTGAGGATGTTCATTATAAACAAGGATACTGTGCGAGCACACTCTTTTCTACCTTTATTGGTCATTAAATCATATATAATTCCAAAAATGGCCAAGAGAACAAGGAAAAAAGGCATCATTAATAACGTAATCAATCCAGCACCTCCAATAGTTTTAGCGATTGTTTACATACAAAAGATGATCGTCACCTTTACTTGAACTTTACAACTCCTCTGTCTGGTGAAGGTTATACCCTTCGTAATAATATGAAGCATCCACCCCCTTAAAGAAACGGGCCTGAGTGAGGTCATCCGTCAGATTATTGAGGAGGAGAAACTTGAGTTCGCCAGTCGATACCACTCTACGCTTCGTGGCTAGGAGGTAATTTTCCTTGTCCACGTGAGACCAGTCCACGACTTGCCCCAGCTCAGCCTTGAGGAGATGATCCAGCCAGAGCCTCATACTTCTTCCGTTCCCTTCTCGAAAAGGGTGGGCGATATTTAGCTCAAGGTACTGCTCGACAATCTGCTCAAAGGTCTGCCGAGGCATCCTGTCAATATTTTCCAAGGAAGCTGCTAGATACATGACAGGCTCAAAGCGAACATTCCCTTTGGCGAGATTGACTGTCCAAATCTGGCCGGCGAAGTCATAGATTTCTTCAAATAAGAAGCCATGAATAACGGCCAGAGTCGCATAGGTGCCAGCTGCTTTATCGTCCAGAAGCTGCATTTCAAAAAGCTCTTTCGCTCGGGTTTTGCTGATTTTTTCTTCCATCTTGGCTAGTTCAAGCGAATCCATCAGACCAAGTTTATTGTCAAGCGTCATAAATACAGCTCTTTTCATTTAGATAGATTTTCTAAGCCCTGTTCCCACAGGTTTAAAACCTACTGTCTGATAAAATCCATCCGCTTCTGATATTAATTCAATGCGAGTCAAAGGATGTTTTTGATGAATTTCAGCGATCAATCGCCGTCCCAATCCTTTTCCGCGATAGGCTTTATCAATGATAATCTCAGCTAAAAAGGTCGTCATGACTTCATCTGTCAAGTAGCGGGCAAAACCAAGGATTTTCTGGTCCTCTTCAACTACCAAGTAATGGGACAGATTTGTTGAAAATAATGATGTCACTTTTTCCTCTGTAAAAGAAATCCATTTTTCATTTTGATAAAGGGAATAAATAGCTTGACAATCCTTTGTGCTTGCAGGTCTGATTATCATTTTCTACTCCTTTCAAATCCAATGCGACCACTAATAATTTTTCAACTCAAATTTAGTTATATTCTAGTTGCTCTCCGTCGCTTCTTCCCTCGCCTTCTTAGCTGGCTTGCGTTTTTTATATCGACTACGGATAGCGTTGAGATGGTCACGGAGATCGGCATACTGCTTTTTATCTGGATAAGCATAGGCGTTGATTGCAGTAAAATCCACAAGGAAGTCATAGATTTCCTGCAACTTGAGGCGGACGGTCTTATTCTGGCTTGGAGCCTTGCCCTTGAGCTCAGTCGATCGCATAGATGACTTGTTTGCGACAAATCCCTTTAACCACGTAAGCTGATACCCACCAAAATTCATTACAGGCTTTTTTAAAATCCTTCTCAGTAGCTGGGCTTGTCCAAAAACGTTGAGGACTCGGGGAATAAGGTTCAAATAATCCCTTCTCATCTTCTAAAACGGTGAACCCAGCCTCACTATCCACCCATTCTTGGATATGGTCTTTGGGGCAGAGGGTCAAATCAATCCGATTGCCATCTTCAAAGAGCATGAGATAGAGGCGACGGTGACCAAGCAAGACATGCTGCTCGATAATACGTTTGCCAAACTGGTCCAACCAAGAAAAATTTCTCGTCAGATTATCTAAATCGTCCACAACATAAACAACATCGTAGTCCTGAAACTCATCTTTTGGAGCTTTTGTATCCGTTCGTGAACCAGATAGAGCGACAGCCTCAACTTGTAAAGATCTAGCAATCTGTGAAATCGCATCAAGCATTTCTGTTTCAGTTCTCATCTTTCACTCCTTCAACACATAGAGCTATTTGAAATTGTTTTTTATTATAAATTATAAACAATCGGTCATCTCCGACATTAGCTAAGCAATTAATCTCTATCCCCTACCAAAAAGTATTCTTGTCTTACTGATTTCGTTTGGTGTAATGGAGATAGAGAGGAGGAAGATAAGAAACCAGAATCATCAAAATCATTACCAAAAATGTCAACAGATGTATCTGAACTACATTTACAACATACGATCCCAGAACACCTACAGATAGGGGACATAAAATATAGGATAGGAAAATCAAAAGAGCCTTCCACCGTTTCTCCGGATAGACATAACACAATCGAATAAGTGTGTAGATTAAGGCTCCTGCTATCAAAGGAAAACCAAATAAAATCATGACAAAGGATGCCACTAAAGAACCGGATTCTGAGGAATCCATATTGAATAAAAGCATCAAGATCATAAAAAAGGTAAATACAATCGGTGCATATAAACCTTGGAAACTTTTTTTTCGACTATTAATGTAGAATGCAAGAATAGCTGACGGTAAAGAAACTAAGAAAATTAAACCCAAGTAACTTCCAAAAATCGAATGTCCTGAACTATTCATTATTCACACTCCTTAAAACACTGTCGCTTCTTCCAGCGTAAACTTGATATTGTCTTCAATCTACTTGCGACATGGTTCACCCTTGTCTCCCCTGAGGACATTGACACGACGTACAGCGCGGGCTAGATCTTCGATTGAGACACGGATAAGAGTGCGGGTTTCTGGATTCATCGTTGTTTCCCAGAGTTGATACGCATTCATCTCACCAAGACCCTTGTAGCGTTGGAGGGCAACTTCCACTTAAAAACCATTGTCTTCGCCTTCAAAGTATAGGGCTGGTGTCAAGGTTTCCTCATCTTCATTATTGAAAGTAGTTAACTTGGAAATAGATTAGCAAACTTTACCTGTATAATTTTTGATACCTGTGATATAATTCAAAATCCAACAATCCTGTCACAGTTTCTATAAAACGAAATCTTACTTTGCTTATTAGCTGAAATAACCTAAAGTTTAGTTAAAATTAAAGATTAACCTTTTTGTCATTTTACTGATCCTTTTTAAATTCGAAGCTTTGACCATTAGTAGCAGAAAGTCCGTCTGAATTAAATATTTCAAGATGAATTGTATCTTTATCTTTCTTTTCAACCTGATATCGAATTCCATTATCATCAACTAAGTTTACAACCGAATCTTTACGGTCCTTTACTTCTAGATTCTCAGCTATTTTTCTTTCACCACTTAAAATAGTCCATTTCCCACTTTCTTCTTTAAATTCATACTTAGAATTTGTTTGATTACTAGTCCATGTACCTTTTAGCCATGCCTCCTTCGAGGCACAAGCAGATAAAATAACAGCCATAAAAGCAACTAATAGAACAGCATATATTTTTTTCATCATAACTCCTTTGTAATTCTAAAATTTATTAAAATACTGTCGCTTCCTCAAGCGTAAACTTGACATTATCCTCAATCCACTTACGGCGTGGTTCGACCTTATCTCCCATAAGGACATTGACACGGCGTTCAGCGCGTGCTAGATCTTCGATTGTGACACGGATGAGGGTACGCGTTTCTGGGTTCATAGTTGTTTCCCAGAGCTGGTCTGCATTCATCTCACCAAGACCTTTGTAGCGTTGGAGAGTGGCTCCTTTGCCAAATTGCTTGCGGAGTTCTTCTAGCTCTCCGTCCGTCCAAGCATAAGCTACTTCTTCTTTCTTGCCTTTGCCTTTGGACATCTTGTAAAGAGGCGGAAGGGCGATATAGACATGTCCTGCCTCAACTAGCGGACGCATGTAACGGTAGAAGAATGTTAAAAGAAGAGTCTGAATATGGGCACCGTCGGTATCGGCATCGGTCATGATAATAATCTTGTCATAGTTAGCATCTTCAAGAGAGAAGTCTGCTCCCACACCCGCACCAATGGTATAAATCATGGTATTGATTTCTTCATTTTTGAGGATATCCGCCATCTTGGCCTTGGCTGTATTGATAACCTTACCTCGAAGTGGCAAGATAGCCTGGAACTTACGGTCACGACCTTGTTTGGCAGAACCACCGGCAGAGTCCCCCTCAACCAGGTAGAGTTCATTTTTTGCAGGATTCTTAGACTGGGCTGGGGTCAATTTTCCAGACAACAAGCCCTTGTCTTTCTTGTTTTTCTTACCATTTCGGCTCTCATCACGCGCCTTGCGAGCCGCCTCACGCGCATCACGCGCCTTGATAGCCTTGCGAATGAGATTGGAAGCCAGTTCTCCATTTTCCATAAGGAAGAAGGTCAACTTATCAGCCACAATTCCATCCACAACCGGACGAGCTAGTGGACTCCCCAGTTTATCCTTGGTCTGACCCTCAAACTGGAGGTGTTCTTCAGGAACGAGAATAGAAAGAACGGCTGCTAGTCCCTCGCGGTAGTCTGACCCTTCAAGGTTTTTATCTTTTTCCTTGAGAAGTCCTGTCTTACGCGCGTAGTCATTCATGACCTTAGTAATGGCTGACTTGAGTCCTGTCTCATGTGTTCCACCATCTTTAGTACGAACGTTATTGACAAAGGATAGAATGTTATCTGAAAATCCATCATTGTACTGGAGGGCAACTTCCACTTGGAAACCATTGTCTTCGCCTTCAAAGTATAGGACTGGCGTCAAGGTTTCCTTGTCTTCATTGAGGTAAGAAACAAAGTCTTGTACCCCGTTCTCATAATGAAATTCGATTGCTTCATCTGTTCGCTTATCTGTCAAAGACAAGGTAACATTTTTTAAGAGAAAGGCTGACTCATTGAGTCGTTCTGAAATGGTATTGTACTTGAAGTCAGTCGTAGAAAAGATCGTCGCGTCAGGCATAAAGGTAACCTTGGTACCTGTCTTAGACTTGGGTGCTGTACCAATTTTCTTCAAGGTTGTGACGGGTTTCCCGCCATTTTCAAAACGTTGCTTGTAGACTGTACCGTCACGGGTAATTTCAACTTCTAACCAGCTTGATAGGGCATTAACGACTGAAGATCCCACCCCGTGGAGACCTCCAGATGTCTTATAGCCACCTTGACCGAATTTTCCTCCAGCGTGGAGAATGGTAAAGATAACCTCAACAGTTGGAATTCCCATGGCATGCATCCCAGTCGGCATCCCTCGACCATGGTCTTGAACCGTTAGACTGCCGTCTTTATTGATGGTCACATCAATGCGGTCACCAAATCCAGACAAGGCCTCATCGACTGCATTATCCACAATTTCCCAGACTAGGTGATGGAGACCAGCTCCATCGGTCGATCCGATATACATCCCTGGACGTTTACGGACCGCATCCAACCCTTCTAGCACCTGAATGGCGTCATCATTGTAGTTATTAATATTGATTTCCTTTTTTGACACAAGGAACCTCCTATTTGTTCATCTTTTCTATTTTACAGGTTTTCTAGCGATTTTGCAAAGCTTTTCCCTTTCAGCCGTCACAATTTCACAGGATATTCTCTGACTTTCTATACCATTTCATGGTATAATAGTTCTATGATGACATTTGTATTATTAATTTTAGCTTATCTGCTAGGTTCGATTCCGTCTGGTCTTTGGATTGGACAAATCTTCTTTCAAACAAATCTGCGTGAACATGGTTCTGGAAACACCGGAACAACCAATACTTTCCGAATTTTAGGTAGGAAAGCGGGTATGGCAACCTTTGTGATTGACTTCTTTAAAGGAACCTTGGCCACTCTCCTTCCAATCCTTCTCCACCTTCAAGGTGTATCACCTCTCGTCTTTGGTCTTTTGGCCGTAATTGGACATACCTTTCCTATCTTTGCAGGGTTTAAAGGGGGCAAGGCTGTCGCAACCAGTGCTGGAGTGATTTTCGGATTTGCGCCTGTTTTCTGTCTTTATCTAGCAATCGTATTCTTTGGAAGCCTCTATCTAGGTAGTATGATTTCACTGTCTAGCGTTACTGCTTCTATCGCAGCCGTTATCGGAGTTCTCCTATTTCCACTATTTGGATTTATCCTGAGCAGCTATGACCCCCTCTTCATTCTGATTATCCTAGCACTTGCTAGCTTGATTATCATTCGTCACAAGGATAATATCACACGTATCAAAAATAAAACTGAAAATCTTGTCCCTTGGGGGTTGAACCTAACCCATCAAAATCCAAAAAAATAAAACGCCAGTTTGAAACTGACGTTTTTTTGTATGCTTATTTTGACTTGATGTAGTTGATACCGTCTGCCTTAGGTGCAACTGCTTTTCCAAAGAAGGCTGCCAAGACAAGGATAGTCAAGACATAAGGCGCGATTTGAAGGTAAACCGCTGGCACTCCTTGTAGGAAAGGTAATTGAGAACCGATAACTGCCAAACTTTGTGAAAGTCCAAAGAAAAGACTTGAAAGCATAGCACCAACAGGATTCCATTTACCAAAAATCATGGCCGCAAGAGCGATGAACCCTGGACCGACGATGGTTGTTGCAGAGAAATTGACAGATGCAGATTGTGCATACAAGGCACCTCCAACTCCTCCTAAAAATCCAGAGATGAGCACACCATAGTAACGCATGAGGTAAACATTAATCCCAAGGGTATCCGCAGCCTGTGGATGTTCTCCAACTGAGCGAAGGCGAAGACCAAACTTCGTTTTAAACATGATAAACCATGATACAAATGAAAATCCAATTGCGACATATCCCATTAAGCTTGTGTTCTTGAAGAAGATATCTCCAATGACAGGGATATCAGACAATAAAGGAAAATCAAATTTACCAAATGACAAATCGATATTGTTGGTTTGACCTTTTCCGTAGATTGCTTTTACCAAGAAGACAGCTAAGGCAGGAGCCAACAAGTTCAATACCGTACCACTGACAACATGGTCAGCACGGAAGTTAATAGTAGCTACAGCATGGATGGCAGAGAAAATGAGACCAACCAAACCACCTGCAAGGAGAGATAGCCAGATGGTCATGCCACCAAGAGAACTAGCAAAAGTCAAGTTAAATACGACTCCCGTAAAAGCTCCCATAACCATGATACCTTCCAAACCGACATTAACGACACCAGCATGTTCGGAGTAGGCTCCTCCGATACTAGTGAAAATGAGAGGAGCAGCATAGACCAGCATATTCGATACAAGAATTGTTAGTATAGCAACAGTATTCATCCTTACTCTACTCCTTTCATTTGTTTTTTGGGCTTGATGTATTTTTCGATAATGTAATGAGCACTTACAAAGAAGATAATCGAAGCTGTCACAATATTGACAAGTTCTGGTGGAATGGTCGCTGTGGTCATACCTGGAGCACCTGTTTGCAAGGTTCCAAGCAAGAAGGCCGCAAAGACAATCCCAATAGGAGAATTGCTAGCAAGGAGGGCCACTGCCATCCCATTAAATCCAATAGCCAAGGAACCAGGTTGAACATAAATGTTCTGGAAGGTACCAATCCCTTCTACTGCTCCACCGATCCCACAGAGAGCACCTGAAATCACCATGGAAAGAATGATGATTCGTTTAGCTGACATCCCTGCATAATCTGAAGCATTCGGGTTAAGACCAACGGAACGGATTTCAAAACCAAGTGTTGTTTTCTTAATAATGAACCAAACCACTGCAACAGCAATCAAGGCGATAAAGATACCAATATTCATCCTTGACTTGGTTAATTCAGTCAGAAAACCTAGACGATAACTTGCATTTGCCCCTACTGTGATACTGGATTCAGAATCGACCATGAAGTTTTTAGGGAAGTTCCGAATGATTTCATTTCCAGCAAACAGGACGATGTAGTTCATCATAATGGTAACAATGACTTCACTCGTTCCTAAAAATGCTCGCAAGATACCTGGAATCAAACCAACGAAACCTCCTGCAATTGCAGCCACAAGGACTGTCAAAGGAATCATTAAGATACGAGGGATATCTTGGAAAGATAAAGCGAACCATACTGCCGCAATCCAACCAGCCAAGGCTTGTCCTGGTAAGCCAACATTAAAAAATCCAGCTCGGCTAGCTATTGCAAATCCTAGAGCAATCAAAACCAGTGGTCCCATAGCGCGGAAAATTTCACCCACATTTTTAATAGAACCAAAAGCTGTCTTGAAGAGTTCTTCATAACCCCAAAGAGCATCATAACCAAAGATCCACATAATGACGGCTCCGAGGATGATTCCTAGGATTACAGAAATCAAAGGAACCGAAATTTGTTGTAATTTTTTAGACATCACTCTTCTCCTTTTCCAATTCACCACCAGCCATCAAGACACCAAGCTCTTGTTTGTTGGTCTCAGATGGCTTCACAATACCTTGGATTTTTCCATCATGAATAACAGCAATCCGGTCTGATAGGTTTAGAATTTCATCTAATTCGAAGCTAACAACGAGGACGGCTTTTCCTCTATCACGTTCACCAATCAAACGTTTATGAATGTACTCAATCGCACCAACGTCCAATCCGCGTGTCGGTTGGCTAACGATTAACAAATCTGGATTCCGATCAACTTCACGAGCAATAATGGCCTTTTGTTGATTTCCTCCTGATAGAGCACTTGCTGGAACAATCTCATTGGCTGCACGAACATCAAATTCTTCCATCAACTTGCGGGCATATGAATTGATCTGATTGTAATTCAACACACCGTTTTTGCTAAGTGGTTCTTTGTAGTAAGTTTGAAGTGCGATGTTTTCAGAAAGCATCATTTCGAGAACAAGACCATCACGATGACGATCCTCAGGAACGTGGCTGACATTCATTTCAGTAATCTTACGTGAGGAAAGGCCAACAACTTCTTGTCCCTTAATTTTAATACTACCTGATTTAACTTTGCGAAGTCCAGTAATAGCCTGAATCAATTCACTCTGACCATTACCATCAATCCCTGCAATCCCAACAATTTCGCCTGCACGAACATCAATAGATAGCTCTTTGACTGCAGGAACTCCGCGGTTTTCATTCACGACCAAGTCAGAAATTTGAAGAACCACTTCTTTAGGTTGCGCTTCTTCCTTCTCTGTTACGAACGAAACTGAGCGCCCAACCATCATCTCCGCCAAATCTTTATTGGTAGCACCTTCGATGCTGACGGTTTGAATGGATTTCCCACGACGAATAACTGTGACACGGTCTGCAACTGCACGAATTTCGTCCAGTTTGTGAGTGATGAGGATGATAGATTTTCCTTCTTTAACAAGGGTTTTCATGATATCCATCAACTCCAAAATTTCAGCAGGAGTTAGCACTGCTGTAGGCTCGTCAAAAATCAGAATATCAGCTCCACGATAGAGTGTCTTCAAGATTTCAACCCGTTGTTGAGCCCCGACAGAGATATCTGCCACTTTTGCTGTAGGATCCACAGCCAAGCCGTAGCGTTCTGACAACTCAAGGATATCAGCATTAGCCTTTTTCAAATCCAATACACCTTTATTAGTTACTTCGCTACCAAGAATGATATTTTCTGCAACAGTGAAAGCTTCTACCAGCATGAAGTGCTGGTGAACCATCCCGATCCCTAGAGAAGCAGCCTTTGAAGGAGAATCTAGTTTTTCAGACTTCCCATTGACCACAATTTCTCCGCTCGTTGGTTCCAAAAGACCAGCCAACATATTCATCAAGGTAGATTTCCCAGCTCCATTTTCACCAAGAAGTGCATGAATTTCACCTTTACGCAATTCGAGGTTGATTTTGTCGTTTGCGACAAATTCACCAAAAATTTTGGTAATTTCACGCATCTCAATGACGTTTTCGTGTGCCATTCGAATATTCCTTTCTAGAAAACTATATTTTATTTCAGTAGGACCTGCTAAACAAGTTAGTAGGTTCTATTGAGACAAAATGTCTCAACACCTCAAAAAAAGCGACCCAAGAAGGATGGACCGCTTCTGGAAGGTTCTTATTTCTCAGGTGCTTTTACGCTACCATCAATAATTAGTTTTTTAGCATCTTCTACTGCTTTTTTAGCATCTTCAGAAAGATTAGAAGTAGTCAAATCAACACCACCATCTTTCAAACCAAATGTAATCACTTTTCCACCTGGGAATTTGCCGCCAGCAGTTTGAGTTGCAATTTCTTGAACAGTTTTACCAACTTGTTTCAAAGTAGAAGCCAATACGAAGTTAGATTCTTTACCATCTTTTGAAGTGTATTTACCTTCGTCAACTTGGTCACGGTCTACACCAATAACCCAAACTTTTTCGTCTTCATTTTTCTTCTCGTTCAAGTCTTTTGCTTCTTTGAAGACACCAGCTCCTGTACCACCAGCAGCTTGGTAAATGACGTCAGCTCCTGCAGCGTATTGAGTCGCTGCAATAGTTCTACCTTTTTCTGGGTTGTTGAAGTCTTCAGCATATTGTACATCTACTGAAATGTCTTTGTTTACAGACTTCACGCCTGCTTCAAATCCTTTTTCAAAACGAGTGATAACTTCACCACGTGCTCCACCGATGAAACCAACTTTGTTTGTCTTGGTAGTTTTGGCAGCAGCAACCCCTGCAAGATAAGCAGCTTCATTATCCGCAAAAACAGCAGATGCTACGTTCTTCTTATCACCAACAACAGAGTCAATGATAACGTAGTTGATATCAGCATTTTCATCTGCAGCAGCTTTAACAGCTGGAGCAAGTTTGTAACCAACACCATACACTAATTTGTAGCCGTTTGTAGCAGCTTGGCTGAAGTTGTTTGCAAAATCTGCTTCACTTGTAGATTGGAAATAAGTAAATCCGTTATCTTTAGAAAGACCGTTTTCTTTCCCCCAAGCTTGTAGACCTTCCCATGCAGATTGGTTAAATGATTTATCATCAACACCACCTGTGTCAGTAACGATAGCAGCTTTTAAATCAGTTTTTGCATCTGAAGAATCTTTGCGAGACGCACGGTTTCCACATGCAGCAAGTCCGATTGCAGCGACAGTTACTAGACCTAGGCCTAACCATTGTTTCTTGTTCATTCCTGAACCTCCTAAATAAGATATGCAACTTAGTTGCGAATTAATGAAAGGGTCAATAGACCGCCTTTACAAAGTTACTAGGTAAGATCTGTAAAGGAATATGGAAGTAATTCCCCGACCGTCATCTCGACCGTCGTTTTATCTTTGGCGACTAGAGTCACTTTTAGATCTTGTTCAAAAAACTCAACCATGACCTGGCGACAAGCACCACATGGCGAGATGGGTTTTTCAGTTTGTCCGTAGACAATCAACTCTGAAAATTCCCGTTGACCTTCAGAGACTGCTTTGAAAATAGCAGTACGCTCTCCACAGTTGGTCAAGGAATAGCTAGCATTCTCGATGTTCACACCTGTATATACGCTACCGTCCTTGGCTACTAAAACAGCTCCAATAGGAAAGTGAGAATAGGGTACATAGGCATTCTTGCTGGTTTCAATTGCTAGTTCAATCAACTCAGTAGTTGCCATCAGCCAATTCTCCTTTTAAGATTGCTACACCAGCGGATGTTCCAATACGAGTAGCACCTGCCTCCACAAAGGCAAGGGCATCCGCGTAAGAACGAGCTCCACCGGCAGCTTTAACACCCATATCAGGTCCCACTGTTTGACGCATTAATTTGACATCTGGCAGAGTTGCTCCTCCAGTTGAGAAGCCAGTAGATGTTTTAACAAAGTCTGCTCCCGCTTTTTGAGACAATTGGCAGGCCACAACCTTTTCTTGATCTGTCAACAAACAAGCTTCAATAATGACTTTAACCAATTTGTCGCCACTTGCTTCTACAACAGCACGGATGTCTGACTCAACTAAATCAAGATTGCCAGATTTGAGGGCACCGACATTGATAACCATATCAATCTCATCTGCACCATTTTGGATAGCTTCTTTTGTTTCAAAAGCTTTCACAGCTGAAGTTGTTGCTCCCAAAGGGAAACCTACTACTGTGCAGACCCTGACATCTGAGCCTTCAAGCACTTTTTTAGCATGTTCAACCCAGGTCGGATTAACGCAAACACTGGCAAAATCATA
>ERZ773083.1268-NODE-1268-length-17540-cov-3.403889_pt1 | contig 17540 bp, 17 predicted proteins | sample MGYA00511465_ERZ773083 | MGnify/ENA primary metagenome ERZ773083 (study PRJEB29015, sample SAMEA2738001) | human oral metagenome | biome: human oral; feature: human-associated habitat; material: dental | place: China | collected 2060 ... | reverse complement strand
TATGCAGCATGCAGCCCCTTTGAGTGCATATATCTTTAAAAAGCTGCATTACCCGGCTATTTCTGCCGTCTATAACGACATCCGTTTTTTCTTTTATAATTCCTGCCTTTTCAGCCGCTATCTCCTCTATTGTATCTCCCAATTCATTGACATGGTCCATATCAATAGTAGTTATAACCTCGGCTTCAGGCATACTTATAACATTTGTCGAGTCAAGCCTGCCGCCAAGCCCGGTCTCAAGAACCACTATATCGCAGCCACTATTATAAAAATACTCAAATGCCGCTGCTGTAAGTATCTCAAACTGACTTGCCTCCTCACCCATTTTTAAAGCAGCCTCTCTGACCCCTGTTATAAGCTCTGCAAATACATCATCCTCTATATCTGCACCGTCCACATTAAATCTCTCATTTATCTTAACAAGATGCGGAGAAGTATAAAGACCGGTTTTATAACCTGCCTGATAAAGCACCCTTGCTATACAGGCAGCTACGGAGCCTTTGCCGTTAGTACCTGCTATATGTACAAACTTAAGCCTGTTTTGAGGGTTTTTCATAATATTAAGCAACTCAAAGGTTCTTGACAGCCCAAGTTTAGAACCTACCTTAGCTACTTCATCAAGCCAGTCCAGTGTCTTGGCATATGTCATCTGATCTCACCCTTCAATACGATTTTTCTAAATGCGGAATTTGACAGAAGTGCAAATAATACAGAAGCTTCTACAAACGGTACTATACTATATACAATTATCCTTGCAGGCAGTATTGCCATAAGTGTCTTGCCATATAACACTGAAAGCCAGTATGTAGTCCATATCATCTTTGCTATTATATTTACACAAAATGTAAGTGCCGCTATACTTATAAATCCCGGTTTTTTTAATATCCGGCTTCTTGCCAATCCTGCCACAAATCCCATAAACATAGGGGAGAGCATAAGCACAAGATCAAATCCCTGTCCTCGCAGCAAAGCTCCTGCAAAATCGGCAACACCGCCCACTATAAGCCCCGATATAGGACCGAACATAAGCCCTGCCAGCATTATAGGTATATTTCCGAACTCTATCCTTACTGTGGGCATAGGATAAATCACAAAAAATCTTGTAAGAATTATGCTTATAGCCGCAAGCATTGATAAAACGGTAATCTTTTTTACCGTCAAGCCTTCTTCATAAAACATCGTTCTGTCTACAACAGATTTTTTATCTATTGTAATTGCTTCGGCTTTTTTAATTTCATGTGAATTATCCGGATTATTTGATTCTTTAAATTTACCTTCCTCAAACATAAAAAAAAGACCTCCTCATATTTCACGTGCTACATATGGATATGTCGGCTGTCTTTTTAATCCCTTATGCAGCAGCGGGATAGAAAACCAAATCGCACACCATAGTAAAAAGTCGCTACCCGGTGCTTTCGTCCTTTCGACAACTCCCCGTCAAAAGGCACTTTTCGCTTAGTTTTCTGCTCTGCTAATAAATAACTGTAAAGTTTTAAATTGCTGCTTATACTGTATATATAGACATACAGCAGGCATACACTCTTCATTATTTAATTGCCGACTAGAATCATATCATACTAATCTTTTCAATGCAAGGTATAAATAAAGTGATATCAGATTTGATATCACTTTTGATATCCGATTTAAACCAAAACTATAGAATAATAAATTTATAAAATCGTACTATTATTGTATGAATTACATTATAGTTATTTTTTTGGCAGTATTTTATTGAATTTTTAAAAATTTTGCTTCCTATCTATATATTTTTTCTCTAAAATTTTGTATAATTTATTATATGATACAAGTATCAAAATTATAAAAATTCAATGCAAGCTTACTTGCAATAGAATTTATTATCTTTTGACACACAAAAATATGAGTAAGTAACCATTTTTTGTAAAAAAATGAGCGAATTACGAATATTTTTTGTAGGGATTGCGAGAAGCGAAGCTTTAGCAATCCTGTATCAATAGGTGTCAAATACTTTTGGCACCTACGCCATTATAGTAGGATCAAGTGATATCCTGATTAACCGGTATGGCAAAAATAAGAGGTATAAATAACGCTCAGTTTATACAGGCTTATATACTAATGATAAATGTATGCTGTATTTAGAAATATTAATCAGATAGCAGTCCTATATAAAATGACCATCTATATGGTTGGTAAAACAAAATATTAAGATGGAGGGAAATTTATGTGCAATAACAAAGTAAAAGATGATTTTACTGAACTTAAGCATATCATTGATGAAACCGGACATGAGGAATCGGCACTTATAAGTATTCTTCATAAAACGCAGGAATATTACGGCTATATACCACGACAGGCACAGGGCTTTATAGCCCATGAGCTTAAAATTCCGGCTTCAAAGGTTTATGGAGTAGTATCGTTTTATTCCTATTTTGTAGAAAAGCCAAAGGGCAAATACCAGATAAGTGTATGTCTCGGAACAGCCTGTTATGTTAAAGGAGCGGCGGATGTCCTTAAAAGGCTTGAAAGTGAACTTGGCATAAAATTCGGTGAAACCACGCCGGATCTTAAATTTTCAATAGCACAGACAAGATGCCTCGGAGACTGCAGCAACGCCCCCGTGCTTATGATAAATGATAAGCTTTACAGTAAAGTATCACCTGATGAAATACCTCTTATACTTGAAAGCTACAAAGAGGAGGTATCATCATGACAAGCAGCTCACTTAAATACAGTAAAGATAATACTGATAAAAGGCTTGATTATAATTCATTAAGGCAGTTAAAGGAAGAAGCCTATAAAAACTTAAAAAAACGTGTACTTAAAGATGATGCCATAGGTATAAATGAGAACGGAACATTTTATCTTAAAGGAGATTATTATGAAAAACAGCTGCGTATCGCCCTTCGAAACTGCGGTATAATAGACCCCGGCAATATAGAAGATTCGATAGCAACAGACGGCTATAAAGCACTTGCGGATCTTCTTGAAAATAATGTAAGCGGTCAGCAGATAGTGGATGACATGACTCGTGCCAACTTAAGAGGCAGGGGCGGTGCAGGCTTTAATGCAGGGCGTAAATGGGCTGAGGCATTATCACATGAAGCTCCGCATAAATATATAGTATGTAATGCCGATGAGGGAGACCCCGGAGCTTTTATGGACAGAAGTATACTTGAACTTGATCCTCACAGCGTACTTGAAGGAATGGCTATTGCCGGATATGCAATAGGTGCAGATAAAGGCTTTATATATGTACGTGCGGAGTATCCTCTTGCCGTAAGAAACTTAAAAATTGCTATAAACCAGGCAATGGAGAAGGGACTTTTAGGTGATAACATACTTGGAAGTAATTTTTCATTTTCAATTGAATTAAGACTCGGTGCCGGTGCCTTTGTATGCGGTGAAGCAACTGCACTTATAGAATCCATAGAGGGGCATAGGGGTATGCCCAGAAATAAAATCTTCAGAACGGCACATAAAGGACTTTTCCAGATGCCCACAGTGCTTAATAATGTTGAAACTCTTGCTAATGTACATATGATAATGCTTAACGGAGTTGATTGGTTCCGCTCAATAGGTACAAAAGACTCTCCCGGCACTAAGGTATTTTCAGTAGTCGGAAAGGTTTTAAATGCAGGTCTTGTTGAGGTTCCTATGGGAACACCGCTAACCTCTATTATATATGATATATCAGGCGGAATTAAAAATAATAAAAAACTTAAAGCGGTACAAACAGGAGGTCCTTCAGGAGGCTGTATACCGGCTTCACTTGTAGAAAGTACAACCGTTGACTTTGAATGCCTTGAAAGCTTAGGCTCTATCATGGGTTCAGGCGGTATGGTTGTAATGGATGAGGACGACTGTATGGTGGATATAGCACGTTTCTTTATGGAATTTACAGTTGAAGAATCATGTGGCAAATGTACACCATGCCGTGTAGGAAATAAACGTATACTTGAAACCTTAGACAGGATAACACAAGGTCAGGGAAGTGAAAAGGATCTTCCGTATCTCAAGGAACTTTCCGAAGTCATACGAGACACTTCATTATGCGGACTCGGACAGGCAGCCACAAATCCCGTCCTTTCAACACTGCGTTATTTTGAAAATGAGTATATATCACATGTTAAAAATAAACGCTGTATGGCAAAAGTATGCCGCAACCTCCTTATATACTTTGTAGGCGAAGGCTGTATAGGATGCGGTCTGTGTAAAATCAACTGCCCTGTTAAGTGTATAGAGGGAGAACGTAAAATACGTCATATAATTGATCCCGAAAAATGTATAAAATGCGGAACCTGCATGGAAAAATGCCCTGTACATGCAATCACATTGAGTTAAAAGGAGGTTTATGATGATTGATTTTACAATTAACGGAATAGAGGCATCTGTTGAAGAAGGTACTACAATACTTGATGCCGCAAAAAAATATAATATACACATACCTACGCTCTGCCATCTTAAACTCCATGATCTTAATGTGGAAAATGCATCCGCTTCATGCCGTGTATGTATGGTTGAAGAAGAAGGAAAAAACAAAATGATTGCAGCCTGCTCAACAAGAGTAAAAAAGGGTATGAGGATACGCACTGACAGTATAAGAGCTATAAGAACACGAAGGATGATGATAGAGCTGCTTCTTTCAGATCACCCGAAAGACTGCCTTATATGCCCTAAAAACGGTAAATGCGAACTCCAGAATCTTGCAGCCAATGCAGGTATACGTTCACTCCGATGTGAGGGTGAAAGGAGAGTATGTACAATAGATGATGATTCATTTTCAATCATAAGGGATATGAATAAATGTATATTATGCAAACGCTGTGAAACTATGTGCAATGAAGTTCAGACTGTAGGTGTACTTACAGATGTCGGCAGAGGTTTTCATACAGTGGTAGGAACCGTATTTGACAGACCTATGCACAGTACAACCTGTACTTTTTGCGGACAGTGCATAGCAGTATGCCCGACAGGTGCTCTTACTGAGGTTGATAATACCGCTGATGTCTGGGATGCCATATCCTCGGATAAAACTGTCATAGTACAGACTGCACCGGCAGTAAGAGTAGCACTTGGAGAGGAATTCGGCATGGAACCGGGAACCGTAGTTACAGGAAAAATGGTTACAGCACTTAAGAATATAGGCTTTGATTATGTCTATGATACAAATTTTGCTGCTGATGTTACTATAGTTGAAGAAGCTTCGGAATTTGCCGACAGGTTTAAAAACGGAGGCAGACTGCCTATACTTACAAGTTGCTGTCCGTCATGGATTAAATTTGTAGAACATAATTTTAAAGAGCTTATAGATATACCGTCATCATGCAAATCTCCTCATGAAATGTTCGGCTCTCTTGCTAAAAGCTATCTTGCCGAAAAACTTGGCAAAAAGCCTGAGGATATAGTCGTAGTTTCAGTAATGCCCTGTGTGGCTAAAAAATACGAAGCACAAAGACCTGAGCTTGGAAACTCCGGAAATTCCGATGTTGATATAGTTATATCAACAAGGGAGCTCGCAAGAATGATTGTTGATTCAACACAGGATTTTGTAAATCTTCCTGACAGCAGTTTTGACCGTTTTATGGGGCAATCAACCGGTGCCGGAACTATATTCGGCTCAACCGGCGGCGTGGCTGAAGCAACCTTGCGCACAGCCTATGAATTTCTAACCGGCGAAGAACTTAAAGAGGTTAATTTTACCGCTCTGCGTGGATTTGACAAAATTAAGGAAACAACCGTCAACATAGGGGGAACTCAAATTAATGTAGCAGTAGCAAGCGGTCTTGGGAATGCAAGAAAGCTTTTAAATGATGTACGGGACGGCATAAAACAGTACCACATAATTGAGATTATGGCATGCCCCGGAGGCTGTATAGACGGAGGAGGACAGCCATATATGCATGGCAACACGGAAATTCTAACAAAACGCATGAATTCAATTTATAATATTGACAATAAAAAGCATATACGTCAGTCTCATAAGAATCCTGAAGTTTTGCAGCTTTATAATGAATATCTCGGTGAATTTTACGGAGAGAAAGCTCATAAACTCTTACATACTCATTTTTATGCCGATCGCAGCGAAATTTAGTATGCTGACAGCATTTACAACATTCAGCAAATAAATTAAAAAGCCCGCAGACATATATAACTATATGCCTGCGGGTTATTTTAACTAACATAGAATACAAAAATTACTTAAGTGTAACCTTTGCTCCTACTTCTTCAAGCTGCTTCTTAAGTCCTTCAGCCTCTTCCTTTGAAACTCCGCTCTTAACCGCCTTAGGTGCACCGTCAACAAGATCCTTCGCTTCCTTAAGTCCAAGACCTGTAGCCTCACGAACAACCTTTATAACCTTAACTTTCTGCTCACCTACTTCAGTAAGTTCAACATCAAATTCGGTCTGCTCCTCAGCTGCGGCAGCCCCTGCTCCTGCACCTGCTGCAGCTACTACAACTCCTGCTGCTGCAGATACTCCGAATTCTTCTTCACAGGCTTTTACAAGCTCATTTAACTCTAAAACAGATAATTCCTTAATTGCCTCGATAAACTCGGCAGTTGTTAATTTTGCCATCTTTCTTCCTCCATATTTATTAGCAATTTAATATTATAATTTAAAATAAATTAATCGGATACTCTTTCTATCTATAAACTCTTTATCCGATTTTACTGTGCTTCCTGCTTCTTTGCAATCTGGTCAAGAACTCTTGCAAAGTTTGAAACAGGAGACTGCATACTTCCTAAAAGTCTTCCAAGAAGTTCTTCTCTTGAAGGTATTTCAGCTATTGCCTTTATACCCTGTGCATCATAAAGCGTTCCCTCTACAATGCCTGATTTTAATTCAAGCTTAGGGGCAGTCTTTGCAAAGTTCTGAAGCACTCTTGCGGGTGCAGTTGCATCGGTTTTTGATACAGCAAGTGCGGTAGGCCCTTCAAGATAAGGATCAAGCACCTCAAACTCAGTACCTTTTGCAGCAAGATGAATCATAGTGTTTTTATATACCTTATAGGTAACACCGGCTTCTCTCAGCTGCTTGCGAAGTCTGGTATCTTCCTCAACTGTAAGCCCACGGTAGTCAACTACAACAGCAGACTGTGAATCCTTGAGAAGCTGCTCAATTTCCTGAACCACCGGCTGCTTTAACTCAACTTTTGCCATATTGTCCTCCTTTACATATATAGTTTTCAGTATCAACCAACATATATGGAAGCTTATACAAAAAGCTCCTCTGCCTTTAAAGCATAAGGAGCATAATATCATTGCAGCGATTATACTTCCTCGGCAGGCGGTCTTTACACTTATGCCCCGTGAGGCACCTGCTGTCTTAGGCAGTCAATACCTTTATTTATAACTGTTTTATTTTACAGTTATTTTTAATTTAATTTACATGGCTTTTTATGCCATAAGTTTTGCAGTGTTTAATTTAATACCGGGACCCATAGTTGAAGTGATTGTTACACTCTTAAGATAAGCTCCCTTTACTGCACTCGGCTTAGCCTTTATTATAGCATCAATTACAGCTCTGAAATTTTCCTTAAGCTGTTCCTGCTCAAAAGATGCCTTTCCAAGCGGTACATGTACTATATTTGTCTTATCAAGGCGGTACTCAACCTTACCTGCTTTAATATCTTCAATAGCCTTTGCAACATCCATAGTTACAGTTCCTGCTTTAGGGTTCGGCATAAGTCCCTTAGGTCCAAGTATTTTTCCAAGACGACCTACAACACCCATCATATCGGGAGTTGCAACTACAACATCAAAATCAAGCCAACCCTCATTCTGTATCTTAGGCACAAGCTCATCACCGCCTACAAAATCAGCACCTGCCGCATTAGCTTCATCAAGCTTTGCACCTTTTGCAAATACAAGTATACGAACTTTTTTTCCTGTACCGTGAGGAAGCACTACTGCACCTCTTATCTGCTGCTCCGCATGCCTGCCGTCGCAGCCGGTTCTTATATGAAGTTCTATAGTCTCATCAAATTTTGCAGTAGCTGTCTTTTTTACCAGTCCGATAGCCTCTTCAGTATCATAAAGTGTTGCACGGTCCACTAATTTAGCAGCTTCATTATATTTTTTACCATGTTTCATCTTCTTAAACCTCCTAAATTAGTCCTCAACCGTTATACCCATGGAACGGGCTGTACCTGCCACCATACTCATAGCGGCTTCAATACTTGCCGCATTCAGATCAGGCATTTTGGTCTCAGCTATCTTTTGTAAATCAGCTTTGCTGATTTTTGCAACCTTTGTTTTATTCGGAGTACCCGAACCTGAACTTAGTTTGCATGCTTTCTTAAGCAGCACTGCTGCCGGCGGTGTTTTTGTTATAAATGTAAAGCTTCTATCAGCATATACTGTTATAACTACCGGGATTATAAGATCTCCCTGATCTGCTGTCCTAGCATTAAACTGCTTTGTAAACTCAACTATGTTTACACCGTGCTGTCCGAGAGCCGGTCCTACCGGCGGAGCAGGTGTAGCCTTGCCTGCAGGAATCTGCAGTTTTATAAAACCTGTTACTTTTTTTGCCATAATGGCACCTCCTTGTGGTATCCTGCGGGAATTTCCCTCCCACGCCCTTTACGGGATTTTGTTTATATAAAATCATGCGGCTTATAATGAATATTTATATCCGCATATATTTTTTGCTAATAATCAAGATTTATCTTTTTGAAGATCTATCTTTTTGCTATTGTATATTGTCTATATCCGCCTTATCTCAGAAAATCCAAGTTCAACCTTTGTGGAACGTCCAAACATGTCAACATTGATTGCAACTGTCTTTTTTGCATCATTTATTTCAGTTATGATACCGGCTGTTCCTTTCCATGCCCCGCCTATAACGGTAACACTGTCTCCCGGCGAAAAATCAATCAAAAGTCTTTCCTGTTTGCTGTCTGAGGAAACCGATCCGAATCCAAGATTTTCTATCTCGCCCGGTGTAAGCGGAACCGCCTTGCTTCCCGGACCTACAAATCCGGTAACACCTCTGGTATTTCTTACTACATACCAAGTCTCATCATTCATTACCATATGAACAAGAACATATCCCGGAAAAAGCTTTTTATCAGCAAGTTTTTCGACCCCATTTTTCAGCTCGATCACTGACTGCATAGGAACACGAACCTCAAGTATCTGATCCTGAAGCCCACGATTTTCTATATTCTTCTCAATATTTAACTTTACTTTATTTTCATAGCCCGAATATGTATGGGCTACATACCATTGCGCCTTTGACATTCATTCACCCAGTCTACTTAAATATAAGTCCAAATCCAAACTTAAAGCCGAAGTCAAGCAGAGCAATAATACAACCGAGTATCAGGGATACCACGGTTACTGCAACCGCCTGCTTTGCCAGTGTATCTTTATCAGGCCATATTATACGTTTATACTCCGCTTTAAGACCCTTTGTAAAGCTTACCTTGGATTCCTGATCCTTATTTTTATCAGCCATTACATACCTCTCTTATTTTGTTTCTTTATGAGCAGTATGAGTCCTGCAGAATCTGCAGTACTTCTTTATCTCCATACGGTCAGGATGTGTTTTTTTATCCTTTGTCGTATTGTAATTACGCTGTTTGCATTCAGTGCATGCCAAAGTGATCCTTGTACGCATGTCTTCCACCTCCATCCATATTTCTCGTAATCAGCAGCGCTTAACACTGTTCTGTCATATCAATGAGGTCAAAAAAAAAGACCTCACCGCCTTCTGCCACTGAGTAACTATAACACATAGTAAAGATTGAGTCAATCATTTTATAAATTTTATGAATTATTTTATGAACTATTTATTATAGTGTTTCATTAAGCACCAATTTAATCACTGCTTTCTATAAAATTGAAATTTAAAATACTTCCTTTGAATAATCCAACTTTACTTTTGAGTTATATTTAATTCTACTAAACCATATGGCAGCATTGTACCTTCATCAATATAAAACCCATTTCTAAGTTCCTTGCTTTCTTTAAAATCACATTTATTAAGTCCACCAATTATTCCTTTAAATCCACCTACAAAAGCGATTTTAACGTCTTTTCTTTCTGATAATTTTTTTATCTTATCCTCAACTTCCTCAAGCTTAGATATTGCAGAATCATTCTCACAATCAGTCTTTTTCAATTCTTTAAAATAATCCATATTACTAATTATTTTAATTTGTTTTAGATATTCAGATAATTTAAGTCTAGTTTTTAAGTCAATTTTATCAACTATAGAATCAAAGTCAATTGTCTTATTACCCATTGATAATATCTCTCCCTTAACACACTGCTTGTCCTTCATCATTTCTACTCTTATAGCAGGGAAGTACTCAGTATACTTGATTGCCTTTGGCTTTGCATTTTTATCTTCTTTTTTTTGAGCTATATATTCTTCATTTTGATATAGGTATTGAAATTTTTTTAATGCCGATAAAGTAATACTGTCTTTTTCAACCTTTATATCTTTAAATTTAATATTTCTGTATTTTTCTTCTAAACATAAAGCTCCTTTTATTGAAGAAGCTGCTATATAATAACTCTCCGCATACAAAAAATTTTTATCTGTTCTAAGGGTCCTATCTTCATAGCAAGAAAATTGATACACAATATTTACCCCTTTTAATTCTTCACAATTCTTATTATCTTCATATTTGTTAAAATCAACGCCTTTATACAAAGCATCATTCATTCTATTAGAAAAAATCACTGAAGATATAGATTTTAAGCCTATTTCATATTTCATTAGTCCACCTCTATTTTTTTTACAAATGAATTTCCAAATATAACAGCATTTTTATACATTACATTATAGTCATTAATAATACACTTACCAAAGCTAACATTTTTATTCTTTATATCAATCACACTGCCTGGGGATATAAAACTTATAACCTTTTCTATACTGTCAGAAATTTCGTATGATTTTCTGTTAGATGAATAAATATCTAAAAATGAACCTGCAATATTAATATTTTCTATTTTGGGTATTAACATACCTATATTTAAATAAATGCATTCTTTATCATTTACTGTATCCTCATGCTTTTCTATATCTTTTAAAATATAAGTATTATATCCATGGCTTACCTTAGCACCCAAACCATATGACTTTTTCTTTTCTATTTCAATATTTTTATAGAGCTGTTTTAAATATGAGGAAAGTATAGTATTATCATCTACTTTAACATAAAAGCTAAATTGACAGCATTTTTCTCCAGACATATTGTAATATTCTAAAACTGGCAATGAATATGCCTTATTAGATAAACCCGGAATAGATTTCTCTTGGCTTTCCAATTTAAATTTCTGTAAATATCTCTGTTTAGTTGATATAAATGATATAGGACTTTTAATTACATTTTCCAAGTCCTTAATATTCTTAAGTTTCCCTCTATTATTTTTTATTTTGTCGTATGTTTTAAAATATCTGATTATACTTACAAGATTATTTTTATCTATGTATTCTAATTTTTTAATTAATTTATATATATCTTTTGAATTATCCGAAATACCATCTAATATATATGCCTTAGGAAAAGGCATATATCCTTTAGGCAATAAATTTGAAATCATGCATTTAAATTTTCCTTCGTATACACTGTTAACAAAACTACTTACTTTGTCTTCAGTAAAACACTCATTTAATTTAGACATTAAAAATCCAAATAATTTTTGTGAATCCGGTAAAAGAGTTATTTCTCCAATACTTTCTAATACTATCTTATATATCATGAGAATCTCCTGTTTTAATAGTTATCCTAATATTTCCATAACCCCTAGATTTTGAATTTCCTATTCCATAAAACCCATCATTAAAAAGCAAAAGAGCCTTCTTAAGATCCTCTAAAATTTGTGTTTTTTGTTGTCTTAGCTCATTACTGCTAAATCCACTCTCATTAAATCTTATTACTCCCTCAAACTCCACTCCCGGTCTAATGCATTTATATATTCTTGGTTTTGATTCAAGTTTATTTTCTTTTTCTTCTATAGTGTTTTTCATATCTACAATAAAATAATCTCTTATATTATTCCTTTTATCTTTTACTTTAATATCATAAAAATAAAACTTAGGAGTATTGTTTAATTCTTCAATCCCAAAAATATATTCAGGAATATCTCCAGCTTGCTTTTGCTTGATTTTTACTATAATATTCTTAAGCTGATCTATTTTATCTTGATTAGGATTACAGTCGTTTTCATATTCAGAAATTAAAGCATCATATTTCGATAATATTTCGTTGAAAACTTCTTCCATGTATTTTTTAGTAGCATTAAATTTATCTCTGTTCTCTCTATAAATATTTCTTACAGCACCTTTAAATGCGGAGCCGCTTATCATTGGATATCCACTATTATCTACCAATGTTGACTGGTCAACACCGCCAGTAGAAAACGGCGTAGTTTGGTTACCTATTAAACAATTTGATTCTGTAATTAGTGTAAATCTTATTAAATCCATATAATTCCCCTTATAATAATTCTCAAAATACCTATTACTTTTTATAATAGTTATTGTTTCTTACTATTCTTGTTCAAATTTTTAGCATTATATTTTTTTAACTCTTTCTTATAATCCGTGTTGATTAAATACTCTTTTCTTTGCTCAAGATATTCATAATATACTATCACTTCATCTATCCAGTCATTTTCTGCATTATTTATCAAATGATTAATTCTATTTTTTTCAACAGAAATGTCTTTTATATATTTGCTCTTTAGTAAATTATCATCAGATTCTTTGTTTTTTTTGATTTTTAGACTATTTTCAATTACATTATATATCAAATCCCTTTTACCCCTATCCATAAGCTTTTTACATTTAAATAGCGTACCTTTATCAATATTTATTTTTGTATATAAAGTTTTTTCACCCTTTTTTTCTTTGCCTAAAAATATTTTGGTTAGTTCTGTACTGTTTTCTGACAAATAGTTCAGCGGTTTATTAAATAAATTAGATTTTATATCATCTACTTTAAAGATATTACCTTTATACTCATATTTATCCTCTTTTGATAAATCGCTGTAATATTTTTCGTCTAATAGCATAGCTATAAGCTTTAGCATCGGTAATAGTTTGTCATTTACATTACTGGCTAAAAACTTCCTTTCTTCATGATTTACCTTAGTATACCTCTTTGTCTTATTATCTTTTAAAAGCATATTCAAAAAATAATGTTTAAGTATCATTTCATATATAGACTTCTCAGATAAACCTATTACTGGTCTTAAATAATGAAGAACCAAATTCATCAGTATTTTTTCATTATTTTTATTTTTAATATCATTTACATTTTCAATATTGTAAATAAGTTTATATATAAATGAATTTGTTAAAATACCTTCATACATCAAAAATTTCAGGTCATAAAACTCTTTTATAAATCTATTTAAATCATTTTCTCCTTGAACTCCTTTTTTATAAAAGTAAAACTCATTATCTAAGATTCTTAAGCCTAAAACCGCTTTTTGGGATGATTTTTTAACTTTCATTTCCGTTTTTATTTTTGATAGTTGCTCTTCAACTTCATCTCTGTAATAACGAACAGGTTGATGATTATTAACAAAAACACAACCGACTGCCAAAGATAATCCTATATTGTTTTGGGTAGAAATACTTTTCAACCTATCATTCATTTCCTCTACTATATTTTTTAACATCTCAACAGTTTGTAATATAGCATCTATTTTCACAGCATAAAAGATATCATCTCCAGCTACATAAATCGGTAAAACCTTACCTGATAAATTTCTTTCTTTTAATTTTTTAGCCAAATACTTTAAAGATATAATTTTTTTAAGATAGTTGCTAATTTTACTATACTCTTCATAGTCTTTACTCTCCATAAAAAACTGCCCTAAGTTATTTAGATCAGCCTTTATAATTGCAATCTTACCATTGGTGCCATTTTCCTCAGTATTTTTGTAGTCTACCAGCAAATCCATATCGTCTACATATATATTCTTATAATCAGGCAAGCCTTCTTTATATTCTATGTCAACCTTCTTAACTTCACTAATTTTAAATAATATATCATTATTTCTAAAAATGATATTTGTCTTAGATTTGTTTTTTTTCAATTGTTTAATTGACCCTTTTATTATATCTATTTTTTTGCAAGTATCCTTATATCGAAATATTATATAGTTTAAGAAAATCTTTCCACTATATTTTAAATATATTTCTTTAAATATTTAATCTAATATATTAAGTATTTCTTTTTCGCATTTTTCAGTAGTAAAGATCATCTCTCCAGATATCCTTAAAATCTCATCTGCTTTTTTTATAGAAAATCTACTATTTATAATATTATCTATTTTTTTAGAAACTGTATTAGAAGCTGCAATTATACTATTAAGTGTCATACTATCTTTTTGTACAACAACATCTCTATCATCCAATACGCTATATATATACCTTTGTATTTTTTCTATAGAAATTGCTACTACATTTTTATTCATACACTCTTCCTTTATTTATTATACTAAATTATAGTAATATATATTGACTATTCTCAATTTTCATTTTTGCCATTTGCATCTTTAAACATACGCACATAATCACTATGAGGAAAAAACAGTGGATTATTAATTAACATCAATAATTGATTAAACTGAAATATAAATGATAATATCGTATTATCTTTATCAACCTCATAATCTTCCAATCTTTTACATTTTAATTTCTTGTATATACCATCCCTATCACATTTACGCTTTTCATTTGGTTCCTTTAGCTTGTTTTCTCTATCCTTATTAGTTCCGTAATAATGGTTTAGTTTTAAATACCAGTCAAATAAATTTTTATAGCCTTCATTAAATGTAATACGGAGCTTTTCATCAGCTTTTACAACTATATCAAATTTTTTTACAGATTGTGCGCTTATACCCATATGACACAATATTTTTATTGGCGTAGTACTGGTTTGAGTGCTTCTTTCATTATTCAGATCAATACCGTAATTAATATTTAGATTTAACCTAACAATAGAATTTGTACCGGTAATCAAATTATTTATACTGTCTAACCAAGCTAACAAATCCTTTCCTTCAGCTCCTGTACTTTTACATTCAATTACAGCGGAGACAGCTTCAATAGGAATAAATTTTATCGTTCCATAGCAAAATATATAAGGAGTATACTGCTCATCATATATCGCTAAATCTACCTCTTTTGAAATATTTCCATAGGAATCAATAATAAATACACTCCTATCAATATTAAATTTTTTTGGAACTATCCTTTCAAATAAACTTTTCCAAATATATTCCCTGCTTGATCCTAATGTAGTTCCATGCTTAACTACATAGTTTAGTTGATTAACAATTTCTTTTTCCATGTTTTTATAATTTTCGATTATATTATTAATATCTGTTTTATTATCCATAATTACCTCCTTTATAAACTTAATATCAGTACAAATTAAATAAATGTTTTTAGAACAATATTTATTTTAAATTGATAAACTTTAATTATCAGTATTTAAGAAATTTATATATTTTTTCATTTATGCCTCCACATTTACGATACTACATACTCACGTTTTATTTTAACGCTAACCAAGATTAATTGACAGCAATTTGATTATTGTCAAACTTTATGAGTTAATTATATAAAACCCTATCCACTAAGTATACAGTTTTATCAAAAAATAATTTATCAATATATACAAACGTACATAATTGTATAAATATACTACTGTTTTAAAAATTCATTAATCTATTGTCTGATATTATTAAGTTTTCCTTAAGAATATCACAATCTTATTCTAGTGTCAATATTATTTTTAATAAAATTTATATAGCAGTGCCGTAAATTTAAAATATAAAATTTTTATATTTTTTACATTTATTTTCTTGTAACATTATTCCGAATATATTATAATATCTATTACTACAGGATATACCTGTGTTTTATATATCTGTATGATAAACTGACTTAAAATGAATAAAGCTTTATAACACTTACATTCTTATAGACTGCTTATAAAGCCGGTTGTAAGTCAATTTAATACAAGTAAAGTATCTACATGATACCAGTTATATTAAAGCATATGTCGGTATAGATTTTGTATGGATTTTGGGGGTAGGATTTTATGAGACAAATTGGAAATTATGACTATGATTACAATACTGATTATTCCCAGGAAGGGCTGATCGGAAAGATTAAATCAATATTCTTCAGCCGTATTTTGCTTGGTTTTATTATAAGTATAGCAAGCCTTTTAAGTATGTACTACAAGGAAAATGCCGGTGATGTTTTTAAGATGTATATCTGTATCTTGACAGGCTTTCTGATTTACTTTATATTTGCAGTTAAGGATGTCAGAGCAAGACTTACTGACAGCGGACTTTCAGATGTAAGGCTGGCACTTGGTATACTTGGACTTTTATCAGGGGCTTTATGGTTTGCTTTTGAACATCCTTTTTTTATATTTATATGTAAAACTGTGGCAATTGTAGTCCTTCCTGTTGATTATGTATATGGCTTTTTTATCAAACGATTTTCATGGCGCAAAGTCAGTACCTTAAAAGCTGCATTTATAGTTATACAAGCTTTGCTTGTCATTGCTATTGTATTATTCGGAGCACTTCAGTTGTTCAGAGAGCTTTCAATAATAAAGTTATAATTTTATTATTAAAGCTTACAGCTGTAATTAAATATTACAGTTGAAAGTTATAGTTTATAGTCAGTCAGTAAAAAGACGGTATCACCACTACGACATTATACTTACTATATGTCTTAGAGTAATACCGTCTTTTTATATTTGTGTTTTCTTATGAAACTTAAAAACCTATACAACTTATTAAATTTATTAAACAATCTTCTATTATACCTCTATTCTTACGGTACAACTAGTTTTAGAACTCTTTTATTATTGTAAAGTACCGTAAAAAAACATAAAAAATGCCGTAAAAAAGACAGAGTCTGATATGGTATAAAAGAGAAAAAATAAAGAAAAAATAAACCCAAGAAAAATCAAGGGTTTTTAAGAGGCGACAACCAGATTTGAACTGGTGATCAGGGTGTTGCAGACCCATGCCTTACCGCTTGGCTATGTCGCCGTACGCTTATATATTATACATCAATTATAATAATATTACAAGTATAAAAACTCCCTGAGTAGGACTCGAACCTACGACACTGCGGTTAACAGCCGCATGCTCTACCGACTGAGCTATCAAGGATTATTGCTTATCATACCTTGAAAATTGCATATCAAATCATTCCATAAACCTTCCAACCTTGGTTAAACCCTCGACCGATTAGTAACTATCAGCTTAATGCATTTCTGCACTTACACCTTAGCCCTATCTACCTCATTGTCTTTAAGGGGTCTTACTGCTTTCGCATGAGATATCTCATCTTGAGGTCGGCTTCACGCTTAGATGCCTTCAGCGTTTATCCGTTCCCGACTTGGCTACCCTGCCGTGGGTCTGCTACCCAACAGGTACACCAGTGGTCAGTCCATCCCGGTCCTCTCGTACTAAGGACAGCTCCTCTCAAATATCTTACGCCCACGCCGGATAGGGACCGAACTGTCTCACGACGTTCTGAACCCAGCTCGCGTACCGC
>ERZ773083.1265-NODE-1265-length-17564-cov-14.309155_pt1 | contig 17564 bp, 13 predicted proteins | sample MGYA00511465_ERZ773083 | MGnify/ENA primary metagenome ERZ773083 (study PRJEB29015, sample SAMEA2738001) | human oral metagenome | biome: human oral; feature: human-associated habitat; material: dental | place: China | collected 2060 ... | reverse complement strand
CTATGCTGCGCCGACAGGAGAGCTCTACGATGGCATCATTCTCGTCAAACGGATGATGTGGACGCATTACGAATAGACAAAGGAGGAATCGCCATGCAGATCACATACGAAGCCGAGCACTGCCGCAGCGCGGCGTATGACGGAGCACAGCGCGTCGGTGTCGCGGAGTACGCAAAGGAGAATGGCGCGTGGGTCATCACCCATACGGAGGTCGATCCCGCCTACGGCGGTCAGGGGATCGCACGCAAACTCGTCGAGGCGCTCATTGAGGCGGCACGCCGCGACGGGGCAAAGATCGTTCCCGTCTGCTCCTACGCGGAGAAGATGATGCGCGGAAAAGAAGCGTACGCGGACGTGCTCGCGGACTGAGCGCCGCACACAAAAAGCCGCACGGAGGCATTTAACCTTCGTGCGGCTTTTGTGTGGCAGGGAGAAATAAACAGCGACGCTATAAACGCCTTTTCGCTATGAATAATCTCAGAGCATCGCCTTATAATGTCCCTGCTTCGTCTTCGGAATAGAGAGCATATCCATCGCCTTCTCTGCCGTCAGCTGAAAGTTTGCCATCACTGCGCGAATGGACGAGATGTATGCCTTTTCCTCACCTCGCTCCATTCCCTGCGCAATTCCCTGCGCAATTCCCTCTGCAATGACTTCCTCCTTGAACTCCTCCTTAAACTGCTCCCACGCCGACTTCATACCGATCACTCCTTCCTCACTTGTCTTAAACCGTCCCGTACGCTCCGCGAGCACGTCGTAGTACATCTCCTCGGGGCGCGCACAGCGGAAATCGTGCATCAGCCGCCCAAGCGGCGTTTCCGTATCCGCTATCGCGCTGTTCACATAGACAATGTGCGCGCCGTCGTTAAAGGAATCACCGTCGCCCTTAATCACTCGCTCAATCTCATAGAGCGGCTTGCCTTTTCCGAGCACATCCGTCTCCGTGATAAAGATGACATAGCTCTCGGGCAGCTTCTTATAGTCCGCACCCTCGGGCAGGGCATTCGCATCCATGATACTGCTGTGGTATCGCGCCCTGCGCGGTGCAGCGCCCTTTTTCGCACGCTGAATCTCGATGTTGAACTCCTGCCCGTCTGCGAATGCATGAATGTCGAGCCGCACGTCATGCCCGTGCAAGTTCTTCATCGTATACTGCGTCACAACGCGCGTCGCACGGAGATTCGGACGATCCAGAATGATCTGCAAGACCAGATCGACACAGGGTAGGCTGTCCTGAAACACTGCCGTCATGAAGACATCATCCATCAGCGTAAAGCTCTGTATGATCTCCCTGTACCGCGCGTGCCGCGCTTCCTCTCTGTCAAGTGCCATCGAATCCCCTCCTCACCTCATTTTAGCGTATTCCACACGGAATCGCAACTGTCAAACTCTTTCCATTCGCCCCCTGCACGATGCAATGTTAGAGAAAATCGGATGATTTCCGTACAAAAAAGCTGCGGTACATCAGATGTGCCACAGCTTTTTTCACCTATATTGACGTATGAAATAATTTTTATTCTCGCGCACCATTCACGCGTGCATAAAAATCATCATCAAATATTTTAGAGTAAAACGATCCGAAATTCCAATTTTGCGCGCCGTAGAATTTCATATGATACGCCGTATAAAAGGCGGCCTCGCCAACGTACATGACTAAGCCCGATTCGGCATTGCTGCCTGTCGGTTTTAGATAGCGACGGGATTCGTTATTGCCAATGATATACATCCCTGTATTCTCATAGTTATAGTAATAGCGGAATGTATCTACACGTGCAATCTCCGTGTTACCGGAATCTGCACCATAGACGGTAATGACATTCACGGCAATAACATAATTCGGAGGATCATACCTCTGGACGACAAGCGAGGTCTTGTCCATATACTGGGCAGTCCCCATGTGTCCCCACACGAGCGGGAAGTTCGTATCATTCCGCCAATAATCCGGATATATTGCCGCCGAAGCTGTAGGGATAAATGCAAACAGACACAGAAGCATCAAAAAAACGCATAACTTCTTCATCATTTTCTCCTCTCTATCTTACATAATCAACTAGGAAGATGATATGTACCTATCTCTTAATCACGCATTTTTGCAACGATAAGATAGATCTCCCCTGTGGATTTTACCCAAAACTCCAAGACATAGCTCCCGCTATAATAGCAATAACGAAGCACGCCATCTTTCTTTACAACATTATCTGCAGATCCGTACACATCATTTAGCACAGATTCATCCATTCCACGATGAACACCATCCGGTGTTTCCCAATCACGCAAAGTAGTTGCTACATTAATGACACGATTCTCCATCAACTGAATGGACACGGAGGGGTCAGCATAAGGATCATCCGCATAGTATCTCAATTTTCCGTTTCTGGCAGTAAATGCTCCATACATCTGCTCCACTTCACTTGCAGTTGTTCTGCCGGGATATATCCCTCCAACGGCAATTTGATCGCGTGAAAGTTCTGCGCTGCAAACGACCTGTGACATAAGAAAAATCAGGGTAGTGAGAAAAAACAGCTTCTTCATCGTCCATTCACTCCTCATCTCATAAACAGCCTAGGGGTATTTTGCTAAAATCATTATATACACATAAATATTTTATATCAATGTTATACGCTATTCAATCCGAGTGACTTTCATTCTGTACCCTGTAACTGATCCAATGTCACTGCGCCTTCCAACAACATCTCCAACCGAGGTTACCTCACCATATAGTGTGACAACATCCCCCTTCTCTATATTTGCAACACTTTTTCCTTTGAGATTATTGGAAGGCGTACACTGGATAAAACTAATGTCATCATCATTTGGACTTGCAATCAGAAGAGCACCATTCACATCAATATCGACAATTTGTGCACGAAGTACTTTAATTTTTTTATTTAGATATCTCTGCTTTGCCGTCATTGCATTCGTATCATAATCACGGATCATCCCCACGGCAGAGACGGATTGATATTGGCGCTTTTCCTCTGCCTCAGCACGCGCGGCCTCTTCTGCCTGTGCGCGTTGCCATGCAATCCACTCCTCGTACTGTGCCTGCTTATCATAGAGTTCCTGCTTTTCCTGCTGCTCCTTCCACGCAATCCATTCTTCATATTGCGCCTGTTTATCATATATTTCCTGCTTTTCCTGTTTCTCCTTCTGTTCCTTATCATGGGCTTCCTTCATGGATTTTCTTATCGATGCCTCCCACGCTCGCTGCTCTGCCTCACGGCGTCCCCCATCAGAAAATGTCCCCATCAGAAAAGCTAAAAAAAAGAGTACGCACGCCACCCCGACTCGCTTGAAATACAGTGGCTTCTGTGAGCCAAAAATGCCGCGAATCAGCGCATATACTCCGTACACGAAACAGGATAGCATGATAATTAGTGTCCATGCGGATGTGTAAGCAAAGTGCAGTAATAAAGCATAAACAAATATACCGATTCCAATAGTTACGATAGGTTTTCGCCCCATTACATATTGGAGGATTTTATCTTTCATGAAGTCCTCTCCTCGAACTTTTCCCTAACAAGAAGCCAGTCGCGCATTTTTGCGATAATCATCTATCATGATCAAAGGTTACATACATGGAAGGCTTTTTGGAGTTCATAAGCTACCATAGCAGTTCCTATGCGAATTTTTTTGTATCTTTTCCAGCCATTGAATGAAAAGATGGCCCCCGTTATTGATTTCCTCCACCAAATAGAAAAGGTACTGTCTTCGTGTAGGTTAATATCGTATATGATACTCTTGTAGTGGACGGATAAAGTATCACCCTCCTGGTCAAATTCAATTTTATCGCCATATTTTTGCGTGAGTATAGGAGACAATTTATTGTATATATCGTCGTTGCTTACGTTGTTGACAAACTTGAACTTCAGCCTTCTCATTTTATCCATATGAAAAGACATTTGGAAAATAGAAATCATGAGTACAACTATTAATATTATTATGCCAAATCCACCTGCAGCGATCAATAAAAAACCGGCGATATAGCCCCACTTTGACCAGCCTATCTTACTGGGAATAGGCGCAGAGGATTTCAGGGTAATAGCGTTCGGGGGCGCGCTGGATGTGTATTGGGGTTCAGTTATCAGTGCGTTTTGAGCAGGTGCGGGCATATTCCGTTCGTGCGCGGGTAAGGGAGAATCGTCTAAAGCAATGAATCCGGATTTGTTTTCAAGCGGTGCTCCGCATCCTGAACAGAACCTAGCTCCCTCTTCGTATTTTGTGCCGCAGTTTTCGCAGAACTTAGCCATTTTCATCCACCTTTCCTATAGAAAAATAGTTTCTCTATTATATCAAAAAATACATAAGTCTTGGTTACCCGAGAGGTAATCGGAGAAATGGCTTTTTCACCCGTGCAGTCACGGCCAATTCTTTATCCCCAACAGTCTCCTCTGCTCGGCTACGAAATCGTCAATCGCTTGGTTGCGCTCCTCCTGCGTCATTGTCGTCGGCAGATTTTTTATAAAAGCATTCACCCGATTTCCCAATTCGATCCGTTTCATATCATCAAGCCGTTCCTCCTCGGAAAGATCAAAGGTTGTAGAGAGGACAGCATTTCTTGTCTGCCAATAGGCAAGTTTTTCCGGATCATCTTTGAACGCTTCCATAAACGCATCGACACTCTCCACGGCGTTTGTCTCTTCCTGTTTGACGACAGACGGCATGTCGCTGTCATGCGCAGATAACTCGGTCGAGGAAGCGGGCTCTGCTATTTCCTGTTCCGACTCGGCATCTGATGGAGCAAATGATTGCGCCGCAATTCTATCGGCAGATTTTTCGGGCGTTGGCATAGCCGGACTTTCTTCCGCCGCACTTGATCGTCGGACAACTGGTGCATCGTCTTTCGACTCAGCTGCGGGAACGCTCGGCAGCGTATTTTCTACGTCGGGTCTTGGCAGGAAAGAGAACGCCGCGACAGATGCGATTACGAGCGTCAGCAGTGCTATCTTGCCCCATTTTTCCCAAGACCTGCGCAAGATCACCGCACGGCGAAGCTCCTGCACGTCCTGATAGCGTCTGTTCGGGTCAATTTCCGTGCATTTAGCAAATATGGGGGCGAGATAGCCGCTGTACTCCTCCGGCATGGATTTTCGCAGGGTTACACCGATAGCGTAAATGTCGCTCCTTGCATCCGTCTGCCCATAGCCGAATTGCTCCGGCGGGGCGTAGCCCTTCGTGCCGAGATACATCGTGTCCTCGCTGCTGTGCTCCTTGAAGGTGCGGGCGGCATCAAAGTCGATAAGGCGAATGTTGCAGCCGCTTTGCAGGATAAGGTTGGACGGTTTGATGTCACGGTGAACGATGCCCTGTGCATGAATCGGAACAAGCCCTTCACATAGCTGCAGGAGAACGCGCTCTGCCTCATGCTCCGAAAGATACGCCTTGCGTCCGATGCGATCAAGCAGGGATTCGCCCTGCACATATTCTTCCACGACAACTGTCTCGCCGTCATCCTCAACGCAATGCAGAATGCGCGGGATCAATGGGTAATCCTTGCCTTTGAGTATCCTATAAGGAAGCTCCGTCAAAGCGATGCGTTTCAGCACGACCAAGCGCCCCGATTGCTCGGATGCCAGCCACACTTCTCCCTTATCGCCGGATTTGAGCAGCCGTATCCTTTGAAAAGCCTCTTCGAAATATGCACTTATCTTGGCATCCAAGAAATCACCTTGCTTTCTTTTCTGTGTCGTATTATCCTATGGACTAGGGCGATGAATCAATTTTTATAGGAGCGCAGCACCATGCCGAAAAGCACCGAGGAACTGAAGAACGATTTACACCAAGCCTCCGGGATAGAGGGCTTTCTCGTGGACAATCGGAAGGACTTCCGCCAATATACGCTGGCAGAATATCTGCATCATCTTCTGAAGGAAAAACGCCTGATCAAAAAGGATGTCGTACGAGATTCCCTCTTGGAGCGCATCTACGCTTATCATATATTCGCCGGGCGAAAAAAACATCCTTCACGAAACAAGGTGATTGCCCTCGCCCTCGCCATGAAGCTGACACCGGAGGAGACGCAATATCTCCTCTACTACGCGGGCGCGGAACAGCTCTACGTCCGCAATCCGCGCGACAGCATCCTGTGGTACGCGCTCGAACGCCATATAAGCGTGATTGACACGAACATCATGCTCCAAAAGATGTCGGAACTGACCCTGCTGAACGTAGGGGCGGAGCTGTCTTAACTCACGCACAATCCCTTCTTCAGGAACTTCTCGCTTTACAAAACGAAAAGAGGGGTGCTCTGCGACACGTTATCGCAGAGCACCCCTCTTTTCTATGCGCTTCTCCCTCAGCCGACCGCCTTTGCCATTGTCTCACCGAGTGCGGTGCACGCAGCGAGCGCGTCGTCGTCCGGCTCGCTCTCACAGGTCACGCCGTCCGCGACCATCACCGCACCGGCGTCCTTCGTGCGCTGTGTCCACGTTTCCATGAACGCACCACCGCCCCAGCCGTACGAGCCGAACAGACCGACCTTCACGCCCTTCAGCTGGCTCTCCGCCTCGGCGAAGAACGGCTCAAACTCGCCCTCATCGAGCTCCTCCACGCCACAGGCAGGGCAGCCCATCAGGATGCCGTCGTAGTCCGCGATCCGATCCGCCGAGAAGTCGCCGACGCGGATGAGTTCGACGTCCGCGCCGCCCTTTTTTACGCCCGCGACGACTGCATTTGCCATTGCCTCGGTGTTGCCCGATCCGCTCCAAAATACCACTGCAATCTTTGCCATCTGAAAATCCTCCCTTGGATGATTCGTTTCGTTTCCCTGATGATAACATTTATCAGATTTCGATGCAATCTATTTTGAAAATTTTTCTCATTATTGTTTGTGCTTGACAGGAGTGCTATACTATAACGCAAAGGCTTCTATAAGATTACACAAAGCGCCCCTTCTACCGCTTGCGCGGTCCCCCCCCCCGTACCGACGGGGGAGGCTTTGAGTTTACGGTATCTTACCTGCCACGGCGGAGGACGTGCCGCGCTTGCAAGGCGATCAGGGCGCTTGTGAGGAACGGCGTTTTCTGACGATAAAAGGAATCTCTATGCAAAAGGAAACATTCAACGTCACGGGCATGACCTGCTCGGCGTGTTCGGCGCGCGTGGAGCGCACCGTAAAAAAGATGGAGGGGACGGCGCGTTCACACTCTCCTCGGATCCTCAAAATCCAATCGATACAAATAAAAGCGGGCCCTTGTCTGCGCCGTATAGAGCGTGGCGCGCAGACGCTCTGTCTGCGGCTCGTTCCTGTAAGTATGATGGATATAAATAACGATGTCGGACTCCAGCCCCTTAAAGCCCTGAATCGTACGGTAAGCAATTCCCTCGGAAGCTGCACCCCCACGCGTGTCACGGATCGCGTGCCCGCCAACCGCCACCGTTTCGGCGAGAATCGAATGTTCTTTCCTGCGGTTGCTCAAAATCACGATTTTATCCGGCGCAATGCCCTCCCTGTTCACCAATTTATGAACGGTCGCATCAATAAAGTGAACCGCCTCCGCCCGACGTGAAAATCTCCGATGTTCCGGTGCAACGCCCTCCACCCGATTTGCAACCGTATCCAGTCCGAGTGCCGTCTGCTCCTGTGCATAGCGATAGATATTGGCGGTATTGCGTATGTTGTAGCGAAGGACAAACGGCGCCCCGTCGATAAAAAATTTTTCACCGAAGCTGCGCGCGAATATATTTTGCGCCCGGTCATAAAGCACATAGAGCGCCCCTTCATCCTTGCACAGGAGATTGGCGCAGTATGCCCAGTCCTCCGTAAAATCCTGACCTTCATCCACAACGACGAGGTCATATTTCGGAAGGGAGGGCAACTTTTCAAGGAGCGCACTGTATTCTCTGCACCCGTCTTTTTCTACCGCCGTAAGCGCCGCCTGCTTGAGCAGCGCGACGGCAAGGGAATCCATTGTATGACATGCCGCGCGTGCATCGGCAAGCACCGTGGAGGCATAGTCCGCGAGCGCCTTGTTGTAGCACAGATACAGTGCCCGCCCGCCTGCCTGAATGCAGCGCAGGACCTTCTTGAAGCCGATCCATGTTTTGCCCGTCCCCGCGCCGCCCACAATAAAGGCGCGGGGATAATGCGTCAGGAGGTCGATCACCGCGTCCTGTACGACATTGATGCGGTCCAGCTCACGTGCTTTGTCCGGGAGCAGCGCCCCCGAGGAGATGGAGAGAGCCACGCGCTTATTGACAAGGCGGAGAAACAGATCCCTTGTATGCCCCGAGAGGAATGCCGATCCGATTTGCCGTCTTGTCTGAAAGTATTGAAAGATCTCTGTGATGCGTTTGGACAGGTTGTCCATGTCCGCGTGATCGATGGTCATTTCCTTGGGAGCACTTACGTGCAGCGCGGCGGGCATGTCGTAGTTGGGAAAGGCGGCTGCACAACCATATGTTCCCGTAAACTGTTTTTCGATCTCATCTTCATAATACTTCTTAAAGAAGCGCATACTCGCCTCTGCCTGCGCATAGGGCGAGCGGTGCAGCCTACGCTCCCCATAGCGGTCTGTAAGATACCATGCGCCGTCTTCTACCCGCATGCCGGTGCCGCCCTTCACCTCCACACAGAGGAATCCGTAGTTGGGGTGCACGATCAAAAAGTCGCATTCGCTGTCCTCCCGCACGCCATCATGATTGGTCGTATACCAGCGGACCGAATAAAATACATGGCATTTCTCCGGCAACTGTTCTTTACACGCAGAAAAGAATTTTTCCTCCGAATACGGACAGCTCCCCTCGGGAATTCCGGACGGGTGCATAATAGCCATCAGGGCACCTCCCAAAATCCGGTCAGTTTTTCCTGCGTCTCCGGGTCAAAGCGTCCGCACAGATACCCCCGGTCCAAATCCTTATTGAAGTGTTGGCAGGACACCTCGTTCAGAAACAGGCATCCCGCACATGCTTTTTCTCTGTCCATGCAGATCGGATCAAAAATGCAGTGCATGGAGCGCTCTGCGGCATGTCTCAGCCAGCGGTCAAAATGCCCTTGGAACGCACTGTAGAGCGCCCCCATGTTGAAGCCCTGCGCGTTGGAGCAATAGATGAATATGGCGGGGATGTTCGGCATCAGATACTCTGCAAGGGAACTCTTGTCCAGACCGCAGATCTCGGCAGCCTCATGGATCAATGCGTGTGCGATGCTGTGCAGCAGCGCGTAAACCCGATTGGTCACCGCACCGCCGCGTGCATGTGCGTCAACCTCCGCAAACGGCTCGATGAGCGCAAGCGAAACACGATCCAGGAACCACATTTTGAGCTGCTCGTCGCTGCGCTCCTGTGGCGCGTCCTCCGGTGCAATCAGCCTGTTCTGCAGCAGCCATTCGAGCACCCGCACGCGATCCGGTTCAAACAGTACGCCTTCCGTTTCCAATCGGTTGGCATAGATATTCTTCTTGTCCATTTCCTGCGGGAATCCGCGCAGCTTCACCCCCGCCGTACATTCCCGCTCCTTTCGCGTATAGCCGTATGCCGCGAAAACAACGGGCACACCGGAGCAGATCTGCACATTGGAAAAGCCCATTGCCTTGGAGAGCGATATATAGTCGGGACGAATGCCGTCACGGATGCTCTCGGCATCCGCCTCCGCCTGTGCGAGCGAGAGGACTTCCTTTGCATGGACGAGTTCATCGTACTCAAGGATTTCCTCTGCAAGCGGTTTGATCTCATCCGCATTTTGCAGCGATAGCCCCTGTTCGACGCGGGCGATTGCTTCATAAATCTTCCCGCTCGGATCCTGCCGCCGCTTTACCTCCAGAACCTGTGCAATCAGATCCTCGGGCAGTCCGCCGCTGCGCAGGCTTTCCTCTTCTTCCCTGAGATCGTGTTCAAATTCCGCGCTTTGCGGTATCCTGCCCTTTGCAATAATATCCTGATATTCGCCCTGCGTGATGAGACCAAGATACTGCCCCAGAATGATTTTCTCACCGCGTTGCTCCTCCTGTGCATCCAGAAAGGCATCCTTCCTTTGATCCAAAAGGTCGATGAGCGAGAACGTGAACGGGAAATAGTGTGCAGAGTCCAGCGCAGGTTTGATCTCAAGTTTCTCCTTGCACTCCGGACAGTAGAACGAGAACGTCGCCCTTTGCCCGCATTTGCTGCACACGAAATCAATCCCACTGCCGCGGCGGACGACGTACCTGCCGCCATGCTCCCTGTTCCTGCACTGCGGCATGGGCAGCCCGTCTGCATATCCACATTTGCAGAAGCGGATGAACTTGATCTGTATCATGGGTTTGCCGCAGACGCACAGATCCGATCTCCGGTGCCGGAACGCATCCTTGTCCGCGTACCGTTCAACCTTTCCACAGGAACTGCATACAAAGAGCAGTGGATTCACGGAGGTGACAACCGCCCGTTCCTCCCCGCCCGCCTTCGGCGTCAGTACATAATAGGTGTCCTCATTGATCTGTGCCGAAAAGTCAACCAATGCCGCCGCCCCATCCGGACTCGCGCTCTGAAAGGCATTCACGTGCCGGCTGACTACGCGCAGAAGTCGTTTGGGGTTGATATCCTGCAGCGGTATGCTGTTCCAACGATCCACATGAACCGCATAGTTCACACTGCCGCCCCCCGTGGTGAAGTCCGCCCAACTCCCGGGCAGATATTTATACAGTGCCTGGTGAACGCCCCGTCTCATCTGATTTTTCCCGGATGCCATACGAACCCCCTCTATTCCATTGCGACAATGAGCTGCTTGTCTGTGTCCCGCAGACTGAGCATCACCTTGAAATGACAATGTTGAAAGACCTGTGTAATATAGGTGTTCTGATCGAACGACCGGTTCCGCAAATCGTCAAACAGTCGGTCAATGCTTTGATCGATGGTTCGACGATAAGGGCTTCCAACAGAACTGTCCTCCTCGGAACATTTGTAGACCGCATAGGCATGTTCCTTGAGTTTCTCCGGCGAAATCGCCCCCTGCTCAATGGCTGTCCTGAGATTGCCATACATACTGATATTCTTCATCCCGGGCGCATCCTGCAGGAGGTACAGATAGTGATTGATGAGCAGGCTCGACAGGACACCCGGCAGCGTATGCACAACCGCCTTGGCAGCCCAGCGGTTGATGGCCACCGTATCGACGAGAATGTCCTTGTATTCGTGGAACTTCATAAAATGGCGGAGATAGCTCTGATCCTTCTCACGCAACGGGCGCATGATGTCGATCACGATACCGGTATGCTTTCTCCCCACGCGCGAATATGCCTGAATATACTCGGCGGTATTGCCGGGGATGCCGTAGAACAGCATCAGGTTGAACCGGTCCGCATCCACGCCGTGCGAGATCATGCTCGTTGCCGCGATCATGTTGAAATCGAGTCCATGAACCATATCGTCCGCATGCTCGATGCGGGAGAGGGTTTCACGCACATCCTGAAACGAATCATCCCCGGTCATCTTCTTCGCGCGAAGGGGCTGAATTCCCTCCTTTTGAAGTTCCGTATTGATCCTGTCCTCGATGGCCTGAAGGACGCGGTTGCTCTCCAGCTTGACGTTGTTGTATTCCAGAATCATCCAGTAGTCGTTGAGGAGCGCCTTGAACTCTTTGACCTGTTCCTCCCGTGTGCCCGCCGGCTGCATCCCCGGAAGGGTCAGCACGTCCTCCGGGTTGCAGTAGATGTTCCAGACCACCCGTTTCAGGTACTGCAAGGAATACGCCACACTGTCGATGATCGCCTTGCCAAAGGGGGCAAAGCCGATGATGATGCGTCCGATATCCTCCTCATCGACAAAGGAATAGAAATTTCGGTTCAGATACGGCGACTCGGCGGGGAAGCGGATAGCATCCTTCCAATACAGATGGCGCACCTGCTCCGCATAGGCAGAGATCGTCGCCGTGGCGCCGATCACCTTGAGCCCGCGTCCGCAGCCGGATAACTGCCGGATAAAGTATTCCAGCAGGGTCTCGTAATGGGCATCATAGGCACCAAGCGACTCCCGTATCAGATGCAGCTCATCTTGGATCATCAGCGTCGGCGCCGGATCTTTCATGGATACCGCCCGATACTCTGCGGGCTCGCAGGAACAGCCATAAACAAGACACGTTCGTTTCGCCGTAAATCCATGCACCGGACACTCGTGTGTCGCGCCATAGATCAGGTTATGGAAGTTGGAATTAAATCCGAGCGCGGTCAGTTTATCGACCGTAGAGATAATGACTGACGGCAAATAGCGATAGATATCATGATCCACCATATAAAGCGGAATCCGCCCCTGGGACGCACACATGGCATTTCCGCATATATGAAGCAATGCGTGCGCCTTTTCATCGTAGCGCACATGGATGCTCTCCTGCCCGCAAAAGGGGCAGACATCAAGCAGACGGTATTTCGTATCCAGCATCTCAGGGGAGGATTCCAGCAGGCTCTTATTTAAGTCGTTGTCAATCTGATTCGGCGTATTCCCCTCGCCCACATAATAGCCGAGGCTGAACACACTGCCGCCGAGATCCTTCTTTTGACGAATCCGCTCGGCGGCAGCCAGAATATTGGCGACACGCTGCACCTGCTGTACCGAGAGCAGACGCAGCGGGTATTTCAGCAGGGCCGTAACGCCATATTCTTTCCCGCGGATGCGGTCAAAGAACAGGTTGAACACAAGGACGCCCAAAAATGCCTCCGTCTTTCCCCCGCCCGTCGGGAAATAGAGGACATCGACATCGTCCGTTTTCGCTTTATCGCGAACATCATCCTCAAGAGAGAGCATCTCCTCATGTGCAACGATGTCAAGAATCAACGAGACAATAAAGACGATCTGGAACAGTCGCCAGCTTTGATACCCCTTTCTCTTCGCCACTGCCCAAAATGTTTCATTCATAAAGCAGAACGCCTCGCGGATCATATTGTAGCGCTCGATGAGCGTAATCCCCATCGCAAAGCGCTTGATTTCCATTTCAAACGCGGCGATCTCATGCGAAAACTTCCCGCGTCCCTGTGCCGTGAGCGCCTCCTGACGCCGTGCAAAATCAGACCGCCACGCCGCCACTTCCTTCTTCATCGCTGCATGAATCCCGCGCAGCGTTCCCACCGGATCACGGATCAAATCTTCAAAGAGGATTGCCATGCGGTCATTGGTCTTCAGGCGCTTCTGCACAAACCACGGAACGTGTGTCGTACGCAGTTCCTTCCGCTGTGCATCATGAACGACATTGCAGTTGTTTCCAAGCGCATAAACAAAGCGGTCATATTTATAATCATCGGTAAAATAATCCAGTGCAAGGGGAATCGGCTCCGTGCCCGTATACTGTATCTTCAGCCCGGAGTTGAAGAGCGTAGGGATACGATAGCGGTCCAGCTTTGCTTCCGTCTGCCCGTAGCCTGCCGTCTCATCCTCCCAAGGGCTCTCATTGCTCAGCGCAACACGGACCAACAATTCATCTTTATACCCTTTGAGATCCACGCGCAAACTGTAGTCAAACCGCGGAAGCATATCAAATTCTTCATTTGTGCATTGCTTGTCGATCAACGCATTCCATGCAGACTCTGTCCGGAGATCTGCAAGCCTTATCTTGCCCCGAAACTGACACGGCATGATATGGGGATGTGCCTTGACCTCGGCACACAGATTGTCCACCTGCCGGCACAGCGCGGTGTAAAAGGGGGATTCCGGCGGCACACGCCCACAGGCAAGCTGCGGATTGTAGATATCCGCAAGGTTCAGTGAAATATGATCCTGATGCCGATCAATCGCAATTTTCTCATAGACCGGAAGAAGCGGAACCTTATGTTCCCGCCTGTCCTCCGCCGGGGTATTTGTGTCATATGCCGCAACAAGGGCATCAAAGCTATCAAACTGCGCATCGGCATAGGTGTCGTTAAAATTTTCCAGAAAGAATCTGCGCTGCTGTTCCAACGAAGGCCATACGCGAAAAAAGAAATTCCCCTGCGGGAAAATCTTCAAAACCGCACGGTCAACATCCTTCTTCGGTATGCGGAAGTCAACACCGATCTGCTTGATCCGGGCGCCGGACGAAACGAGATCCTCCGCGCCCTGCGGAGACAGTTTTCCGACATAGATGCGATCCTCCGGATTGTGCCTCACCCATTGCGTTTGATCCGTGCCGGAAATTGCCCCCACAAACTTGCGAACGATGTGCTTTGCCAAAACCTCGCGATTGGTGGTCATCTGCAGTCCCATTCCCTTCCATGCGCAAGCCGGTTTCTCTCATGATTCCTGTATGAGGCGTTCACGCCTCCCCCATCGAGCGCCGAAGGAGATCCATATAGATCGACTCCCCCTTTGGAGCAGAAAGAATCACGGTCAGTTCATCTTTTGCCCGTGTGCAGGCAGTATAAACGAGATTTACATTTTTCTTGAACGCCTCCAATTTGTCCGGCAAATCCTTCGGTTCCGCTTTTGCAAACTCGGACAGAACCCTGGTCTTCTCATGGGTTCCCAGCGGACGCAGACCGGCAAGGACAACGCCTCTAAAGTCCAGCCCAAGCGCCCCCTCGATGGAGACAACGGTAACACCGCGGCGTGATCCGTACGTCGTGCCCTCGGATTTCCCGGCATACAAAAATGATGGCGGCTCCCATCCCTGCCGTTCAAAATACTGCTGAATCCCCCGTTCCAAATAGTAACTCCGATTTTTCCAGCCGGGGGTTGCAAATTTCACATATTTATTAAATAAGACAATGGCAATATCCGATTCCCTGAGGCCCTTTTCCTCCATCAGATTCTTGACCGCCGCACCGATCGCTTCCGTTTCTCCGTCGTTGCTGAAATCGGTCAGTTCAACCAGTACAGGAGGATTCCCCGGGCGGTATGCCTCCCCGTGCAGGAAAGACTCCGGATCTGCGGTATAGTCCAGCCCCAATGCCATTCCCTGTTTTTTGGCTTCGGTCACATATCGATCAATCGCATCGCTGATCGGCTTTGAGTTCCGATAGTTTTTTTCAATGGATATCGTTTTCCCCCGATATTCCGGGTAGCCGCTGCCACCCCCCTGCCACGGGGCTTTTCCGTGTTTGATGTGATTCTTCACATCCTGCGCCTTGTCGCCGGAAATGACAAAGAAATGATCCTCCGCATTCTTGCTCACGAGCAGGTTGAAACAAAAGCGGTACCATTCCGGCTTGAAAATCTGAACCTCATCAATGAACACGCCATAGAACCGCTCTTTCAGCAGCCCCTTCTCAAGCGCCGAATTTGCCCGCTCGAAAAGCTCATCGAAATAATCCGCCCCGCTTTTTTTCGAGTAAAAGCGAATCCCGTTACTGCGCAACAGTTCCATGCAGAGCGAGAAGAACGTGGAACACCGCACATTCCGATCCGTAAATCCCGCTTGTGCCACAGCCCAGCGGTAATAATCCGCAAGGTTTTTATTGTAGCAGGTAAGGAGAAACCGTGCGCCCGGATTCAGGCTCGCCAGCTTAAAGCAGCGGGAGATCAGCAGCACACTCTTCCCGCTGCCTGCACAGGCAAGAATCAGCTGATTTCCCTTTGCAATGCGGTTGACTGTATTGATTTGCCAATTGTCCAGCCGATAGGCCTGTACCGCCCTGTCGTGAGCCCCAATGCGTCCGTCCTCGATATGTATGCGTTCGTTTTCGTCCAATATATACTTCTTCGGAATCGTAAGTTCGGGGCAGAGCCGCTGAAACACATGGTTGATATCCTCTTCCCGCAGCCGCTCCCCTTGCACAAGATACGGATGCAATACGGAACTGCCCTCTTGGCGGATTCTTTTGATCGTGTCCCGGAACAGGATATTCTTCCTGCAAAAATTTTGGGCCCGCGCATGGAGCTTCCCCAACACCTCTGTACCGTCAATCTCGGGAAGGACGAGACAAAGGTGAAAGGGAACGCGTAATTTCCCCGCAGCATCGGTAAGATAACGGCTCTCCTCCAATTTTTTCGCAATATCCGCGCGGATGGTCCCGTAGACCTCCGCGTGGTCGCAAAGCATGCCAAGCACTTTTTCCGGAGCAGTGCCGGGAAGGGTAAGAATTTGAAACAGAAAAATTCCCCGCTCAAAAAGCAGCAGATGAAAGAGCTCCGGCCGCCCTTTGCCCAGATCCTTTTTTCTCGGATTGATCTGCAATACGTAATACGCACCTTCTTCCTTTGAAAAGGCACGTTCCACGCTTCGTAACAGTGTTTTCTCGTGCACAGAGAGTTCCAGTTGGTCACTTTTCTCCGGATAGACTTGCATACGATCTTCTCCCCATCGTTCTTTCCCAACAACATGTCTGCGCCGCAGAGAGTCCGTAATTCAAAACCATTGCACCAATGATTAATCCTACATTATTTTACAGAATTGATATCGGGAAGGCAAGGAAAATAATGCAGTTCATCATTGACAAAAATGCTATACTGTAAAAAATGTCTAAAATATTGACAGTCATGGTATAATGAACGCATACTCATACGAACATCTCATAGAGAAGGAATCTCCATGAAAAAAGAAACATTCAACGTCACGGGCATGACCTGCTCGGCGTGTTCGGCGCGCGTGGAGCGCACCGTAAAAAAGATGGAGGGGACGGCGGATGTGTCCGTCAATCTCCTCACGAATACCATGACGCTCGCCTACGATGCGGCGGTCACAAGCCCCGCCGCCATCATCGCCGCCGTTGAGGATGCGGGCTACGGCGCGAGTGTCAAGGGCGCTGCGGGTGCGTCTGCCGCCCCCGCAGAGGTGACGGGTATGGACGCGGCAGAGAAGGCAATTCGCACGATGCGCACGCGCCTCGTCCTCTCCATTCTCTTCCTCCTGCCGACAATGTATATTGCGATGAGCCCGATGCTTGCAATGTGGGGCATCCCCTACGCAGAGGGATTCAAAGCAGTGTTCTGGGGCGCGGAGAATGCGCTGACATTCGCGCTCGCACAGTTCGTGCTCATCCTCCCCATTATGTACCTCAACCGCGCGTACTATGTCAACGGATTCCGCAATCTCCTGCACGGCGCACCGAATATGGACTCGCTCGTGGGCATCGGCTCGATGGCATCCGCGCTCTTCGGCGTGTTCGCGATGTTCCGCATGAGCTGGGGGCTGGGGCACGGCGATCTCGCACTCGCGGCGGAGTACAGTACGAACCTCTATTTCGAGTCGGCAGGCATGATCGTGACCCTCATCACGGTCGGCAAATATCTTGAGGCGCGTGCAAAGGGACAGACGACAGGCGCACTCAAGGCACTGATGCAGCTCGCGCCCGACGAGGCAACGGTGCTGCGCAGCGGCGTCGAGGCGACCGTCCCCGTGGCAAACCTCGCGCTCGGCGATACCGTCATCGTGCGCCCGGGCGCACGCATCCCCGTGGACGGCACGGTCACGGAGGGTGCAACGAGCGTGGACGAGTCCGCCGTGACGGGCGAGTCCATGCCGATTGCAAAAACAACGGGGGATCGCGTGACCTCGGGCACGCTGAATGTCGAGGGCACGATCCGTTTCACGGCGACGCGCATCGGTGAGGACACGACGATCCGTCAGCTCATCCGTCTTGTGGATGATGCGAGCGGATCGAAAGCGCCCATCGCGCGCCTTGCCGACCGCGTATCGGCGGTCTTTGTCCCCGTGGTGATCGCGCTCGCGCTCACGGCGGGCGGCGTTT
>ERZ773083.1263-NODE-1263-length-17571-cov-24.334608_pt1 | contig 17571 bp, 12 predicted proteins | sample MGYA00511465_ERZ773083 | MGnify/ENA primary metagenome ERZ773083 (study PRJEB29015, sample SAMEA2738001) | human oral metagenome | biome: human oral; feature: human-associated habitat; material: dental | place: China | collected 2060 ... | reverse complement strand
GCAAGGTCTGCCCGCGCGGCGTCATCGGCAGGCAAAGCGGCAGCGCCCGCCTGCATTTCCTCCGCTTCCGCCGCCAGAGACGCTTCCTCGGCCGGCGCGTCCTTTTGCACCGCGCGCCCTGCCGCGTTGTCCGCCGCGCTCGGCGTGCCGTCGCCCTCTACGATCTCGACCGCCTGCGGCGTGAGCGTGAAGAGCGCAGCGTCTGTCGTGTCCGCGCGTTCCTCGCTCGCGAGAAGCTTCGCCAAGGCTTCCCGCTTCGCCTGGACGCGCTTCTTCGCCTGCCGCACGGCGAAGAGCGCCGCGACTTCTTCGGCCATGCCCGAAAGTTCCGCCTCGATGGCGGCGAGGCGCACGCCGTTCCGCTCCTCCATGCGCGAGAGGAGGTCGTCGCCGACGGCGGCGAGACGCGAGCGCGCGCACTCTTTGACCGCCTTTTCGAGCGCGGCCGTGTAGTTCAGCACATAGCTGCCGTCGTAGCTCGTGCTCGCGCCTTCCTTTTGATTCTTTTCCAGCACATCTTCTTCAGGCAGAGCCGTGAAACTCTCGGCGAAGGCGGCGGCCGCCCCGCCCTCGATGTGCCGGTCGCGCGCGAAATCCTTCAGATACGTCGCGATGTGCCAATCGACCTGCAGCCGCACCTTCTCCGCGAGAGCCTGCCACAGGCGCTCGCGGCGGGCAGCACGCTCCGCCGCCGTCTTCTTGCCGCGCCCGAAGAAGCCGACCTTGAATCCGGGCGAGGAGGCTTCGAGGTAAAGACGCGCCAGTTCGCGCACCTCGTACGGCATCATGTAGGCGTTGGCGAGGATCTTTTCGATCCCTTCGTTGAAGGCGGCGCGTCCGTCCTCACGCAGACTCTGCGCCTCCTGTTCCAAGGCGCGGCTGCCCGCCCAGAGCGCGTCGCGCTCCGCGACCGACAGAGGTTCGAGCACGCGGCGGGCGTCGGCAAGCCCTTTTTCCTCTGCTTTTTCCTCGCGGCTTACGGCATCGGCGCAGATCTTTTCGAGAGAGCGGGCGATCGATTCTTCGAGCGACGCCGCACGATTTTTGAGCGCATCGCGCAGGAAGGCCTGCATCGTCTTGAAGTCGTTGTGCTCATGCGCCTCGTCCTTCATCGAGGTGAAGAAGACCGCCTCGGGCGCGACGCCCCATGCGGCGAAAGCGTCCTTGACGCCGGCAGCAAACGCGGCGAAGGAAAGCTCCTCCTCGCGGTGCTTGTCGATCTGGTTGATGACGAGCGCGACGCGCTTTCCCGCTTCCGTCAGCGACTTCGTGAAGAGAAAACTCTCCTCCGACTGCACATGGTTGTAGTCCATGACGTAGAAGATGAGGTCGGCGAGGTGGATCGCCTCCTCTGTCGCCAGGCGGTGCGCGGCGTCGGTCGAGTCGATGCCCGGCGTGTCCATGAGCACGACGCCCGCAGGAAGAGATGCGGCCGCCGTCGAGATCTCGATGCTCTCGATCGCCGTGCCGTCGCGGCAGAACGATTTCACGAGGTCGTAGTCGTAGGGCGCGAGGTAGCGGCGCGGCCTGCCTTCTCTGAAGCGTGCCTCGGCGTACTCTTCGCCGTGCCTGACGTAGACGAGGTTCGCGCTCGTCGGTATGGGACTCGACGGCAGGAGCATCGCGCCGAGGAGGCGGTTGATCATGCGCGACTTGCCCGCCGAAAAATGACCGCAGAAAGCGACGCCGAATTCGCCGCGCACGAGCTTTTCGGCAAGCTGGCGCACCTTGCGGGCGCTCGCCGCATCGCCCTCGGCTGCAAAATGATCGTAAAGCCGCAGCAGTCGGCTCTTCAAGATGACGCTTTGCATAGATCCTCCTTTGAGAAAGGCCCGCTCAAGCAGAAGCCTTTCTTCCGCGATAGTCTTTCATTTCCTTATCATACCATGACGCGCCCTTCTTTTCCATCGCAATTCCCCAAGCACATATAACGAAAAACGGCTTTACTCCAAACAAAATATGGAGTAAAACCGCATAAGCCAGAAACGTTCTTCATGGAGATTTTTCTTTATCTGTTCCCTTAACAGCAAAAAGAGCAAGTGCATCAGAGCAAGCTGTGCATTCTGCCGATTTCCTGAATCTTATCCATGGAAAGGTTCGATACTTTTTCTATCATTTCCAACGGCAGCCGCTCTTTCAACATCCCGAGCACGACTGAGATCTTCCCCTCTTCACGACCGCGCTCCATACCGCGCTCCATACCGCGCTCCATACCACGCTCCATGCCGCGTTCCATGCCGCGCTCCATGCCGCGAACTTCCGCTTCTTTTGCAATTTCGACTGCAAACTCCTTTACGAGTTTCTCCATCGCTTCACACATGGCTCTTTCTCCTTCCTCCGTCTCCTTGAAATATTTCACGCGTTCCGCGAGTACATCATAATACATATCTTCCGCGCGCGTGCAGTGGAAATCGTGCATCAATCTACCCAGCGGAGTATCTTCATCCATCATGGAACTGTTAACGTAGATGATGTGTGAACCATCGCCGAAACTCTTGGCACTCCCTTTGATTGTCCTTTCAATGATATAGATCGGCTTTTTCTCGCCCAGTACATCCGTCTCCGTAATAAAAATCACATACGATTCGGGCAGTTTCTCGCAATCGTCTCCGGCATGAAGTGCGTTCGCGTCCATCAGACTGCTGTTGAATCTCGCCCGGCGTGCCGAAGCGCCATCTTCGTCACGCTGAACTTCAACATCGAACTCCTGCCCCTCGGCGAACGCATGAATATCCAATCGTACGCTGCGACCTTGCAGATTTTTCAGCGTATCCTGCGTGACAGCCTTCGTCGCCCTAATATTTGCTTTCGCCAAAACAATCTGCAAAAGCAAATCGACGCACGGCAAACTGCCTTGAAATACGGCTGTCATAAAATCGTCGTCCAGCAAGCGAAAGCCTGCGAGAATTTCCAAAAACCTTCGCCGCCGTTCTTCCTGCTCATCCCACCTCATAGCACGCTCTCCTATCCTGTTTCCTTTATTATACTATGAAGGCGTCTATGCAGCAAGGGAAGCAGGACGGACAGCGAACCGAGCCTCTTTTTTCTTCACAAAATACGCCGTGAGGCACGTGCCACTGGCTCTTTCCCGTGACAACTTGGATATATGCTCGAAAATTACACACGCCCTTGCTTTCTGTCGTCGCATGGATTACGATGGAAGTCAGAAAGTCTTGTATGAGCGGCAAACCTGCAGGGAAAGGAATCGAAATGATAGAAACTCTTCAAAACCTGAAAAAAGAAGGCATACGGCTCTACTATTTCCTGCCGGACTTCCAAGCGCCGGAAGCCGTATGGCGCACGGTATTCGAGCGATACGTCAAAATCTTTTGCGCGGCAGACAACGTGGCGCTGCTGCTTGACTTGTCCGCTGCAGAAGGCGCTCAAGAGCTGCTGGCGCAGTTCAGTCAAGCGCTCGATGCGCTCGGCGACGACGCGCCGGCGGTACTGACCTTCGAAGGTGAGGCGGCGCTGTCTTCTGCCGCGCTTCGTCTGGCGGACGTCTTGATCCTCACGAGAGAAGAGCGTTCGCTGCGCCTCTTGAACCGCCTCGAAACGCAGCCGCGAATCCTTTACGGCGGCGATGCGGCGATCTTTTCCCGCGACGAAGCTAGAGGGGACGATGCGCATTTCGATGTGTCCGTCTGCATTCTCACCTATCGGTCGGATTTTCTGAAGCTCGAAAGGACGCTCGCCTCCGTCGTTGAGCAGAAGGGCTGCTCGTTCGAGATCGTCATCGCCGATGACGGCTCGGAAGATTTCCCGAGGAAGGCCATCGAAGACGATCTCGCTTCTAAGGGATTCACAGCCTACAAGATTCTTCAAGCACCCAAAAATCAAGGTGTCGTGCACAATGTGTACCGCGCCTTTTCCCATGCACGAGGGAAGTACATCAAGAACATCTCTCCCGGCGACTACCTGTACAGCGACCATGTATTGGCCGACATGTTCCGTTTCATGGAAGAGAGCGGGTATCCGGCCGCCTTCGGACGCGCCTGCTATTATCGTGAAGAGGGCGGGCAGTATCATATATTGGATGAAATGCACCCGCGGAATTTGGAGCCGTATGAAAGGAACGACTTCGCCGCAGCAAGAAGGGCGCATCTTCTATGTCAGGATTACCCGATCGGCGCCGCCTTTATGACGCGCCGCAAGCTTCTCATGCAGTACACGAAGCCCCTGCTGGGCAAGGCCGTTCATCTCGAAGACCGCGCCTACACCCTCATGATCGCCGACGGCATCGACATCGGCTTCTGGAATCACAACCTCATCTGGTACGAGTACGGCAGCGGCATATCGACGAGCACGGACGAACGCCAACAGGCGCAGGTCATCAAGGACAATCAAGCGTGCTTCGCGCTGATCGCCGAAAAGCATCCGGAGCTTTCCAGCTGGTGCAAGTGGCACATCTTCAACGAAGAAGATATGGAAGATGCGTGGCTCGACTACTACGAAGAAGTGAAAGACTACTATCGAAAGGTCGATGCGTCCGTCGCCGAAGCGAAAAGGAGAGGGCGATGGATGTATCTGCAGGACGTCGAGCCGAAAGCGTTGGAAAGGATTGTCCAGGCGCAGGTCATTTTGCCTCCGGCATGAGGCCTGCACTCTTTCTTTTCAGCGAATCTTCTCCCATCACCAGTTCTTCTTCGAGCGCCAGAACGACGGGTAGAGCATGACGAGCAGCGTGAAGAATTCGAGCCGGCCGAGCAGCATGGCGAAGCACAGGATGCCCTTCGTAAAGTCGGATAGTCCCGCGTAGTTCTCCGTCGCGCCCGCAATGCCAAAGGCAGGGCCGACGCAGCCGACGGTCGTCACACTGATGCCGATGGCGTCGAAGGTCTTGATGTTGTCCGCCGTCATGAGCACGGCGAAAAAGGCGATGGCGAGGACGTAGAGGAAGAAGAAGACCGCCGTGCGATGGAGCGCCGCCTCGTCGACGCTCGCGCCGTTGATGCGCACGGGCGTCGTGACGCGCGGATGGAGCTTTTCCAGCACGATCGTGCGCACCATGCGAAAGAGCACGAGGATGCGCGCGATCTTCAGTCCCGCCGCCGTCGAGCCGACGCAGCCGCCCGTGAGCATTAAAAGAATCAGGATGCCCTTGGAGAAGCCCGGCCAAAGCTCGTAATCAGCAGAGACGAAGCCCGTCGTCGAGAGCGACGTCGCCTGAAAGAGCGCGAAGCGCAAAGCGTCGGGCACGTTGTAAAGCCCTCGGTAGAAAAGATTCGCCGCGATGAGCAGCACGGCGCCGCCGACGATGCCGAGGTACGCCTTGAACTCGGAGTTGCGCCACAGCACCTGCGGCCCTTTCTTGTAGACGCGGTAATAGAGCCCGAAACTGCCGCCCGCGATGAACATGAAGAGCGACATCCAAAGCTCAATCGCCGGACTCTTGAAATGCGCGGCGCTCGCGTTGTACGTCGAGAAGCCGCCCGTGCCGATCGTCGACATCGCATGGTTGACGGCGTCGAGCGCACTCATGCCGCAGGCGAAGAAGGCGAGGAACGCCGCGCCCGTGAAGACGACGTAGATGCGAAAGAGCACGCTCGTGAGGTCCTTGAGGCGCGGCAGGACGCGCTCCGATCCCTGCGCGCTCGATTCGGCGTTGTACATCGTGATGGCGCTCTGCCCCGTCGCGGGCAAAAGAGCGATGAAGATGACGATGATGCCGAGGCCGCCGAGCCAATGCGTGAGGCTTCGCCAGAGGAGCACGCCCTGCGGCAGAGCCTCGATGTCGTCGACGACGGTCGCGCCCGTGCCCGTGAAGCCCGAGATGCTCTCAAAGACGCCGTCGAGGTAGCCGAGATAGCCGCCCAGAAGGTACGGCAGCATGCCGAGGAAGGTCGCCAGAAGCCAGCCGCCGCCCGTGATGGCGATGCCCTCGCGAAGCGTCAGGCGCTCGCCCGGCTCTTTTCCTGCGCGGCGAAGCGCCGTGCCCGCCGCTGCACTCAAGAGGGCTGTAGCGAAGAGCGGCAAGCGAGAGGATTCGGCGTACCACAGGGAAACGGCAAGCGGCACGAGGAAAATCAATCCCTCGGCCTGCGCGATGCGCCCCAAAAAGTACGCCACGACCTTGATGTCCAAAGGAGAAGCCCTCCCTTTCTACCCTTTGTCGGACGCCTCGTTGTAGACGTCCTTCAAGAGTGTTTCCTTGCGAAGCGCGAGGCACTCGCAATGGCGCTCCTTCGCCGCTGTTTCCCGAATCGTTTCTGCGAGCACCTCGCCGATCATCGGCGCATCGTCGTAGAAGATGTCCTTCATCGTGCCGTACGACCACTTGGGTCGGATGCCCTCGCCGTAGTTCACGACGTAGTAAAGCCCCGCGTAGCACGCGCCGATCTCACGCGCGAGGTAGACCTCGGGGCAGATGCTCTGCCCGATGATGTCGGCGCAGCCCTTGAGCATGGCGACTTCGGCAGGACTCTCGAAGTGGCGTCCGTCCGTGCACGCATAAATGCCGCGGTCGAAGATGCGCCCCGAAAAGCGCTTTTTCGTCGCCGCCAGAAGCGAAGCGCGAAGCTCGGGGCAGAGGGCATCGCGCATGATGAGCAGATACCTGCCGTCGAGCATGACGTCCTTGCGGTTCGAGAGGTCGAGATAATCGTCGGGAATCAGGAAATCGCGCGGATCGAGCAAATGATTCGCCGTGCCGACGCCGCCCTCGGAGAGGACGCGCACGACGCCGGCCTCGCGGAAGACCCAGAAGACCTGGCGCGAAGCGTCGGCACGCGTCACGCCCGAGCGCCAGCCGTGCATGCGGCACGAGAGCACGCGCACCTCGCCGACCGAGAACAGGCGAAAAGCGGGACTCTTGCCGTAGGGCGTATCGAAGATGAGATTGTCGGCGAGAATTTCTATATCCTCATCGGGAAGACGCGCGGGAAAATCGCTCGAAAGCGTGCCCGAGCCGCCGACGACGCCGAACGATGCGGCGGGAATTTCTTGCTGTGCCATTTATTCGCTCCTTTCGCTGAAGGTTTTCAAAACACGGTACTCCGTATCGCGCTGCGCGGCTTCTCTGCCCGCGCCTTGAATCAGGCGCACCATCTTCTGAATCGACATCTCGTAGCGCGTGCCCGCCGCCTTGACGACGTTTTCTTCGAGCATGATGCTGCCGAGGTCGTCCGCGCCGAAGCCCAGCGTCAGCTGCCCGATGCGCTCGCCCTGCGTGACCCACGAGCCTTGGATGTGCGCGATGTTGTCGAGGTAGAGGCGCGTCAGAGCCAGCGTCGTCAAGTAGTCCCACGAGCTTGTCTTCTCGCCGCCAAGCTCCGTGTGGCCGGGCTGGAACGTCCATGTGATGAAGGCGCGGAAGCCGCCCGTCTCGTCCTGCAGGCGGCGCACCTTCTCCATGTGCTCGATGCGGTCAGCCATCGTCTCGCCGAAGCCGATGACCATCGTCGCCGTGCTCTCCATGCCGATCGTGTGCGCCGTCTTCATGATGCGCAGCCAATCGTCGGTCATGATCTTCTTCGGCGCAATCCTCTTGCGGATGCGGTCGACGAGGATCTCCGCGCCGCCGCCCGGCAGGCTGTCGAGTCCCGCCGCCTGCAGGCGCTTCAATGTCTCCTCGACGGAAAGCCCCGCCTTCTCTGCGAAGTAGAGGATCTCCGTCGCCGTGAACGAGTGGATCGTCAGCATGGGAAACTCGCGCTTCAAGCGGCGCAGCATTTCCTCGTAATAGGCAAGACCCAGCTCCGGATGCAGGCCGCCCTGAATCATCAGCTGCGTGCCGCCCGCCTCGACCGTCTCACGCGCCTTTTCGAGAATTTCCTCGTAGGAGAGCAGGTAGGCGTCCGCCGCGTCCAAGCGGCGGTAGAAGGCGCAGAAGCTGCACTCGTTGCGGCAGATGTTCGTATAGTTGATGTTGCGGTCGACGATGAACGTCGTGCGGTTGCCGTAGCGCGTGCGCCGCACGGCATCGGCCTCGCGCCCGAGCGCGATCGGATCTTGTGCGAGGAGAAGAGCCTCGCCCTCCTTTTCCGTCAGGCGCATTACGCTTCCTCCTCTGTGCTCGCCAACGCGTGATAGAATGTGTCGCGCTCCACAGGCTCGTAGCCCGCCTCGCGGATGATGCGGCAGAGCCTTTCGCGCGTGATGCCCGTGCCCGTCTTGGCGCCCGCCGCGTGGATGATCTTCTCCTCGCCGATCGTGCCGTCGAGGTCGTCCGCGCCGAAGCCCAGGGCAAGCTGCGCCACGGGCATCGTCAGCATGATCCAAAACGCCTTGATGTGGCGGATATTGTCGAGGATAAGGCGCGAGAGCGCCATCATCTTCATGTCCTCCCACGAGCCGACGCGCTCCAGCGCATAGTCCTTCGCAAGCTGCGTATTCGCGGGATGAAAGGGGAAGGAGACGAACGCCTGGAAGCCGCCCGTCTCGTCCTGAATGTCGCGCAAAGTGACGAGGTGCTGCAGGCGCTCCTCGATCGTCTCCACATGACCGTAGAGCATCGTCGCGTTCGTGCGTATGCCGAGAGAATGCGCGGCCTTCATCGTCTCGATCCACTGGGCGGCCGTCGCCTTCTTCGGACAGATGATCGCGCGCACGCGATCCGCGAGAATCTCCGCGCCGCCGCCCGGAAGCGAAGAAAGCCCCGCCTCCTGCAAAAGGGCGAGCACCTCCTTGACGCTCTTTCCCGTCATCTCGGCAAAATGCACGATCTCAACGGGCGTAAACGCCTTGATGTCGGCATCGGGCAGAGCCGCCTTGACCTGGCGCACAACGCCGAGATAGTAGTCGAAAGGCTTCGTCGGATGAAGCGCCGAGACGATGTGGATCTCGCCGAGCCGCTTGACCTCCTTCGCCTCGGCAAGGACGCGTGCGACGTCCGCCTCCTCCATCACATAGCCATGACTCTCGCCTTCCGCCACTTGAAAGGCGCACAAGGGGCAGCCCGACGTGCAGATATTCGTCAGATTGATATGGCGGTTCACATTAAAAAAGACGCTCCTGCCGCTCGCGCGTTCCTTCGCACGCCGCGCCGCATCCGCGAGAAAAAGAAGGTCGTTCTCCTCGTAGAGCGCCAAGGCGTCCGCAAGGCTCAGCCTCTCCCCCTGCTCCGCCTTGCGGCGTGCAGCTTCCAATATCGTCATCGTATCTTAGTTCTCCTCAAATCACATAATCGCGCGGCCATCTCGCCTTTTGAGCAGCAAACCGCTCAATCCGTCACCACTTCGCCCGGCCAGTCCATGATGCCGCCGAAATCGACGATGTTTCCATAGCCCATGGCGGCGAGCTTCTGCGCCGCATCATGGCTGCGCTTGCCGCTGCGGCAGTAGACGAGGATCAGCTGATTCTTGTCCTTAAGCTCTGCAGGCGGAGTCTTGTCGATGCTCTCATTCGGGATGTTGATCGCCTTCGGAATATGTCCCGTAGCGTATTCGCCCTTCGTCCGCACATCGACGATGATATAGTCCTTCTCCGACGCCATCATCTTCTGCGCCTCAGCCGCCGACACCTGGCGCGGCTGCGCTGCCTGCCCGCTGCCGCAGCCGCCCGCGAAAAGCGTCAGCGCCATCAATGCCGTCAACATAATAATCTTTTTCATAGTATCGCTCCTTTGCAATCTCAATTCTCGCCCTTATTATACCACATCAAACAAAATAGCAGGAAATCAAAAAGGGGCGGCACACGCGATGCCGCCCCTTTTCATCGTATTCATTCCGAGCCGTCGACGACTGCATAGAGATGATCGGAGAAATTCGGCGATTCATAGTTTCCCGTATGCGAATCGTACCATTTCCTGCCGCCGTAGAACTTCATGCGGTAAGCGATGTAGAAGGCCATCTCGCCCGCAAAGAAATGACCGGTTTCCGCCATGCAGCCGACGGGCCGGATGTATTGCCATGCAGACTTTTCATCCCACCAGCAATACATCGTGCGCTCATCCCAGTTGTAAAGATATTCCTTTGTTTCCATGCGGCTTGGCACGGTATTGCCGCGATCTGCATCCTCGACAATCAGCACGTTGACGGCAAGCTGATAGACAGGCGGGTTGTACTGCTGCACGACGAGAGAACTTTTGTCGACATACCAGCCCACGCCCATGTGTCCGCCGCAAAGCAGGAAATTGCGGTCACCATTCAGATAGTCAGGATAGCCGCTCGCCCATGCCGTACTGCAAAGAAAGCAGCAGACGACAAAAAGCATCATGGTCAGAATGCGTTTCATAAAGATACCTCCCAAGCCAGAACCTTACTGAGAACCGTACATCGGCCGGCACACGGTTGTTTGTGCTGCCTCTTCCTGTACATTAGAATTCTCTGTACCCTGTCCATTATCCTGCAACAAACGGAATTTTTCTGCAACTTACACGCACAAACGTCCACTTTGTGGACAAAAGTGCGCCGCCCTTACAGAAGCCTCGCCAATCGGTCCGCGCCTTCGCATGGTAAATCAGCTAAGAATTTGAATAATATTCTCATTTATGCCAATCTCGCCTTTACAATGCTTGCTGTTCTACGGTATAATCAAAATGTAATATTTTTCTGCTAGGGAAGCGCTGCTGCATTCAGCGATTTCCCAGGAAGGAGGTTTTCGCTGTCATGAAAGACGAAATCTTCGGCGTGCTGCAGCGCGTCGGACGCAGCTTCATGCTGCCCGTCGCCATCCTGCCGATCGCCGGCATACTCTTGGGACTCGGCGCGTCGTTCACGAACGCCACGACCATCGAGACGTATGGCCTCTCCGCCGTGCTCGGCGCAGGGACGCCGCTTCACGCGCTTCTCTCCATCATGGCGAGCGCGGGCAGCACGATCTTCGGCAATCTGCCGATCATCTTCGCCGTCGGCGTCGCCATCGGCATGGCGAAGGCGGAGAAGGAGGTCGCGGCGCTTTCGGCCATGATCGCCTTCTTCGTCATGCACACGGCGTGCAACGCCATGCTGAAGATCGGCGGGCAGATCCTCGCGGACGGCTCGGTCGCGCCTACGGTGCTCGAAGGCACGATCGCGCCGAGCTGCGGCATCCTGTCGTTTCAGATGGGCGTCTTCGGCGGCATCATCGTCGGCATCGGCGTCGCTTGGCTGCACAACAAGTACCACAAGATCGTGCTGCCGAACGCGCTGTCGTTCTTCGGCGGCTCGCGCTTCGTGCCCATCATCTCGACGATCGTCTTCCTCTTCGTCGGCATCGCCATGTACTTCGTCTGGCCGCTCGCCCAGCAGGGCATCTTCGCGCTCGGCGGCCTCGTGACGGGCACGGGCTACATCGGCACGCTGATCTTCGGCATCATCAAGCGCGCTCTGATCCCCTTTGGCCTGCACCACGTCTTCTATCTGCCGTTCTGGCAGACGGGCGTCGGCGGCTCGATGATGATCGACGGCCAGCTCGTCCAGGGCGGTCAGAACATCTTCTTCGCCCAGCTCGCTTCGCCCGATGTCACGCATTTCAGCTCGGATGCGACGCGCTACTTCTCGGGCGAGTTCATCTTCATGATCTTCGGCCTGCCGGGCGCGGCGCTCGCTATGTACCGCTGTGCGCGTCCCGAGAAGAAGAAGGTCGCGGGCGGTCTCTTGCTCTCGGCGGCTCTGACCTCGATGCTCACGGGCATCACCGAGCCGATCGAGTTCTCCTTCCTCTTCGTCGCACCCGCGCTCTTCGCCGTGCAGGTCGCGCTCGCAGGCGCCGCCTACATGATCGCGCACATCCTCAACATCGCCGTCGGCCTGACGTTCTCGGGCGGCCTCCTCGACCTCTTCATCTTCGGCATCCTGCAGGGCGAGGCGAAGACGAGCTGGATGTACATCATTCCCGTCGGCGTCGTCTACTTCTTCCTCTACTACTTCATCTTCTCGTGGATGATCCGCCACTTCGACTTCAAGACGCCGGGCCGCGAGGACGACGACGAGGAGACGAAGCTCTATTCGAAGGCTGACTACCAGGCGCAGCAAGGCGCGGCGGGGGCAGCGTCCGGCGCAGGAGCATCCGATGCCAAGAGCGCGGCGATCGCGCGCGGACTCGGCAGCAAGAGGAACATCACTTCCGTCGACTGCTGCGCGACGCGCCTTCGCTGCTCGGTCGCGGATTCCTCGCTCGTCAATGAGAAGCTCTTGAAGGCGACGGGCGCCGTCGGCGTCATCGTCAAGGGCACGGGCGTGCAGGTCATCTACGGCCCGCAGGTCGCCGTCATCAAGTCGAACCTTGAGACGTACCTCGAAACAGCCCCCGACATCGAGCCGGAAGCGACGGCCGCTGCAGAGCCGACGGGAAAAGCTGCAGAAAAAGCTTCTGCGACAAATGCTCCTGAGGAAAACACCTCGGCGCAGGAGTCGGGCGCACAGGAAGCGTCCGCCGATGAAACTGCCGCGCATACGCTCTTCACGCCCGTCGCAGGCGAGGTGCATCCGATCGAGGAAGCGCCCGACGAGGCGTTCGCGGGCAAGATGATGGGCGATGGCTACTTCGTCTACCCGACGGAAGAGACGGTCTACGCGCCCGAGGACGGCGAAGTCGTCTTCGTCTTCGACACGAAGCACGCGATCGGCATGAAGGCTGCCGACGGCACGGAGTACCTGCTGCACATCGGCGTCGACACCGTCGCGCTCGGCGGGCAGGGCTTCGAGGTCTTCGTCGAAGGCGGCCAGAAGGTCAAGAAAGGCGACCGCCTCATGACCTTCGACGATGCCTACATCAAGGAACATGCGAAGTCCGACGCCTGCCTCGTCATCTTCACGGGACTCGGAGAAGGAAGAGCCGTAAGCCTCAAGAAGACGGGCGAAGCCAAGGCGCTCGACGAGGTCGGCAGCTGCTGAGCCAAATCGGAAAGATTCGCTGAAAGAAAATGGATGCCGAGCGCGCCCTTCCACTGGCACGCTTGACATCCATGCACGAAGAACCTATAATAAAAAAGAGAAAAAGCGACTGACGCTTCGAGTGCGTCGGTTTCGCCTGTGAGATCATACATCCTGAAAGAGGAGCCGCCGCGACCGTGCAGCGGCTCCTCTTTCTGCTTACGACTCTTATAGTACAAACCTCTGTACAGCACAACGAAAGAAGGAGGCAACGGCCGATGACGCAAAAGGACGGCTTACGGGGCACTTTTCTTGCGCTCTGCCTCTTCGCTTGCTTTCTCTCCCTGCTCTCTCCACGCGAAGGGCGAGCGGCAACGCTTGGCTACGAGCAGCGCTTCGGCGCGGCCTACGCCGATACGCTCCTTCGTGCCTCGCCTGACATCGATGCTCTCTACGGCACGTCGAACAGGCTCTTGGAACTGTTTCGCGAACGGCGCGTCGACGCGGTCGAGGCGTACGGCTTTCAGGCTCAGATGTTCCGCGCCGGCTCGCCGCAAAAGACGTATTGGTATCCGCACTACTTCGCCGTCGTCGTGCTCGCCGTACGCGAAGACTGCCCGTTCGAAGTGCACGGCTGGAAGGATCTCGAAGAGAACGTGCGTCTCATTCTGCCCGCTGCCTCACCCGAGCGCGAGCTGGCGACGCTCGCGCTCACGCGCGGCAGATCGTCTGAGCCGCAGTTCAAGGAAACACTCGCCTTCTTCAATCGTCTGCGCCGCGAAGGACGACTTCGCTACCACGCCCTGCCCTTGGGCGACTCCGATCTCAGCGACGAGGCGAACAGCGGCGATGTCTACGTGCTCTTCTCCTATCAAGCGGAGCAGCTGATCCGCGCAGGAGCACCGCTTCGCATCTCAGTTCCACCCGAGGGCACGCTCGTCTTCGCCAAGGGCGTCCTCTCTCATGCCCCACTGCGATTCCCAACTGAAATCGCCCCCGTGCTGCACGAATTCGCCTATGCGCAAACCATACCGCCCGAAGCCCTCCCCATCGTCGATATCAGTGCCTTCGGCAAGGAGACAAACCGCGCCTACATGCTATCGCGCGAGCGTGATCCGCTGCGCTGGGCCTTCCCTCGCGCACGTGACGACCGCTTCTTCCTGCTCGTCCTCACGCTCTCCGTCACCGTCTTCTGGAGCGGCGCGATCTGGCAGCGTGTGCTGCATCGAGGCACGCGGCGCGCCGTGCTGCTGCTCGCCGCCATGCTGCTGCTCTGGGAGCTTGACCGCATGGCACGACTCTTCTCGCCCGCCTACGACATGGCATTCCAGAATCTTCTCTGGTACTTCTACTACGTCTTTCGTGCAGGGATTCCCGTCGCACTCCTTTGGATCTCCTGGGCATCTGACGAGGATGTCCTCGCTAGGAAAATGCCAGCATGGCTCAAAAGCGTCTTTGTGCTCAACCTCTTGATCTCCCTCTTGATCCTCGCCAACGACATCCACCAGCAGATGTTCACGATCCAATGGAATGAAGTCACGCGCGAGTGGCAGAGGAAACTTGCATGGGGTGCCTACGCCTACTGGACACTTTGGCTAGCTGAGGTCTTGGCGGCTCTTCTCGTGCTCGCACGCAAGGCGCACCGTCAAGGCGTCTTCACGCTTTCCATGTTGTTTCCCTTCGCCCTTTTCTTCTCTTTCCTGTTCTACTCCGTCGCCTACAACTTCTTCACATCGCTCAGGACAAGCGACATCACCATCACGACAGCATTCTTCTTCCTGCTGCTGCTCGAACTATGCCTGCGAACAGGACTCATGCCATCGAATCGCGGACATCGCAAATTTTTCATCCACTCGCGCCTCGCATGCAGCTTGTCGACAACGAGAACCGCCTCCTCTTTTCCTCCTCCGCCGCCTTGCTGGCGAACACGACGGATGTGCGTACCTCTCGCATGGCGATTCCTGGCGGCGCCATCATCTGGCACGAAGATCTGCATCCTCTTCATGCGCGTCAGACCGAACTCGCACGCACCAAGGACGCCCTCGAACGCATGAACGCGCTCCTCGCGAGAGAGCACCGCATCAAGAAGGTGCATCAAGCACAGGCCGTGAAGAAACAGCTCGCCCAAGACCTCGAAGCCATCCTCGCCGCCAAGCGTCCCATTCTTCGCTACTTCCGCAATGAGATTGAAAAGAGCAAAGACGATGAACACCTCAAAGATGTCGTACGCCAACTCAACCTGCTCTCCTCCTATCTGAAGAAGCGCTGTGTTCTCTTCCTCAAGGGCGAAGCCGAAGGACGCATACGACCCGATGAACTCTCAATGGCAATTTCCGAGACGACCGCCTACCTGCGCCCGCTCGGCATCCACATCGGCGTCGAATGGAAAATCCATTCAGCCGTAGAGGCAAGTGCAGGAATCGCCCTCTTCGACTTCTTCGCCGACTTCTTCGCACGCGCAGCGAGGGACGGCGAAGGTGAAGTTTTCTGCTGCTTCGCAGAAAGTCCCTCGCCGCAGGTAACACTCCTCCTCGCCCCTGCCGATTGGCTCCAGCCCTGGATCAAGGCGTGGCAGAAGCAGCACAGCATGCGCATCACGCTGCGCGATCTCGACTATGCCGTCTCTCTCAGCGTGACGACAGAAAAGGACAAGGAAGAAATGCTGCCTGACGGCACAAAGAACGCAAAGGAAGAGGAGGCGAAAAGGCCATGGAGAACACGACCTCCTACGGCTACGGTGCTTACCTCATCTTTCTTTATTTCGCTTCGCTCTCCCTCATCGCCGAGAGCGGCGCTCTCTTCTGGTCGCTTGAACGCCATGGCGAGCGCGGCATCAAAAGGGCACTTCCCGAAGCCGCCGCCTGCGTCACGCTCATCATCAGTATCCTCTTCTTCGGCACGGCATGGCACGCCATACAGGACGGCCTGCCGCGCGGTGAAATTCTCGCAGAGGAGCGTTTCCTTGCAGGTAGCGCCGCCGTCCTTCTGACATTGATCCTGAGGCAAAAGGGCGTCATTTGCTCCGCCCTTCTCATGAGCGCAGGTTTCCTTCTCCTGCCTTACTGCGACGATTTCCTTCCGTGGAGCGTGCTCGCCTCATGCGCCCTCCTTATCCTGCGCTTCGCACTCCTCGCACATCAGGAGCGCTTCGTTCTCGCACACGAGGCGAACGCTGCCTCCGTGCAGGAAGCTCTCGACCATCTGCCTGAAGGTGTCCTCTTTGCGAAAGAAAACGGCAAGACCGTACTCGTGAACATCACGATGCTGCGCTTCATGGAGCGTCTTCTCGGCACACAGTACCGCAGCGCAGGCGCCTTCTGGAGGGCGCTTGAAGACTTCTCGGACACTTCTGCCATAACGAAAATCGTGCAGAAGAACGCCTTCCTCTTTCGCTTCTCGACAGGCGACGCCTGGCTCTGCCAACGCACGCACCTGACCGAGGGACTGCGTGGCTGGCAGATGACGGCATCCTGCGTCACGGAGCTCGATGCGCTTACACAGGATCTCGAAGTAAAGAACGAGCTTCTTGCCGCGCGCGCCAGCAAACAGAAGGCGCTTCTCGAAACGCTTGAGGAAACCGAGCGCCAGCGCACCTTGCAGGAAATCACGTCACGCGTGCACGATATCCTCGGGCAGCGCATCAGCATGCTGCAGCAGCTGCTCGCGAGTCCCGCGCCCAAGGATGCGCTTGCGACCATCGTGCGCATCGACCACTTGCTTGAACCTGTACCTCTTGACAAAGAACCGCCTCCTGCCGACCTCGTCGCGAACATGCTGCGCACTTATCGCGGCCTCGGCATAGAGATCATGGTTGCAGGCAGTCTGCCGCGTAACAACCGGCGCGCCGGAATCTTCGCCGCCATCCTCAGAGAAGCCCTGAACAACGCCGTCTGCCACGGACATGCCAACCGTATCATCCTCACGCTGTCGGAAAGACGCATGACCGTCGAGGACAATGGCTCCGGCTGTCCGCATGGTTTCCAATGCGGCGGCGGTCTAGGCGCCATGATGCGCCGCCTGCACGAGGTCGGCGGTAGGCTCTTCATCCAGGCGCGGCCACATTTCAAGCTAGAGGCTGTCGTCAAGGGCAGGAAGGCACAGAGATGATCAAGCCGTTGAAATCCATTCGCCAAGGCACACGAAAAGCCCTGAGGAGTCGCATGAGATTCCTCAGGGCTTTCTTGCTAATCGGCTAGGCTTCCTGCGCTGCGGCGTTCTCTACGGCCTGCTTCATCAGCTTGTCGAATTGGCGGCATTCCTCCGGGGAGAATTCCCGCACCAAGATCTTGTACCAGTCGTCCATCGTCTTCTTCAGCACCTTTTTCACAGTCTGTGCCTTCTCCGTCGTACGCAGCACATAGGCGCGGCGATCCTTGTTGCTGACCGTGCGGCTCACATAGCCGGCATGGACAAGTCTTGCCACGGCGCGCGCCGCCGTCGTCTTATCGATCTTCACCATGTGCGCCAAGGTTTCCTGATTGATCCCCTCATGGTCGAGAAGGTGCAGCAAGAACACATACTGTCCGTTGCCCAGACCATACTTCTTCAACTTCTCGTTAAAGTAACTCTGGCTGTACCGATAGATCAAAGCAATGATCGTTCCCATATCGCTTGGCTGCAAAACAGACCCTCCCCTGCAGTAGGATATAATGCCCATTTCTAAAATTCCACTTTTTCCACATCAGCGAAAAAGCGCTATTCCTAAGTAGTATTATACTACGGTTTTCCAAGAAAATCCACCTTGTCCCGCAAAATTTTACCATGAAGCCCCAAGAGGTCAAGCCGAAGGTGCAGACCGATTGGCTAGGCTTCTGTAAGGGCGGCGCACAATGTCCAC
>ERZ773083.1262-NODE-1262-length-17580-cov-6.664993_pt1 | contig 17580 bp, 25 predicted proteins | sample MGYA00511465_ERZ773083 | MGnify/ENA primary metagenome ERZ773083 (study PRJEB29015, sample SAMEA2738001) | human oral metagenome | biome: human oral; feature: human-associated habitat; material: dental | place: China | collected 2060 ... | reverse complement strand
AGATGAAGGTCAACATCCACACCGTCAATGCAACGCCAAACCGCCGCAACAAGACATCGACCGTCCTCCTCGGGCTCAACGTCAGCAACATCGATCAGGTCACCCAGGTCATGACGAAGATGCGCCTGCTCAAGGATGTCTACCGCGTCACACGCACCATCGGCAGTTCGGCGCTCCCCGGCGGAGATTGAGTGTTCTTTGTCACATTGTTTTTTCATATATTTTGTGGTAATATCAGGCATGGAATTTGTGCATGATCCGTGGGGGTATTCATGAAAAAAGGTGCGATCTTTGATATGGATGGGCTGCTCTTCGATACGGAGACGGTCTATCAGCAGGGGTGGACGATCATCGCCGATGAGTTCGGCGTTGCGCGTAAGCCGGAGCTGGGCAAGGCGTGCTGTGGGACAACCGGCGACTTGACGGAACGTCTCGTGCATGAGTACCATCCAACGGTGGATGCAAAGGCCTACATTCGCCGCGTCATCGAATACGTTCACGATGAGGCGGAGAAGAGTCTGCCGGTCATGGAGGGCGCGCGTGAGATCCTTGCGTATTTTCATGAGCACGGTGTTCGCATTGCGACGGCAAGCAGCTCGACGGTGGCACAGATTGAGAAGAATCTCAGGCAGAGCGGGCTGCGCGATTATTTCGATGCCGTAGTCGGCGGAGACCTCGTGACGCATGGGAAACCTGCCCCCGACATCTTCCTGCTGGCGGCAGAGCGCATCGGCATTCTTCCTGCGGACTGCTATGTGTTCGAGGACGGCTATAACGGACTGCGCGGTGCTGCGGCGGCGGGCTGTGCGCCCGTCATGATTCCCGACACCATGCCGCCAACCGATGAGATGCGTAGGCTTTGCAAAGGGATTTATCCATCTTTGTCGGATGCAATGAACGCTATTCAGCGCGGCGATTTATAGCTATGGAAGCAGTGATAAATTCAGTGTTTCCATATATTTCCTCAGTGAGGTGAAATCAATGGAAGATCAGAAAACAATGATGTTCTCCTTCGGCGAGGACAAGCCAAAGGCGGACGCTGTCATACGTGAGGCCGCTGCAGCAATGCGGGAAAAGGGATACAACCCCATCAATCAGCTGGTCGGCTATCTGCTCTCAGGTGATCCTGCCTATGTCACGAGCCATCATGACGCGCGGAGCAAGATTCGCAGCCTGGAACGCGACGAACTGCTTGATGAGCTCGTGCGGTTCTATCTGGAGCACGAGAAGTGAAACGCTATCTCTCACTGGACATCGGCGACGCGACGATCGGCATTGCCGTCAGCGACTTGCTCGGTCTCACGGCGCAGGGGGTGGAGACGATCCGCCGCACGGAGCTCTCCGCCGATCTCGACCACCTTGCACAGCTTGTGCAGGAGTACGAGCCGACGGGCTTTGTCGCAGGCCTGCCAAAGCATATGAACGGAGACGAGGGCGAGCGCTGTCAGATTGTCCGCGCCTTTATGGCAGATACTGCAGCGCGGTTCCCTGCGATGGAGATACACTACTGGGACGAGCGCCTATCGACAGTTGCCGCATCGCGTGCGCTTATCGAGGGCGATGTCTCGCGCAGGAAACGCCGCAAGGTCATCGATAAGATGGCAGCAGTCTATATTCTGCAGGGCTTTTTGGATCGGCAGCAGCATTTGAAATAAAGGAGAACCCAAATGGCAGAACATGAAGAGCTTCACGATGAGGATGTCATTGTCGTCATGACGAATGAGGACGGAGACGAACTCTACTACCGTGAGGAGATGATGATCCCCATCGGCGCGGATCGCTTTGCCGTGCTGATCGCGCTCAACGCTTCGTCGGAGGATGAGCTTGCGCATGCCGAGGAGGGGGACGAGGCAACGATTGCGAAGATTGTCACGGGCGATGATGGTGAGGATATCTACACCGATCCGACGGACGAGGAGTTTGACGCGGTGTGCCGCGCCTATGAACTCCTGGAAGACGACTGAAGAGAGGATGTGAGGGCTGTCATCAAGGGAGGATGACAGCTTTTTCGTAGGGAATTGTATGCAGAGAGGAAGGATCCGTTTGAAGGAGTCATTGCGGGAGATATGGGCCTTCTTGAATAACGACGGGCTGCGCAAGGCGATGGAAGCGGTCTATCGCGGGAAGGGAACGCCGCTCCAAAAGAAGATTGTATTCGGGATCCCGGCACTGGCACTGCTGTTTGTCCTGATTGTGCTGTTTGTCATCGGTCCCATGTCGGGGTCTTCGCCCCACACGGGGGAACGCGGTGTACCGGTTTACTTTACCGTTCGGCCCGGCATGAGTGTGAGCGAGATCGGGAAGGAGCTGCATGAGCGCGGTGTCATCGACAGTGAGACGAAGTTCTGGTGGACGGCGAAGCTGAACGGTTTTGAGAACAAAGTTAAGAGCGGCACCTTTGCGTTGGAGACGGGAATGTCGCCGCGTGATGCGCTCGAGACGTTGGTCTACGGCAACACGGTCGTGATCCGCTTTACCATTCCCGAGGGATTCAGTGTCCGCGAAATCGCGGAGCGTCTCGAGAAGGAGGGGCTGGTCAGTGCGGATGACTTTATGCGGCGCGCCAAGACCTACCGACCCTATCCCTATGTCGAGGAGCATGAGAATGTTCGCTATGCGGCCGAGGGATTCCTTTTCCCGGACACCTATGAGATCAACGGGGAGTTCGATGGCGCACGCATCATGGAGATGATGGCGGAGAACTTCGATCGCCGTCTGACGAAGGAGATGCGCGAACGCGCGAAGGAGATGAATCTCTCGATCTACGAGCTCGTGACGCTTGCCTCGCTCGTTGAGAAGGAGGCGTATCACGAGGAGGATCGTCCGATCATCGCGCAGATCTTCCTCAAGCGCCTGCGTCTCGGTATGCCGCTGCAGGCAGATCCAACGGTGCAGTACCTGCTGAATGAGCCGAAAGAAGATCTGCTCTTCAGCGATACGGAGATCGAGTCGCCGTACAATACGTATCAGAACGTCGGCCTGCCGCCGGGACCGATTGCAAGCCCGGGAACAGCGTCCCTGATGGCCGTGCTTCATCCTGCAGCAACGAATTACCTGTACTTCGTTGCCGATCGGAACGGGAACAACTACTATGCGACGAACTATGCGGATCATCTGGCTCTCGTCGATCGGGTGCGTTGAATGCTATGGAGGCTGATGGATGAAAAAAAGACCTGAACTGCTTGCGCCTGCGGGGACGATGGAGAAGCTGCAGATGGCACTCGCCTACGGTGCGGATGCGGCGTACCTCGGGGGGGTGCAGTTCGGCCTGCGTGCATTTGGCGGCAATTTTGCCAATGAAGAGATACGAGCAGCGGTGCAGCTGGCCCACGGCGCGGGAAAGAAGGTCTATGTGACGGTCAATGTGTTCCCGCACAATGACGATCTCGTATCGCTGCCGGACTATCTGCAGTTTCTCGCAGAGGTTGGGGCTGATGCCGTGCTTGTCGCCGATCTCGGCGTGTTCATGCTCGTACGTGAGGCGGCGCCTACACTGCCTGTGCACATCAGTACCCAGGCAAACAATGTGAATTGGCGCACGGTGCGTGCGTGGCAGGAGCTCGGTGCCGCGCGCGTTGTGCTTGCACGCGAGCTCTCGCGCGAGGAGATTCGGGAGATTCGCCGTCATACGTCGGTGGAACTCGAGCTCTTTGTGCACGGGGCGATGTGCATCTCCTACTCGGGACGCTGCCTCCTCAGCAGCTATTTCACGGGGCGCGATGCGAACCGCGGTGCTTGTGCCCAGTCCTGCCGCTGGAAATACGCGCTCGTGGAGATGTCGCGTCCCGGAGAGTACTATCCGATCGCGGAGGATGAGCGCGGCACCTACATCATGAACTCGAAGGATCTCTGCCTCCTGCCGCATCTGGATGAGGTGGTCCGCTGCGGGATTGACAGCCTCAAGATCGAGGGGCGCATGAAGAGCGTGCACTATGTTGCGAGCGTGGTCAAGGCGTACCGCATGGCGCTCGATGCCTGTCTGTCGGGGAATCCGTACGAGGTGCGCGAGGAATGGCGGGCAGAGCTGGAAAAGGTTTCGCACCGCGCCTACACGACTGGATTTTTCTTTGGAAAGACGACGGGGGCGGATCAGATCTATGGCTCGTCCTCCTACGAACAGACATCGGATTTTGTCGGACTTGTACGTGCATACGATCCCGTGACACAGATTGCCACAGTGGAGCAGCGCAACAATATGAAGCTGGGGCAGGAGATCGAGGTCTTTCAGCCCGTAGGTGCACCGTTCCGACAGAACCTTTCAGAGATGTGGGATGAAGAGGGGCAGGAAATCGCAGCGGCCCCGCATCCGCAGCAGATCGTCCGCATGCGGATGACGCAGGAGGTCGCGGCAAACAGTATTCTGCGCCGCGATGTGCCGATGAAGAAGGAGGAATGATGATGGAGCATGTGATTCGCCGCTATGCGTGTGCCTCGGGGCGCGTGCAGGGCGTGGGCTTCCGTATGTTCGTGCGTCAGCAGGCGGTGATGAATGATATCACGGGCTGGGTGATGAATATGTCGGACGGTACGGTGACGATGGAGCTGCAGGGGGCAGAATCTGCGGTTGAGACCGCATTTGCCGCGATGCGCGAGGGCAACTACTTCATCCATGTGGAGCATCTGGAGATTGAGGAGCGCGAGCCTGTGGATGGGGAGCGTGATTTCACCATCAAATACTAGGAGTGCATATGGGGAAAATACTGGTACTGAACGGCCCAAATCTGAATCTGCTCGGCACGCGTGAGCCGGAGATCTACGGCTCGCTGACGCTTGCGGACATCAACGAACGACTGCGCCGCCGCGCTGTGGAGGCGGGGCACGCGATTGAGTTTATCCAGTCGAACCACGAGGGCGTGCTTGTGGACGCGATTCAGGCGGCACGCAGCACGGCGGACTACATCATCCTCAACGCTGCCGCATTCACGCATTACAGCATCGCGATCCGCGACGCAATCGCGGCGGTCGATGTGCCCGTCATCGAGGTGCATCTCTCGAACATTCATCAGCGCGAAGAGTTCCGTCATAAATCGGTCATTGCCCCCGTTGTGCTCGGGCAGATTGCGGGATTCGGTGCGGAGAGCTATCTGGCGGCACTCGAGATCATTATCTGGCGGATGGGAGACATGCGATGAACATGGAAGCGCGTATTGCGCGTTTGCGCGCACTGCTTACGGAGAAGATTGTGGATGCGGTGCTCGTTACGAAGGAGGAGAACGTCCACTATTTCAGCGGCTTTCGCGGAGACTCGACCGCGCTCCTCGTGACGCACGAGCGTCTCCTGCTCATAACGGACAGCCGCTATACGGAGCAGGCTGCGGTACAGGCACCCCTCTATGAAATTGTCGAGCAGCGGGACGGGTTGTATCGGAAGGCTGCGGAGCTTGCGGCAGATGCGGGCACAGTTGCTCTTGGCTTTGAGGGCGGTGCCCTTGTCTATGATCATGTCGTCAAGCTGCGGGAGCTGCTCGGTGAGATCTCGCTCGATACGCCGCTGCACCTCGATCCGCTGCGGCAGGTGAAGGATGCAGATGAGCTTGTGCTGATCCGACGCGCGTGTGAGATTGCCGATGTGGGATTTGCTCATATCCTTTCATACATTCAGCCGGGTATGACGGAGATGGAGGTTGCGGCCGAGCTTGAGCATCATATGCGTATGCTTGGCTCGGAGCGTCCCGCATTTCAGACCATCATCGCGTCGGGCGTACGCGGCAGTCTGCCGCATGGTGTTGCGAGCGACAAGGTGATCGCGCGCGGCGAGCTCGTGACGATGGACTTCGGTGCGGTCTGCGCGGGCTATCATTCGGACATCACGCGTACCATCTGTGTGGGGCGAGCGGACGCGCGGCAGCGTGAACTCTATGATGCGGTTCTCACGGCACAGCAGCGTGCGCTTGCCGCACTCCGCCCCGGCGTAACAGGCATCGAGGTCGACCGTGTGGCGCGGGACTGCCTTGCGGACCATGAGTTCGATCAATACTTCGGGCATGGGCTCGGGCATAGCCTCGGCCTCGAGATCCACGAGGAGCCGCGCCTATCGAAGGCTGGGAAGGATATGATGCAGCCGAATATGCTCATTACGGATGAGCCGGGGGTCTACATCCCGGGCTGGGGCGGCATTCGCATCGAGGATACCGTGCTCATCACGGCAGATGGTGCAGAGGCACTCACGCATGCGCCAAAAGAATTTATTGAAATCTGCATATAAAACCGCTATAATATGCAGAGATAATTACTATATGGAGGAACGAATAATATGATTAACAGCACCGATTTCCGTACCGGCCTTACCATTGAGTACGATGGGGGCGTCTGGCAGATTGTCGATTTCCAGCATGTAAAGCCGGGGAAGGGTGCCGCGTTCGTCCGTACGAAGATCAAGAATGTCGAGACCGGTGCCGTGATTGAGCGCACGTTCAATCCGAATGAGAAGATGCCCGCCGCGCATCTTGAGACGCATACCATGCAGTTCCTCTATGAGGCGGACGGTGTCTATACGTTCATGAACACGGAGACCTATGAGCAGAGCGAACTCTCTAAGGAACAGCTCGGCGATGCGCTGAACTACCTCATGGAGAATATGGAGGTCGCGATGCAGCAGTTCAAGGGCCGTATCATCGGCATCCAGCTGCCGAACTCGGTGAGCCTCAAGGTCGTCGAGTGTGAGCCGAGCGTCAAGGGCAACACGGCGACGGGGGCGACGAAGATGGCAAAGGTCGAAACCGGCTACGAGGTGCGTGTACCGCTCTTCATCAATGAGGGAGATGTGCTGCGCATTGATACGCGCACGGGCAACTATATTGAACGTGCCTAAAAGCAGCTGAGGTATTTCCTATGAATGGAGGATATGGAAATGGACAATGAAAAGAATGCAGTGAAGAAGGAAACGGGCCTTGGAACGATCCGCGTTGCGGATGAGGTCGTCAGCATCATCGCAGGTCTTGCGACGACGGAGGTCGCGGGCGTTGCGGGCATGAGCGGTGGCATTGCGGGCGGCATTGCAGAGATCCTTGGCCGCAAGAATTTTTCCAAGGGTGTCAAGGTTGAGGTGGGCGAGAAGGAAGCTGCCGTCGATCTCTATATCATCGTGCAGTACGGCATCCGTATCCCGGAGGTGGCTCTTGCCGCACAGGAAAACGTGAAACGCGCCATCGAGACGATGACGGGCCTTACCGTTGTCGAGGTAAATGTGCATGTGCAGGGTGTCGGCTTCCCGGAGGAGGAGCCGAAGACCGAGGAAGCTCGTGTACGCTGAATGTGATAGAGGAGCCATGCGATGGGCATTATAAATCGTCTGCTGCTCCTGCCCTATACGCTGTGTATCATGGCGCTCGCCATTGCCGTGGTCGCTGCAGCTCTGCGCATTGTGCCGGAGAGCGTCTGGCTGAATGAGCTGCGCTATGCACTGTCTCGTCAGGAACTGCTCGCGGTGTGCGGCGGATTCTTTTTGGTCAGTCTCAAGCTGTTCTTTGCAGTGTTTTCGAGAACATCGAGTTCCGCGCGGACGCATGGCGAGTTTATGGTTGTCAATACATCGGCAGGGGCGGTGCAGGTAGCAATCTCTGCTGTACGCGGCATTGTGGAGCGTGAGGCACTCTCCATGCAGGGGGTTCGGACAGCATCCGCTACGATCTCTGTGCATGATGCGCCAAAGGACTCTGTCGAGACACCTATGCAGGTGGAGATCAAGATTACGCTTGCAGACCATACGAGCCTGCATACGATATCGACGGAGCTGACACAGCGCGTGCACAAGAGTCTCCACGATGCGCTGGGCATTGCGGAGGTCCCTGTAACGCTCCGCGTGACGGAGATCTCAAATGCCGCGGGCGGGACCAAGCGCTCGGTATCTTAGCGGGGGAACGGTATGAAAGAAAATCTTCTGCGCTTCCTCCAAGAGCAATGGCTGAATCATCGGGGACGTACGGCAGGACTTCTGATCGGTACATTGTTCGGTATATTCGTCCTGCTCTTTGGATTTTGGAGCATGGTATTTGTCCTTCTCTGCGCGGGCATTGGAATGTATATTGGGGTGCGTGCGGAGCGCGTCGGCGGCTGGACGGAGCTGTTTGATTCGAGTGCGTTGAGCCGCCTGTTTCGGAGGATGTCATGAGCCGCAGACACGCGCGGGAGGCGGCTCTCCTGACGCTCTTTCAGTTGGAGTTCGATGCGGACGGGGCATCGGCGGACAGTGCAAGCGATCTCGCGATTGACGAGGTGGAGGGCATCAAGGAGAATGATCTGCCCTATGCGCACGCGCTTGTGCAGGGAACACGCGCGCATCTTGCTGAGATCGACGAAGAGATCACGCGTCTTGCGAAGGAGTGGAAACTCCACCGTATGGCGGCGGTGGACCGCAACCTCATCCGCATGGCGTATTACGAGATGCGCTATCAGGAAGAGCGCATCGATCCGCCGATTGCCATCAATGAGGCGGTCGAACTGGCAAAAAAATATGGCTCGGATGAAGCGAGCCGCTATGTAAACGGGATTCTTGCTGCAATGCAAAAATCTGTTTGAGCAATCAATGATAAAGGACCCGTTGCGCGAGCGTTTCGTGCAATGGTTCTTTTTTTATCAGTGATCCTCCGCACGGAAAGGGACTTTATGACCGTTCATTCTGTCAGCGATGTCACACGCTACATCAAGGGTATGTTCGAAGGGGAGGCGATCCTCTCCGATCTCCTGATTCGCGGCGAGGTGTCCAATTTCAAGCGCTATCCCTCGGGGCATTGTTATTTTACGCTCAAGGATGCGGGCGCGAGCATGAAATGTGTCATGTTCAACGGGTATGCACGCAGCCTGCGTTTCACGCCCGAGAATGGAATGCAGGTCATCGCGGGCGGCAGTGTGTCTGTCTACGAGCGCGACGGGGCCTATCAGCTCTATGTGAATGCGCTGACACCGGAGGGCGCGGGAGCACTCGCGCTTGCCTTTGAGCAGCTCAAGGAGAAGCTGCATGCAGAGGGGCTTTTCGATGAGGCACATAAGCAGCCCCTGCCGCGATTCCCGCGTCGCATCGGGATTGTCACTTCATCCGCCGGAGCCGTTCTGCGCGATATCCACAAGGTTGCGAAGCGCCGCTGGCCGTCGGTGCAGCTAATCCTCTGTCCCGTTCTCGTGCAGGGAACGGAGGCAGCGGGACAAATCGCGGCGGCAATCCGATTCTTTAATGAGAAATATCCTGTGGATGTGCTCATCGTCGGACGCGGCGGTGGCTCGGCCGAGGATCTCTGGGCGTTCAACGAGGAACCTGTTGTGCGTGCGATCTACGCCTCGCGGATTCCCGTGATCTCTGCCGTCGGGCATGAGACGGATACAACCCTCGCGGACTTTGTCAGTGATCGCCGCGCAGCGACACCGTCACAGGCGGCAGAGTTTGCTGTGCCCGATGCGGATGAGCTGCGGCAGTATGCGGATGGTCTGCTCCTGCGCCTCCATGCGGGGCGTACGCGTCAGATGGAACAGCGCAGCATGCGGCTGCGGACGCTGCTGGATCGACCGTGGTATCGGAATCCAAAGTTGCTCCTTGCTGTTCCCATGCAGCGTACGGATCACGCGTTGGAGCGTCTGCACCACGCAGCAAAGGATGGGCGCACAAACGCACGTCATCGCCTCGAACTCGTGCTGAAACGTCTCGAGCTCCTGAATCCCGTACAGATTCTCTATCGCGGATTCAGCGTAGTGGAGAAGGACGGCAAGACGGTGACGCGGTCAAAGGAACTCGCGGCGGATGATCTTCTGACGATCACGTTTGCAGATGGGAAAGTATCGGCTGTGGTTGCAGCAAAGGAGAAGGAGCATGGCGCGTAAAAAGGAGATGGCATTCGAGGATGCCTTGGACGCATTGGAGAAGATCGTTGCGGAGATCGAGACCGGGGAACTGTCGCTTGCGGATCTCATGGCGAAGTACTCGGAGGGAATACGGCTCTCCGATGTCTGTATGACCTCCCTCAAACGCGCAGAAGAGACGATGGATCTTCTGGTGAAGGACACGGCGAACGGCATCACGGAAGAATCGCTGCAGATCGGAGGATGAGATGAAGGAACTCTGGAAGAAACGACGGGAGCTTGTCGAGGCGGCACTTGCGGAGGAGCTCGCAAAAACTCCTGTGCTCGATGCGACGCTGCGTGCGTCGATGGAGTACAGCCTCATGGCGGGCGGCAAGCGTCTGCGTCCGATTCTCCTGATGGCGGCAGCGGATGCTGTAGGTGCAGACGGGACGAAATTCCTGTCTGTGGCGTGTGCCCTTGAGATGATCCATACCTACTCGCTGATTCACGATGATCTGCCCGCGATGGACGATGATGCACTGCGGCGCGGGAAGGCGACGAACCATGTTGTCTATGGCGACGGGATTGCGATACTTGCTGGGGATGCACTCCTCACACTGGCATTTACGGTGATCCTGCGGCAGAAGGATGTACCCGCTGAGACACTGCTGCGCGTGGTGGACGAGATCAGCCGTGCGGCCGGTGCCGAGGGCATGGTCGGCGGGCAGGCGCTCGATCTCGAGGCGGAGAACCGCCAAATCACGATGGAGGAGCTGCGCAGCGTCCATCGAGGAAAGACGGGAGCGCTCTTTTGTGCAGCTCTGCGCAGTGGTGCGATCCTTGCGGGAGCGACGGAGGAGCAGCTTGCGGCGCTCACATCGTACGCCGACCACTTTGGGCTGGCGTTCCAGATCACGGATGATATTCTCGATGTCATCGGCAGTGCGGAGGAGATTGGAAAGCCCGTCGGCAGCGATGAGAAGAACAACAAGTCGACCTACGTATCGCTGACCTCTCTCCCCGAAGCACAGGCGCTTGCACGCTGTACCGCAGAGGCGGCGGAGGAGGCACTCTCCATTTTGGGTGCGGAGGCTGATTTTCTGCGCGGCCTTGTATCATATTTGGTGAATCGGAAGCAATAGGGACGATGAAGAAAGAGCGGTTGGATATCCTCCTCGTGGAGGAGGGGCTCGTGCCCAGTCGGGAGCGTGCAAAGCGTCTCATCATGGCGGGGCAGGTGCTCGTCGATGAGCAGCGCATCGACAAGGCGGGCACGATGGTATCGGTCGATGCGAACCTGCGCATTGTGGGGGAGGATCTGCCCTATGTCAGCCGAGGCGGGCTGAAACTCGAAAAGGGGATGGCGGTGTTCGGTGCTGTCCTCACGGGGAAAACAGCAGCGGATATCGGTGCGTCGACGGGCGGCTTCACGGACTGTATGCTCCAAAACGGTGCGGCAAAGGTCTATGCGATTGATGTCGGCTATGGGCAGCTTGACTGGAAGCTGCGGACGGATGCGCGCGTTATCAACATGGAGCGCACGAATATCCGCAATGTGACATTGGAGATGCTTGGCGGCGCGTTTCTGGACTTTGCCTCGATCGACGTAGCCTTTATCTCGCTGGACAAGGTGTTGCCCGTCGTTCGTACACTCCTGTCCGCGTGCGGTGAGGTGATTGCCCTCATCAAGCCGCAGTTCGAGGCCGGTAAGGAGCGCGTGGGCAAGAATGGAGTCGTCCGCGACGCCGCCGTGCACGTAGATGTTATTCAGCGCGTACTTACCACTGCAGAGGCACAGGGCTTTTCTCCCGCAGGGCTTACGTTTTCCCCCGTAAAGGGCCCAAAGGGGAATATCGAATACCTCCTGTATCTCAAGATGCAGGGAGAGGCGCAGAGAATCGATGCGGCATCGGTACATGCGATTGTGACGGAAGCACATCGAACGCTGGATGGATGAGGTGCTGACATTTCTATGAGGACGGTTGCGGTTTTTCCAAATCTGATGAAGCCGGAGACACGTGATATCCTGCTGCGGATTCGCGATTTTTTCGCCGCGCGGGAGGTACGTATCATCATGCCGCGCGTACGTGCGGCAGAGTTTGGCATGGAGGCCTGCGGCGTGGATGACATCGAGCATCATCCCGCCGATTTTGCGCTCAGCCTCGGCGGGGACGGAACGCTGCTCGGCATTTGCCGCAGATATGCAGCAAACCCCGTTCCCGTCTGCGGCATCAACATGGGGACGCTCGGCTTTATGGCGGACATCGAGCAGAATGAGCTCGAATCGCGTTTGGAATCCATCTGTGCAGGAGACTATCACATCGAGTGGCGGCGCTTCCTCGCGGGATTTGTGACAAAGCCGGACGGTGCGGAGCATTTTTTGGGACTTGCCATCAATGATATCGTTGTGATGAAGGGCGACCCGGCACGCATCATCTCGCTCGGTCTTGCGGTCAATGCGACACCGCTCGTCGAGTGCAAGGCAGACGGATTCATTGTTGCCTCACCGACCGGCTCTACGGCGTACTCGCTCTCGGCGGGCGGCCCAATCATGAATCCAATGGTGAAGGGGATCGTCCTCACACCGATCTGCCCGCACACACTCAACATCCGCCCGTTGATCATTCGCGAGGAGGATGTTGTGCACATCCACCTCGTCGACACGCGGCAGAGCATCATTGTTACGCTCGACGGACAGGAGACAACGCCGATTCATCCGGATGATATTGTTACCGTCAAATCATCGGATGTGCGTGCGGGCATTATCAAATTTGCGGATAAGGACTACTATCAGACCCTGCGTACGAAACTTTGGAGAAACTGCTAGGAGAGAGCGGAATGAAAAGTCGGCGCCACGAACTCATCAAGAAAATCATTGACGAGGAGGTCATCGAGACGCAGGAGGCACTTGTCGAGGCTCTGCGCGCGCGCCATCTGCGCGTTACACAGGCGACCATCTCACGCGATATCAAGGAGCTCTTTTTGATCAAGGTGCCTGCGGGCAATGGCCGTTATCGTTATGCCGTCTCCCCGAAGGAGGGCATGCACTTCTCCGAGGGGCGGATGAAGCGCCTGTTTAAGGACAACGTAATCATCTGTGACTATAGTGAAAACATTGTTCTTGTAAAGACCATTCCGGGGGGCGCCGCGACGGTTGCCGCTGCACTCGATGCCTCGGACTGGCAAGAGGTCATCGGGACGGTCGCGGGCGATGACAGCATCTTCGTCCTCGTCAAACCGAAGGATGCGGCAGAGGAGATTGTTGCGCGGATTCAGAAGCTCATTCGCTGAGGGAGGGAACACCATGCTGCAAAGTCTGCGCGTATGGAATTTTGCGCTGCTCGAGGAGGTCGCCGTCACGTTCGGTGCAGGGCTCAACATCCTCACCGGTGAAACCGGTGCGGGCAAATCCATCCTGATCGATGCGCTCGGCGCGATCTTGGGGCAGCGGATATCCGCCGATGCGATTCGAAGCGGCTGCGATGCCCTGCGTGTCGAGGCGGTGTTCTCATGCGAGGAGAGCGACGCGGAGCTGCGTGCCCTCCTTGCGGAGCAGGAGATCGAGGAGGAGGACGAGCTCATCATCCTGCGCAAGGTGGCGCGCACGGGCAAGGGATCTATTCTTGTCAACGGCAGCCATGTCACCTTGACGTTTCTCAAAAAACTCGCCCCGTACCTCGTGGATATTCACGGGCAGAACGAGAACCTTGCCCTCCTGCGCGAGGATGCACAGCGCAGTCTGCTTGAGGGGGGGGACAGCGAACTGTCCGCACGCCTTGCGGCATACACAGCAGTCTATGCGGACTGGAGAGAAAAGACGCGCATACGGGAGGAGCGTGCCGAGGAGATCGAGGGAATCGGTGAGCGGCTCGACCTCCTGCGCTGGCAGGAGAAGGAGATCGCAGAGGCGGAGCCGGTGGAGGGCGAGGATGAGGAGCTCGAGGCGGAGATTCGCCGTCTTTCCCACGCAGAACGCCTTGTGGAGAACGCCGCCGAAGCCGTGAATCTTCTCAGCGAGGATGGGGAGGAGGGGATTGCCGTTCTGTCTGCGCTGGCACGCATCACCCACGCACTCGATGAGATTGCGCGCTACGACGACGGGCTTGCGAACGCACAGACGATGATCGAGGAGGCATACATCTCTCTCCAGGAGGCATCCTACGAGGTGCGTGACTATCTGGACAGCATCGATGCAGACCCCGCGCGTCTTGACAAAATACAGACGCGCATGGACGTGCTCGACCGCCTCAAAAAGAAGTACGGCGGGACGATTCCCTCCGTACTTGAGCGGTTTGCCTCCATTCGGAAAGAACTGGAAAGCATCGATAACTACGATGTGGATATGGAGCAGCTCAACAAGGAGATTGCCGCTCTGCATGAACGGCTCAAGGAGTTTGCGGCAGAGCTTACCGCACGTCGGCAGGAGGTGGGTGCTGCGCTCTCTGCGGATATAGAACGCGAGCTGCAGGGGCTCGGCATGGAGAAGGCGCGCTTCCACATTGTTGTCACCCCCGAGGAGAAATACACAAGCCGCGGCGCGGACAGTCTCAGTATGCTCTTTTCGGCAAATGTGGGTGAGGAGGAAAAGCCCCTTGAAAAGATTGCCTCGGGCGGCGAACTCTCACGCATTGCACTTGCGGTCAAGGCCATCGTTGCCGCGCGTGATACGGGCGGGACAAGCATGGTCTTTGACGAGATTGACACGGGCATCGGCGGGCGCACCGCACAGATGGTCGCCGAGCGCATCGCCTTTGTCGCCCACTACAAGCAGGTGCTCTGCATCACACATCTGCCGCAGATCGCGTGTATGGCGGATGAGCACCTCTACATTGCAAAATCCGTCAAGGGGGACACAACCGTAACGCAGGTGACACCACTCTCCGATGAGGAGCGCGTGCGCGAGATCGCACGCATGGCGTCGGGTGATGATGTCACAGAGGCGGCACTGGCAAATGCGCGTGAAATGCTTGCGGTTGCCCAAAAGAAAAAGGCCGCATTTCAGAAGAAGAAAAAGGCGGCAAAGAAATAAGGGGGCATCATGAAAAAATACGCAATGAAACGCATCCTGCTCGCGGGGCTCGCAATATCGGCACTCTGCATGGGAAATGTCCATGCAGCGGAAAACCCGCAGCAAATCCCGTCGCCGCTCGTCTCCTATACGAGCGTGCGCGATGCGTGGGCGGTTGCAGGGCTGCCCGTCTATACACCGACCCTTCTGCCCGTCGGCTATGCGCAGAAGGACATCATCGTCATTGACAAGAGCCTTGCCGAGATCTTTTACCGCAGCGATACAGGCAAGGAAATTCTGTTTCGTATGGCGAAGGGTGACGCGGACATCAGCGGTGACAGTACTGTCTATGAGGTCAATCAGGTCGTCCAGATCGGCCGTCAGTACATCCGCGTCAAGGGAACGGAGAAGCTTGTCAGCCTTGCCCTCTGGTCGCGCGGCGGCTACACCTTCTCTATCTCATTTGAGGAACCCATCCCCGTCGAAGCCGTACAGGCAATCGTCAGTACAATTCCTTGGAATTGAGAGACTCGTATCTATGCAAAAGCACCGCCATTTCTGACGGTGCTTTTGTTGTTGGAAAGATTCATCAATAATACCAGACGTTCTTGATGCGATAATCCCATCCAAGTGTATTCATACAGAACTCGAAGATCTGATCTCGAGGGATGACTACGGTGGTATGAGTTCCCTTCATCGTGCTGGTTGAATATCTCCACATATCTGTTTTGTATTTGCTGAAAGACCAATCGACAACCCTTACCAAGTTTCCGTCTCGTACCTCTTTTGTTGACACCTTGAAGTACTTTCCGGTATCCGTCGAACCATTTCTAAGTGTATCATCCATCACGTAAATATCGACATTTTCGGTATTCCAGTGATCTACCCATATATCTTTTGCTTCGCAGATAAATGTTGGTACAATAACAGCAATGGTTAAGACCAAAGACATAAGAAAAATAAATTTTTTCATTCCAACTTCCTCCATGATGACGATGTTCTGAGAAAGAGTATATCACAGGAGATTCTATATCAGCAAGTCGTTCTTTCGCTATTGCCTCATGCGGCGGATTCTCTGTGCGATCAGCGCGAGTACGGGCAGCTCGATCAGCGGGCCGATGATGAGTGCGAGTATGGCGAGCGGGCGGTCGGGAAACGCAGCGGCGGCGATCGCCAGTGCGAGCGGCGAGTTGCGTGCGAGGGTGGTGAAGTGAAGTGCTGTGAGGTCTGCCTCCCGAAATCGCAGCCATACGCCAAGCCGGCGTACGAGTACATAGTTGACGGCGAAAAAGATCAGCATGACGAGGAGCATATCGGCGAACAGGATGGGATGCGCAAAAAGCACTGCACTTTCCGCCGCAAACATAGCAAGCACAGCAGTCATGAGAAAGAAAAGCTGCGCATTGTCACTCCATCTGCATAGGAATGTAACGCAGCATGCTATACGTGGAATGAAACGTCTGAGAAGTCTGCTGCACGCGGCGAGCCCCAACGGCAGGAGAAGTACGAACAGTGTACTGCGCACAATCTCCGCATCGGTCATACGGATCGTATCCCCATAGAACAGAGCCAGACAGACAGGCAGAAGCAGAATCTGCAGCGTGAGGTTCAGCGGCAGAAGCGAGGCTCCAAGCAGCGTGTTGCCGCGTGCCTGGGCCGTAAAGACGAGATACCAGTCTGTGCATGGCGTCACGAGGAGCATCATCAGCCCGATCTGCATGTCCATGCTCTCGTGAAAGAAAAGAAGTCCCAGTCCATAGCAGAAAATGGGAGTCCACAGGAAATTGACGGCGAGGGCACTTACCGTGAATCGGACGTTCCGAAATGCCGCGCGCAGCTGTCCGCCGTCGGCAGAGAGAAAGACGACGTAGAGCAACGCCATCAATGCAGGTGTGATGACCTGTGCGGCAGCTTCACGGAAATCCGTCACGTACCCGAGCCCGATGCCTGCCAGTGCCGCTGCAATGATGAGCAGCGGCTGATATATTGCAGCTAGATTCATCTACTTACCTCCGTTTGCAAGATGAGATTATTATAGCATATTTTTTTTTGATGGATGAAATCCCTTGACGCACTGATAGGAAGTAAGGTATTATACACGGTGCAGAGGTAGTTTCATTATCATTTGTATTGATAACGAACAGATTTTAGGAGGTGTCATGGATTGACATTGAGGGATGGGAAGACAGGAATGACGCTGAAGGTTCTGCAAATTAGCGAGTCACCGCTCAAGCAGCGTCTTATGTCGATGGGGATGATTCCGGGGACGAAGGTGACGGTTCTGCGTTCGGCACCTATGGGGGACCCGATCGCGATTGGTATTCGCTCGTATAACCTTGCCATACGGCGCGAGGACGCAGCACTCATATCTGTCGAGCAAATCGGTTAAGGGGAGGGCGGAGATATGTCAGCATTGGCAGTTGCACTGACCGGAAACCCGAATACCGGCAAATCGACCATATTCAACGCACTGACAGGTGCGCGTCAGAAAATCGGAAACTGGCCGGGGGTCACGGTTGACAAGAAAATCGGTCACACGCATTACAAGGGGCGGGCGATTTCTATCGTCGACCTTCCGGGGACGTACAGCATCAATGCCCGCTCGCCGGAGGAACAAATCGTCATCGACTACTTGACGAGCACGAAACTGGATCTCGTCCTGAATGTCGTGGACAGCTCGAACATCGAGCGCAATCTTTTCCTTACGGTGCAGCTTCTCGAGAAGGGGATTCCGCTCCTTATCGATCTCAATATGCAGGACGATGCACAGCGGCGCGGCATCAAGATCAACACGGCGAAGC
>ERZ773083.1260-NODE-1260-length-17583-cov-12.526529_pt1 | contig 17583 bp, 15 predicted proteins | sample MGYA00511465_ERZ773083 | MGnify/ENA primary metagenome ERZ773083 (study PRJEB29015, sample SAMEA2738001) | human oral metagenome | biome: human oral; feature: human-associated habitat; material: dental | place: China | collected 2060 ... | reverse complement strand
TCGTTCGGATGATTATTGATAGTTTTCAAGCGAAAAATTTAATGATTCTCTGGCAAATCTTGATGTTGGGAATTCTTGGAAATATGTTGATTGTCTTAGGTTTGGCAGGCAAACACTATTTTTATGCAAAAGTCATTGCAGATTTCAATGCAAATATAAAAGGAAAGATGTTTGCTACTTTTTTGTATGAAAATCAACTGGCAAATGAAGATATTCTTTCTGACTTGGAAAATGATGTAAAGCAAAATAATAGCGTTTCCAATTCCTCGTTGAATTCCCCTAGAAATAAAATTATTGTGGACAACATCGTTTGAAAATTTTAAAATTCGCCCCGTTGTAAAATGAAGTGTAATAAAAAGGTCAGCATAAATATCCTGACCTTTTTTAACTTCCACTATTATCCATCTAAAAACTTCCGCCACTACCCCCGTGACTTCTGTCTGAGGAAGATGTATGTGTACTACTACCCCCAGAATCACTGGAGCTGCTAGGCTCCGGTTTTGCTTTCTTATCTACATTTGAGTAGAGGAAGAATTCTTGAGCATTGGTAATCTGGAGACTATTTTTCTTGATGTAATCAGTGGCTCCGGTTTGATGATAGACAGATTTGAGCTGACCTTTCATTCCTGTTACGATGAGAAAGGCGATACCAAAGCCAATAGCCAATGCTCCAGGAATCCAGTACCAACTTAAAGGCTCCTTAGGGAGATTTTTTACATCATAAGGCTGCCCTTTTCGTGCTTGAGTGAGGAATTCATCACACTGCTCAGCGTAGGTTGTAAAAGCAGCATTGTAGTCACCATCTTTTAAATCAGGCAAGAACTGCTTTGATAGGTAGTCTAAGCCAGCATCGGTAAAAGCAGTGATGCCGTAGCCTGTCGTTGAAATATGCCACTTCCGTTCTGCCATACTGATTAAGAAAAGCACCCCATCATGATTTTTTCCTTGACCGTAGCCATTGTAGTCGAAGTAGTCATCTGCGAAGTCTTGGGCGCTCTTTCCTTCCAGACTCTTGACGGTCACAACAACGACATCGCATTTTTGGCGCTGACTAATGTCTTGGAGCTTTGCTAGTAAGACTTTTTCTTGATTCGGCTTCAGCAAGTCCGCTTCATCTACCAGTAATGGATTGGCCGATGCATTGAGCAATTTGGTTACTTTATTGAGATAATACCGAACACCGCTATAAATATTTTTCCCACTCTCAAAAGCTTTCCAAAGTATGTCGTCACTCTTTGCTCCTAGCTTTTCTTTAGCGTTTCCGGCATAATATAGGATCCATTCATTTTTTTCTTTATCAACAGCAAGGAGAATACCTTCAGCTGTGCCTGCAGATTCTTGATAAACCTTTTCAGCATAGGCCAAAATACCACCTTCACCTACTGATTTTGCTGCCAAAAAGTAAACTTTAAAATGATATTGTTCTTCAATAGCTTTAGCCGCTTTGTTAATCTCTGTTATTTCCTTGCTTGAAAAGGCTGAGACTTCATCACGAATATAGCTGGTTTCTTCTGCACAGACAGTCCCAATCATGAGAAAGGAGAGAAGAAGAGTTGTCAGTAAAATTATGAATTTCTTCAACATAATCTTATCCTCCCTTCTTACAGTAAGTGAATCATCCATACAGCCGCATAACTAACTAAACTTGCCGCCACGCCCAGTCCAATTAGCCAACGTCTATAAGCTTGCTTGTCTAAGGGCAAATCTCCGACGAATTTACCAGTCTGACCATTCATCGCAAAGACAAACTTTTTGCCCTTCCAAGTCGTATTTAAGAGCCAAACTGGATAGAGAACATACTTAGTTGAACCATTTATCAAGCGAATATTCGAAGATTCTGGGGTAACGGCAGAAAACCCCGTAACTGTATCTTCAAAGGCTTCCTCCGTGCTTTGCTTGACACGGCTGTTAGCATGAGTAATGCTCTCCTCGGCTCCGACATCATATTTATCTGCTAGGTATCCTGCTAGGTAAGCTGTCTGAAAATCAACAGCTTCTGAAAAATCAAAGGGTTCAATGGATTCCATTAATTGATCATCCAATTTACTTGAACCGTCTACTGGGATATGTTCAAACGCTAACTGACCGGAACGAATAACTGAAAAATAGCTTGTTTCGGTATAGTCATACTCACTATCACTCCATGTTCTAATCCTGCTTGCTTTATAATGAACATCCGCATCTGCTTCTGTGTCAAAAAGCCAGAATGGAACATAAACCCCCTTTACTTCATCAATATGATTTTGGTCTTTAAAAACTTTTGGCAAGAGACGTTTCCCCATGAGATGCTTGTTCAGATTCGCCTTTGCTGCCTTTTTATCTAATTTGAATGGAATCACATAATCTGGCTTTAAATCACCAGCAAAACGTCCCATCATAACGACAGGATTATCGCAGAATGGACAGGAAGTGGCTGCTGTTGACTCGTCAGCAACAATTTCACCACCACAAGATTTACAGACATAAACTGATAGCTGATCAATCTCGCCCGTATCCCATTCACCACCAGCCTGCATACTCCAGGTCATATTTTCATCAGTCTGGGTTTTTAATTGTTCATCCAATTCCTTCAAACTTGACATATCCAATTCGGAATCACAATAAGGACACTTCATTTTCTGGATTGAACTATTAAATTCAAGAGCACCGCCACAATTTGGACATTTATATTCTTGTAAATCAGCCATGATGACCTCCTTTCTACTGTCATCGAGCTATGAGATAGTTAGAAAAGCTTTTAAACAAGGTCATTTTCATCAAATACATTGCCACATTCAGGGCAGAATTTAGGTGGATTATAAGCATCTTCTGGTTGCCAGCCACAATTGCTACAACGGTATTGACATTGGGGTTCTGGCTTTGGTTTTCCACAATTTGAGCAGAATTTACCTTTATTTACAGCGCCGCAAGTACAAGTCCAGCTGTCACTCACAGGTTTTGGTGAACCGCATTCAGGACAGAATTTACCTGAAGCTTCATGTCCATTTGGACAAGTCCATTTATCTGCAGTAGTTTGAGTTTGAGAGGTTGCACTCGCTGTTTGCGTTTGCTGACTAGCGGCCTGCTCTTGTCCCATCGCAAAAAGATTTTGAGCATTCATACCGCCTGCGCCCGCTGCCATTCCTACTCCCATAAAGCCAGTCATCGCACCACCTGGATTTTCAGCCGCTGCTTTCATAGCATCTGCCTGCGCACCAACTAAGGTAGCCGCTGCCATGGTTGGGTCCTTCATAATAGCCACACGTTGAGCCTGCTTAATCATTTCAGCATCTTCGTCTGGAAGAGTTACTGAACCAAGAGCTACACTGATGACTTTCAAGCCACGAAGCTCGCCCCATTTGCTAGAGAGTGCTTCATTCATAGCATTTTCGAGTTCTGTATTATGGCTAACAATTTGATTTGGTCGCAATTCTAAATCAGACAATGCAGCGAATGCTGGTTGAAGAGCACTGATAAATTCTGTTTTCAGTTGTGATTCTAACTCTTCACGCAAATATTCTTTTTCCACATTGCCACAGACATTGGTATAGAAAAGAAGTGGGTCTGCAATCTTATAAGAATAAACACCAGAGCAACGGACAGAAACATCCACATCTAAGCCGATTTTTGAGTCCACTACACGAAACGGAATCGGATTTGGTGTGCCAAACTTATTATCAATCAGCTCTTTTGTATTGAAATAGTAAACACGTTGATCTTTGCCTGTATCACCACCATAAGTGAAACGTTTTCCAATTTGTTTAAAAGTTTCCTTAATGGAATTGCCTAAATTACCTGTAAAAATACTAGGCTCGCTAGACGTGTCATAAGTGAATTGACCAGGCTCGGCACAGACTTCAACAATTTTTCCCTGCTCGACAATCATCATACACTGACCGTCTGCAACAGCAATTCCAGAACCATTTGAAATAATGTTGTCACTGCCCTTCGTATTGGATGAACGTCCAGATACTTGCTTTTGTCCTTTGACCACCATGACGGACTTGTCCATGGCATCACAGTAAAAGAATTCTTTCCATTGGTCAGCCAATACGCCGCCTACAGCACCAATTCCTGCTTTAATGAGTCCCATAAGAATCTCCTTTCTCTCTTTAAAAAGCATGTTTCCGCTACCTTAAACTGTACTACTGAACGACATCATCTCCTTTGTCATAAATTTGTAAATTTTTACAAAAAATCATACGCTAACTGGCAATATTTGTCTTTTTATCGCAACATAATTAGCTGTATGAAAGCGCTTTATCTCCAAAACTATTTTACCATATTTTTATAAAATTGTAACTATCAAAAATATGAAAGCTATTTTTGGATTTATAAAACGCCAGAACTTAATCGTACAAATAAAAAAACGAATAATTCCGATGTTCTGACTAACAGAATATCGAAACTGTTCGTTTTTTGTATGATTTTTATGCAACTCTCTTAGATTTCATTTTTTGAAATCCTTGTAGAGACAAGCACAGATCTATCTCGCTTAAAGTAATATGACATTACAATTTTTCAGGAACAGCTGTAAGTAATTCTTGAATAGCTGCTTGGTTGCTTCCGCCAGCCATAGCCATATCTGGTTTACCACCACCACGACCATCTACAATTGGTGCTAATTCTTTAATTAAGTTACCAGCATGAATCTCCTTTGTCTTGCTAGCTACAAGGACATTGACTTTCTCACCAATAGCTGCCACAAGGACAAGGACATCTGAATAGTCTTTTTGTTTCCAAGTATCGGCAAACGTACGAAGGGCTCCAGCATCGGATACAGAAACTTGACTGGCAATAAAGCTACATCCGTTAACTTCGTGAACGTTCTTGAAAATTTCACCTGAAGCTGCTGCCGCTGCCTTTTCTTTCAACTCAGCGTTTTCTTTTTGCAATTGACGTAATTGCTCTTGAAGAGTTTCAACTTTATGAGAGACCTCTTTTAGTTGAGGAACTTTGAGCGTTGTAGCAATGGCTTTTAGCGCATCTTCTTCCTCACGATAAGCTTCAAATGCTTCTTTACTTGTCACAGCGAGAATGCGACGAGTTCCTGAGCCGATTCCCTCTTCTTTGATAATCTTGAAAAGACCAATTTCAGAAGTATTTTTCATGTGAGTACCACCGCACAACTCAATAGAGTAATCTCCAATTGTCACCACACGAACTTCTTTTCCGTATTTTTCTCCAAAGAGAGCCATCGCACCCATTTCTTTAGCAGTATCAATGTCTGTTTCAATAGTTTTAATGTCAATCGCTTCCCAAATTTTTTCATTAACTTCTTGCTCAATGCGACGTAGCTCTTCTGCTGTAACTGCTTGGAAATGAGTGAAGTCAAATCGAAGAAATTCTACTTCATTGAGAGAGCCTGCTTGCGTTGCATGTTTACCTAAGACATGATGAAGAGCCGCATGAAGTAGGTGTGTTGCAGTATGATTCTTCATCACACGGTGACGACGATCGTGGTCAATTTCAAGTTTATACTCATGGCCTAACGTGAGTGGTGCTAGCACTTCTACCGTATGGAGCGGTTGTCCATTTGGGGCTTTTTGAACATCTACAACTTGGGCAACGAGTTGACCTTCAGAGTCAAAAATGTGTCCATGGTCTGCCACTTGTCCCCCCATTTCAGCATAAAAAGGCGTCTCTGAAAAAACAAGGTAAGCCTTCCCAGTTGAAACTTCTTCAACTTCTTCGTCAGCTGCCACAATCGCAACCAAATTTGCGGATAAGGTTTCTTTTTCATAATTAAAGTGGCTTTCAGCTGTGATGTTTTGCAAGGTTTCATTTTGCATGCCCATAGAGCCACCTTTAACAACGCTAGCCCGCGCTCGTTCTTGCTGCTCTTTCATAGCAGCTTCAAAACCTTCACGATCTACTGTCATATCTGCTTCTTCAGCGATTTCTTGGGTCAACTCTACTGGGAAACCATAGGTATCATAAAGTTTAAAGACATCAGTTCCTGAAATAACAGACTGTCCTTTTGTTTTTAGTTCCTTTACAATACTTTGTGCAAAGTGTTGACCTGAATGAAGTGTACGAGCAAATGATTCTTCTTCACTTTTGACAATTTTTTCGATGAAATCTTGCTTTTCAAGCACTTCTGGATAATAACTTTCCATAATTTTCCCAACTGTTGGAACGAGTTTGTAAAGGAAAGGCTCATTGATTCCTAATTTTTGACCATGCATAGAAGCTCGGCGGAGCAAGCGGCGCAAAACATAGCCACGTCCTTCATTTCCTGGAAGAGCACCATCCCCAATAGCAAATGACAAAGAACGGATATGGTCTGCAATGACCTTGAAGCTCATATTATCTCCGTCTGGATTATAATTCTTACCGGATAATTTTTCTACTTCGCGGATAATTGGCATAAAGAGGTCTGTTTCAAAATTTGTTTTTGCCCCTTGGATAACTGCCACTAAACGCTCTAAACCTGCACCTGTATCAATATTTTTGTGAGGTAGCTCCTTATATTCACTTCGTGGGATAGATGGATCTGCATTGAATTGGGACAAAACAATATTCCAAATTTCAATGTAACGATCATTTTCAATATCTTCTGCAAGTAAACGAAGTCCTTGATGTTCAGGATCAAATGCTTCTCCACGGTCAAAGAAAATTTCTGTATCGGGCCCAGAAGGTCCTGCCCCAATTTCCCAGAAATTATCCTCAATTGGAATCAAATGGCTTGGATCTACACCAACTGAAATCCAACGATTGTAAGAATCATGATCGTCCGGATAATAAGTCATATAGAGCTTATCTTTCGGGAAATCAAACCATTCAGGGCTGGTTAAGAGTTCAAAGGCCCACTCAATTGCTTCATCACGGAAATAATCACCAATAGAAAAATTTCCTAACATTTCAAACATGGTATGGTGTCGCGCTGTTTTTCCGACATTTTCAATATCATTCGTCCGAATCGCCTTCTGCGCATTTGTAATTCGTGGATTTTCTGGAATAATAGTACCATCAAAATATTTTTTTAACGTTGCTACACCAGAGTTAATCCACAGCAAGGTTGGGTCATTGACTGGCACTAAACTAACAGACGGCTCTATAGCATGCCCTTTTGAAGCCCAAAAATCTAACCACATTTGGCGTACTTGAGCGCTCGATAATTGTTTCATTTTTTCTTCTCCTTAAAACTTTTCTTTAGATGATTTTCCTATTAGCTACGAAGAGCTATTTTCGAGTGCCTCTACATAGTCAATAGCCACACACAAAGAGATAACTAAATCAGCGTAAGTATCTTCATGAATCACGACTTGATAAGTGGACATTAGGTGTAGAAGTTTTTTTGAAATCTCTGCAATTACTTGTCCCTGATCATCTAGCAAGCGAAATTCCAAATCCCAGATATTGCCTTCCACGCGCAAACCTAAGTTATCAAATTCATATTTATCTCGTAAAAAGGTAAATTTTTTACGAATATAAACATTCGAACCATTGCGTAATTGAATCTCAAATTGAGGTAAAATTGTAAGTGTTTTTTTACTAATCTGACTCACTAATTCACCTTTGTAGTCATAAACGGTAAAGGTTTTTGGAATTTTTAAAAAGCTTCCTTCCACTTGATAATCAACGTTTCCTCGATCATCTTTGATATCAAACTTTTCACCACCAAAGCGAAATTTCTGTTTTACAAGATAGGTCTTCATGACATTCCTCACAAAAAGACAAGTCCACTAGACGAAGGGCGAAAAACCGCGGTACCACCTTCATTCAATGAACTTGCCATTCTCATTTATGTATGCAATTTTTTATTTGAGTAGCATGATTTCCGTTCTTACATGGCTTGCAGCACCGCCAATTCTCTGTGCTAAGAGAGCAAAAATCAATTCTCAATAGTCCTATTATACTCACTTATGAGCATTTCGTCAACTTATTTTGATGAAGATGACGAGCTAGATGTTGATTTGTTATCTGACTTAACATATTGTGAGAATAGATTTTGGAAAGCTTGATCTTTTACTTTAATATTAGCTGCTTGCAATTCTTTGGCAACAACTTTTTGGATAAACGTACGATCATTTTGCTTTTGACCTAATACCATCTTCTTCAATTGGGTCTTATAATCTTTCCAATTATCAGATTTTTTCTTTTTGCTATTAACTTTCACAATATAATAACTTGTAGAAGTCGCAGATGTCTTGACTGTCACAACTTCAGAAATTCCATTTGCTTCAAGCGCAAAAGCTGCTTTTTGGACCGCAGTTGGTACTTCTGTTGAAGTTGAATCAAACTTGACTTCGCCACCTTTATTTTTTGTTTTTGTATCAGTGGAGTTTTCTTTAGCTAATTTACCAAAGTCTGCACCCTCAGCTTTTGCTTTTGCTAAAAGTTCTTTTGCTTTATTTTGATTGTTGACTTTAATGATTTGAGCAGTTACTTCTGGTGTATAGCTCTCATAAGCTTTCTTATAGTTAGCATCAGTTAAGCTTTTTTCAGCTTCTTTTTTAACCGCATATTCTACTAATTTGTTCGTTTTAATTTGTTCACGGTAAGTCTCTTCTGTCAATCCTGCTCTTGCCAATGCTTGTGCAAAAGCATTCCCATAACTACTCTTAGTTTTATTAAATGTTTCAGTAACTTCTTTCTCTGTGACATTCTTACCATATTTTTTTTCAAAAACATTTTTGATTGTCATATTTAGAAGCACTTGTTGAGCCGCTGCATTATTTTTCACTTTGTTGTAAAAATCACTAACAGTAATCGTACTCCCCTTCATCGTGATAATATCTTTTCCACCTGCTTGTGAACATGCTGCTAACGTTACAACCGACAAAAGCGTAATAGCTCCTGCTAGAAATTTTTTCTTCATTATGAATACTCCTTTTTTTAATTCACCTTCTTATTGTACCATAAAATAGATTTCATATCTTAAATTTTCCTAAAAACTTTGAAAGTTTAGGAAAATATTAAGAATCTCATTTTTTTCTAATCATAAGAATACCGTCGCCAAGCGGTAACAAGGCTGAGGTTATTTCAGATTGATCCAACGTTTTATCAAACAATTGATGTAATCCTCTATAAATTGTTCGTTGGCCTCGGCGCACTTCACCTATCTCCTTTGCGACATCTCCACCTTGAAAAACATCATCTATAATGATAATCCCTCCTGAGGCAAGACATCTCAGAACTTCCGGCAGAAAGACGACATACTTGGACTTGGCAGAGTCCATAAAGACAAAGTCATAGCGATCTTTCAAACCAGGAAGAAGATCCATCGCATCTCCTTCAAGCAATGTGATTTGTTTGCGCTTATCAAATTTGGTAAAATTCGCTTTGGCAAGAGCAATCATTTCTGGATTGCGATCAATCGTTGTAATTTGCGCATGTGGTGCATGTTCTGCCATTAAGAGCGCTGAAAAACCAATGGCTGTCCCAATTTCCAAAATTTTTTCAGGTTGTAACGTTTCTAACAAAAAACGAAAATATGCAACTGTTTCGTGAGGAATAATGGGAATATTTTCTGCATGAGCAAAATTTTCGAGCTCTTCTAAAGAGCCCGAAACTCGTTTTTGCCGTGTCCGCATAAAATCAACTATTTCTTCCTTGACAACGGGGCGACGCATATTGTGATTAGCATTTTTACTATAGGATTCAACCATTTTATGCCAAGCCTAACTTTTCTACAAGTGCTTCAAATTCATCAAGACGACGTTCAAAGACTGCAAAGGCAGCATTGAGATAGTCTTCTTTTTCCATATCAACACCAGCTTTTTTAATGACATTCAGCGGATAATCAGAATTTCCTGCTTTGAGATAATGGAGATATTTCTCTTTATCTTCTTGTGTTCCATTGACAATTTTATCAGCTAAAGCAGATGCTGCTGAAAAACCAGTCGCATATTGAAATACATAATAGTCATAGTAAAAATGCGGAATCCGTGCCCATTCATATTGAATTTGTGGATTATCTTCTTTCGTCAAGCCATAATATTTTTCGTTCAAATCTGCGTATAAATCATTCAAAAATTCACTAGTTAAGACTTGACCTTCTTGATCAGCCTTATGGATAGCATGCTCAAACTCAGCAAATTGAGTTTGGCGGAAAACAGTTCCGCGGAAGCCATCCAAGAAATGATTCAGAATCGCAAAACGAGTTTGATCGTCATCTACTTCTTCCAATAATTTCTCCGTCAGTATATTTTCATTGGTAGTAGAAGCAATCTCAGCTAAGAAAATAGAATAATCACCATAAACATAAGGCTGTGTTTCACGAGTATAGCTAGAATGCATACTATGACCCGTTTCATGAACCAAGGTGAAGAGATTATCTAAGGTATCTTGCCAATTCAGCAACATAAAAGCATTAGTATCGTAAGAGCCACCAGAATAAGCTCCTGACCGTTTACCTTGATTCTCACAAACATCAATCCAACGCTCTGAAAAGGCTTTTTTCACTCGGTTAAGATAATCATCTCCAAGAATTGCTAAAACTTCTTCCGCTTTCGTCAAAGCTGCTTCATAGGTAAATTTATAATCTATCTCTGATAGCGGTGTATAAACGTCATACATCTTGAGATCTGAAATGCCTAAAATCTTAGCTCGTAACTGAACATAGCGATGTAAGAGTGGTAAATGTTTGTTGACTGCAGACACCAAACTCTCATAAACACTTTCTGGAATAAAGTTAGCAGACAAGGCTGCTTCGCGTGCTGAAGAAAACTTACGTACTTTTGCGTTGTAATTATGCACTTTAACATTTGTTTGAAGTGTCTTAGCATAAGTATGTTGATATTGCTCATAAACACTATAAAGTGCTTCATAAGCTTCCTTACGGACTGTACGATTTTTTGCCTCCACTAAGCTAATGTAATTTCCATGCGTTAATTGTACTTCATTGCCTTCCTCGTCATGTACAATTGGAAAGACGATATCGGCATTATCCAAAATTCCAAAAGTATCACCAGCGGCACTAAAAATTTCACCAGCACCTGCCAACAATTCTTCCTCACGTTGAGAAAGGATGTGAGGTTTCTTTTGCAATAACTTGTCAAAGAAGTGCTGATAGACTTGCAATTCAGGTTTTTCAGCTAAGAAAGCCTGATACTGTTCATCTGTAATTGCCATAAATTCTGGCTCATAGAAAGCAAACACCTGCCCGAACTCGCTATAAATAGCCATGCCCTTAGCTTGATACTCTTGATATTTTGCCACACGCGTATCTTGGTCATTTTTCATGTGAGCATAGGAATAGAGCTTTTCAATGCGACGCATTAAATCCATTTGGATGGCTGTCGTTTTTAAAAGGCTATCGGCTGAATCCAAAAGATGACCTGCTAAATGACTAGCTTCTTTTAATTCCTTTGAAACTTGCGCTAATTCCATTTCAAACGCTTCATCTGTTGGGAAAATCGTTGTTAAATTCCAAGTATATTTTTCTTCAATTTCATTTCTTTGTTTTGCCATAAAATTTCCTCCGTCTTTTCTATTCTATCATAAATACTACCAAAAATCTTTGCATAAAAAATTGGCGGATAGAGAACTTGGAGATTTTTATTTTTTGCTTTTTTATAATAAGCTGAAAATTGCTGATAATAAGGAGTCAGATCTTGAAAAATTTGACAGAAAGAGCTGGCACAAACCGGATGAACCTGCGGATAAAAGTCACTAGCCGTTTTGGTTAATAAATTATCACCTGCTTGATACAGTTCTGCCTGTAATTTCATCCATTTAGGTTGTTGATAATAGAGCTGTTGACGAACATAACGGCAAATATTTTTATCCTCTTTTGCTAAAAAACTGGTCATCTCCTGCCGTTGAAAGGGCGTTCGCAGAACAGTCAAAAGGCTGCCCTGACCAAAAGGAAAAGACTGGACCTTATATTGAGCTCGGCCATGCAAATCTTCGTGAATCAGATACTTGAGCCGAAGCTCCTGCTTTTTATCATCCAATTCCCATAAATAAAAGCCCATATTTTGACTGAAATAAAGAAAATCTTTTTGCAAATTAGTTAAAGAATCTTTCAGCCAAAGTTTCTTTCCTAATAGCCAAAGAACATGATAACCATGTTGATGATAACTGTCTGTACGCTCTTTTAAGCGCTTTTGACTCAGTGAACTGCATTGAACTTCAAGCGCAATCTGTTTCTCTACTAACAGATCTGCAATTTGTTGCAATTTAGGTAAATACGCTTCCACTTGAACTGCATGATTAGACTTTCTGGCCCAAGTAAACAAAGCAGCTTTCAAATTCAAGTGTTCTGCGCTTTCATTTTCCGTATAAAAATGACAGTCTTTTAAAGAAATATGAGCAAAATGGGGTCGCATGACTCTTCCTTTTTTAAAACGGACCGCCTCCAAACAAGCTGGACAGAGAAATTTATCCAGCGGATTTACTGTATCTTCCACAGCATTTAGTAGGTTCCCATTTTCCTGACAAGCTATTAACATAGATTATTTTCTCCTTTTACTGAAATTATTCGCAAAAAAGAGAAACTTCCGAAAAAGTTTCTCAAATCTTTTATAAGGGGAAACAAATTTATTGAATCGCTTCAGCACTGTTCATTTCTTCTTTGTACAACTTAGTATCATACATCTTAATAAATGGATACCAAATTACAAAGGCAGCCAGAGCACAGATAAATGCAACTACAAAGGCACCAATATTACCACCTGAACCAACGTAAGCTCCAATACCAATAGGTGTTGGCCATGGTGTTTGGGCAATCGCTTTACCAGCTAGTCCAAGTTGAACAGACCAGTAACCAATCGAAGCAGAGACGATGGGAGCCAAAATAAATGGAACGGTCAATATTGGATTATACACAATTGGTAGACCAAAGATAAGTGGTTCGTTGATATTGAAAATAGCTGGACCCATAGCTGCTTTTCCAAGCATACGTAATTGATCTGACTTCGCACGGAAAGCAATATAGAAGCAAAGCAATAAGGTCACACCAGAACCACCGATTGTTACATAAGAGTTGGTAAATTCACCTGCATAGGCAATGAATTTACCGTCAACATTTTGTGCCATATTAGCAAGCAGGATTGGATTAACCAGTCCCATAACGATATTAGCACCATGAATACCAACAATCCAAAGAGCATGAACCAATAAGTAAATCACAACAATTCCTAGCCATGTATTAGTGATATGGCTAACAAAGGCAAACGGAATTGCAATAACTTTATAAATATCTGTACCAAATAGGATAAAGATACCGTTAATGAGCAATACGACAAATGCAATGACAAAGCCTGGAATAAGAGCTGTAAATGAACGAGCAACTCCTTCTGGAACAGCTTCTGGCATCTTGATGACCCAATTCTTCTTCACACAAAGGCGATACAATTGCACAGCAAGAATTGACATCAAAATTGCAGTAAACATACCTGATGTAGATAGACGTGTCAAACTATCTCCACCAATAGTCCAGCCGCCAATTGTTGTTTTTCCTGTAACAGCTAAAATCATTCCTTTTGAATACGTTAATTCAGGAATAGTCAAAAAGTAAGCAAATACTGCTAACAAACCACCATTAAGTGGATTGAGGTTGAGCCCTTCTTCTTCAACGTAGATCTTTGTGTATTCATATCCAATAACAACGGCAAAATAGAGAGACAAAATTCCCATTGTACATTTATAAGCTAACAAGTAGAGAGCTTGAATCTTATCAAAGGAATTTCCCCACAAATCAACAATAAACTGAATATTAAAGGCCTGCGGTATAACACTAAGGACCAAGAAGGCAGAACCTACGATGGTGAAGGGGATACTGGCCATTCCGGCAGCGACAATAGCACGCACTGGGCGCCATGTTGAAACTTTCCCCATTGGTCCCATGAGGTATTTTTCTAGAAATTCAAACAGTTTATTCATAATATATCCTCCTATGATGTTTGAAATATACTTTATAAACTAACGTTGAACAGTTGCAATATATTCTTGAATACGCTTATATTGCTTATCTGTATGGTGATGAATCCGACTTAATTTTCTTAACATAAGAATAGCTAAAAGGAGCCCCAAGGAAAGTACAACCGTTAAAACGGTTATAGTGGTTGTACTAATCGAGAAAAATGGAAAGAGGAGATGATACTGTCCCACAAAAACAATTATCAGCAACAAAACATTTGCTAAAATAGAAACATTGTAAAAGAACCGCGTTAATATAGCTTCTTTTTGATGAATAGTATACATTCTTGTTTGTTCCCACATTGCCAACATCGCGAGAACTGTTAGCAACAAGGGAAATAGCAAAACCAAACCAGCCTTTGAAAGATACAACATTAATACCCAATAAAGATTGACAAAGAAGAAAAATGTTGTTGCATAACGGACTGAAAAATAGCGCGTATAATACATATTTTTTATTGCTGCTTCTTTTCGTCTTACTTCTAATTCTTGTTTCTCTTTTTCAGTCATGTTTTCCCCTTTCATTCTTTTTTTACTTTTCAATCTTCCGATAAAGGTTGAGCATTTCAAGTGCTACCTCACGCAAGGTCATCGTTGTCATCAAGTGATCCTGAGCATGTACCATGATAATTTCAATTTTAATGTCAGTTCCACTTGCATATTCTTGCAGCAAGTTTGTTTGTGCATGATGAGCTTCCAATAGATCTGCATTGGCAACTTCTAACTTTTCAGCAGCTTCATTATAATGCCCTTCGCGCATATCCGCGAACGCTTCATGGACACTTGTCCGAGCTGAACCACTATGCAGGATAATTTCAAAAGCTACAACTTGTAATTCTTCCTGATTCATAGATAATCTCCTTTATTTTATGTTCAAAAATAATGCTTTAAATTCTGTAAACGACTGACAACGCAATATCTTTGATTGCAAGTCAGATTGCTCTAACAAGTCAACAATTTTTGATGTTAACGTTGCCATTTCTTCATTTCCATAAATGGAAGGAGAAGGAAGAAAAATGAGTTGAATTTTAGAACTTTCGTCATTCCACCGCACGCCATTTTTCACAATAGCAACACCAATTTTATGATTTTTTGCAATGGGCTTAATTGGATGAGGCACCGCAACTTGTTCCGAAAAAACGACTGAACTCATCTGTTCACGTTGCTTGATTAATTTTTGCATATGTGTGACAAAATCCTTGTCTTCTCCTCGCTCCATTTTTGTTAATAACTCTTGCAAAACTTGTTCTTTTGTCACATCTTGCGTTAGAATAAAACAAGATGGAGAGAAATATTCATCAAAAATCCTTTCACTATCTTTATCAAATGTTATCATCGCTTTAACTGGCAAACAGGTTCCAATCGGCTTTAACTTAGCTATTTTTTGCTTCATGTATTTCAAGTCCTCAGTATTTAAAAAGATACTAACAGTGAAAACGGGAACACTAAAGACTAAGTTTGACAAATCAATCGATGAAATAATAAAATCAATGCCTTTCAAACGTTCATTATCCAACTCATAATAACCAATCACATCCACAATGTGAACCAAATTTCCTAACTCATTATCAATCCGATTTTTTAGCATTTGTGCCGATCCATAACCTGTAGCACAAATGACTAAAATATTAAACTTTTGCTTCTCCTTTAATCGCTCTAAAGCAGCCATAAAATGTAGTGCTACATAAGCCACTTCATCATCTGATAAATTTTCCTTAGAAAAGATTGGCATTTCCTGCAAAATTTCTCTTGTCATCTTCAAAACAGCTGGTGATTGCTGTTGAATATCCTTCAAAAGAGGATTTTCAAGTTTCACATGATTTTGCAAACGAACATAGAAAGTAGATAAATGTGTAACAACTCCTTCAACTAATTGAAAATCGTGTTGAAATTGATAATCTTTGATATAGTTACGTTTCTCCAAAGTAGCAATCAATTGTTTTCGGATTTCTTCATTGACCCCTATTTTTGTATTTTGTCTTTCTTTACAAGAACCTTTTGAAATCAAATGAAGCGTGATATAGTCCACTTCTTCTTTTGGAAATTCCAACCCCGTTGCCAAGTACACTCGGCGTAAAATCTTCTCAGCAATCTTTCGTTCGGCACAGTAATTCTCTTGCTCCCAGTCTTCAATCTTACTGATTTGGAAACCTTCAGCAAGCCTTTTAATCGATAGAGCAATATGAATGACCAAATTTTGAATCACAAAATCTGATAACTTTAAGTATCCTTCGCGACATTCATCCAATACGATAATTGTCAATTCTTCTAAACTGATTTGCCGTCCAGGAACATCGATATTGATATAATTGTGCAAACTTTGAAAGAAATTACCTCGAAAAAAGTAGTCCATGATAAAACGTCGCTTATCACATTCGCTGCCTTTTACATAGACACCACGATTAGCTTTACTCTCGATTTGCAAGTCATAGTTTGCCAAGTATTTTCTGATTTTTTTGAAATCTGCTGACAAAGTTGAGCGACTTACAAATAGCTTTTCTGCCAAATCATCAAAATAAAGCTTCTCCTGCTCAAAAATCAATTTATTTAAAATATAATTGTAACGATCTTCTATATTTTCAGTTTTAGCAGAATTTTTCTCTGTAAAGTATTCTGTTTCTATAAAATTTTGATAAAGAGCTTTATCTTGAAGTTCAAGTCGATACCCATAACCTTGCTTGGCTGTAATCTTCCAGCCCGTTTCAGTGGGCTTCCAATCCATCAATTTTTTTAGGTAAGTTCTTATCGTACGATCAGAGCAAGAAAGTTGATCAGCCAATTTCTTACTTGTAATATAACAATCTTTATTTTCCAATAAAGAACGAAGAATCAATTTTTCTTTCTGATGTAGCAATACAGTTCTCCTTTCGCATTTATAAGAACTATTTTACCCTTTTTGAGCAGAATATTTAGATATTTTCCAAAATCAGATTTGCCATTTTTTCAATCCCCATTGGAATCGGAATATAGGCTTGTGGAGGAATTTGCACGATAGGTTTACCAACTTTTGCTCCTGCATCCTCAAATTGCTTGAAATACATCTTTGTTTGAGGGCTGATAAGATACAGATCAAATTCAGCTGCTGCGATTGCCTTGCCGCCTTCTGTCGCACTAATAGCATCTACTTCAATGTCATGCCCTTTACTTTTTAGAAATTCTGTTGTTTTCTTTGCCATCAAAGAAGATGACATACCTGCTGCACAAATAATCAATGCTTTAGCCATAAGATTTTCTCCTTGCAAATAAAATTTATTTTATGCATTCATTATATATGAAAACGATTACAACCTCCATCTGGTTTTTTTCCGTAGTAAAACGGAAACAGTTCCTTAGTATTTTTTACTTATATTTCAACTTATAACAGAGAATAGTTCCCGATAAAATCAACGAAATGCTATTGGCCATAATTAAAGGTAAATCATCAATCACTAAGCCATGAAACAACCACAAAGTAATACCGACAACTTGCATCAGATACATGCCAAGTGCTATGGATTCGGTATCCTTGCTTTTAATTACCTTAATAACCTGGGGCAAAAAGGCGAAGGTTGTTAAAACTGCTGCAATACTTCCAATCATGTTTTTCTCCTAATTTTTCTAAAAAAGAGGCGGAAAGCAGCAAACTTACCATCTCCTCCTCTATATTTTGTAGTAATCTTATACTCAACTATAGACTAGCCCCATTTGATGCAATGACTTCCTTATACCAGTTAAAGGACTTCTTCGGTGAACGTT
>ERZ773083.1248-NODE-1248-length-17697-cov-15.574141_pt1 | contig 17697 bp, 14 predicted proteins | sample MGYA00511465_ERZ773083 | MGnify/ENA primary metagenome ERZ773083 (study PRJEB29015, sample SAMEA2738001) | human oral metagenome | biome: human oral; feature: human-associated habitat; material: dental | place: China | collected 2060 ... | reverse complement strand
GAGCACGGGAAGAAGGCGAATTCCTCTCTAAGACAGAGCTCCGCAAACGCGGTGGCCTCTCTAGCACCCTAGTTGAAAAAATGGACGACATGGGTATTCTAGGAAATATGCCCGAGGATAACCAGTTGAGTCTGTTTGATGAGTTTTTTTAAGAAGGATGTTTATGGAAAATATTACGGAACAATTTAATGCGGTTGCTTTAGAATATGATTGGGTAACCACTCTTTTGGAAAGCAAGCCCGATTATCTACTGGATAATTTGCCTGACAGTAGAGTTTCCGCTTTGGATATTGGTTGTGGCGGAGGGAATACCTGCATTTTTCTGTCTTCATATTTTCAACATGTGACAGGAATAGATCTTTCTACGGATTTTCTGCAGATAGCAAAAGATAAAGTAGAAAAAGAAGATTTACAGAATGTAGAATTACTGCAGGATGATTTTTTAACCGCTGTTTTTGAGAAACAATTTGATTTTATTTTCAGTCGAACGACATTTCATCATTTGGACATCCCTGAAGCTTTGGAAAAATGTAAGAAATTACTAAAGCCAGGTGGCATCCTGTTTGTTATGGACAATGTATCAGAAAAGCCCACTCCTTCAACTTGGACCTATATTGTAGGCGCTTATTTAGATTTTCCTCGACACTGGAAAAGATTCGGCTTGAAAAATGCCAGAAGAATCTTCAAACATAGCACCTCCAAATCTTGGCTCAATCATTTAGCAACAGATCGCTACCTTTCTAAAAAAGGATATGAAGAGATTTATGGGAAGTTGCTGCCAGGCTGTAAATTAATTTCGGATGGCTGGAATATGAAAGTCATCTGGCAAAAAAACAGTGTGTGACTAGCAAAGAAAGGACTATCTCATGAAACTTACCATTTCCGCTCAGGATAAGCCAGCGCAAAAGGTGTTTGATTACCAGCTGGATCTTGACCCTGATACGATTTTGAGAATGACCGCTTTGATTTGCGGCACTGTGGCAGCGGTTAGCCTGTTGTCCTTATTTAAAGAGAAATAACAAAAAAAGGAGAAGCAGCATGGTTCTGCCAAATTTTAAAGAAAACTTAGAAAAATACGCTAAACTATTGGTTGCCAATGGTATTAATGTGCAGCCGGGTCACACGGTGGCGCTCAATATTGATGTGGAGCAGCGTGAGCTGGCTCACTTGATTGTCAAGGAAGCCTATGCTCTGGGAGCTCACGAGGTCATCGTCCAGTGGGCGGATGATTTGAGTACACGTGAGAAATTCCTCCATGCGCCGATGGACCGCTTGGACAACATCCCTGGCTATAAGGTGGCTGAGATGAACTATCTCCTCGAAAAGAAAGCCAGCCGCTTGGGCGTTCGTTCATCTGATCCGGGGGCTTTGAACGGCGTGGATGCTGAGAAATTATCGGCTTCTGCTAAGGCTATGGGGCTGGCCATGAAGCCAATGCGTATCGCAACGCAATCCAACAAGGTCAGCTGGACGGTGGCAGCTGCTGCTGGACTTGAATGGGCTAAGAAGGTCTTTCCAGATGCAGTTAGCGATGAGGAAGCGGTAGATCTTCTCTGGGATCAGATTTTCAAAACCTGCCGTGTCTATGAGGATGATCCAGTTGCAGCTTGGCAGGCTCATGAAGAAAAACTCAGCTCAAAAGCTAAGATTTTAAATGAGGAGCAATTCACTGCTCTGCACTACACAGCTCCTGGGACTGACTTGACATTGGGCTTGCCCAAGAACCACCACTGGGAGTCAGCTGGTAGTCTTAATGCCCAAGGCGAGTATTTCATTGCCAATATGCCGACAGAAGAAGTCTTTACAGCACCAGACTTCCGCCGGGCTGATGGTTATGTAACTAGCACCAAGCCTCTTAGCTATAATGGCAATATCATAGAAGGTATCAAGGTGACTTTCAAGGATGGCCAGATTGTGGACATTACTGCTGAAAAGGGCGACCAGGTTATGAAGGATCTTGTCTTTGAAAATGCTGGTGCGCGTGCTTTAGGTGAATGTGCCTTGGTACCAGATCCAAGCCCGATTTCCCAGTCAGGCATTACCTTCTTCAATACTCTCTTTGATGAGAATGCTTCTAACCACTTGGCGATTGGTGCAGCTTATGCTACCAGTGTAGTCGGCGGAGAGAATTTCTCTGAAAAAGAGTTGGAAGCAGCGGGTCTCAACCGCTCGGATGTCCATGTGGACTTTATGATTGGTTCAAATCAGATGGATATTGACGGTATCCGTGAAGACGGCAGCCGAGTTCCTATCTTCCGTAATGGAGACTGGGCAATCTAAGATTTCAAGTTGCTTTGAATGGCGATTTCAATAATGACATTCTTGAGAAGCCTTGCTAGAAACATAGAAAGAAGTAGCATATATGATTGGTAGTATGTTTGTTGGTTTCATTGTTGGACTGATTGCAGCAGCAATCACCAATCGTGGAGAGAGCATGGGCTGTCTCGGAAAAATCCTCTTGGGCTGGTTTGGATCCTTGATTGGTCAATTTCTTTTTGGTCATTGGGGGCCAATGCTTGCTGATACGGCTATTGTTCCATCAGTCCTGGGTGCTGTTATTCTCTTGGCTATTTTTTGGAGACGGGATAGTTAGAATAGAAAAAATACCTAGATAAAGACTATCTAGGTATTTTTGATAATGATGTACAAGCTATTTATTCAATCACCAACATGCCATCTGTCACTGCAAACGGGTCTTTTTCGTTGATGCGGTCGTAGAACATAATGCCATTTGTATGATCAATTTCGTGTTGTACGACAATGCTATTGTATCCTTTTAGTTTGATTCGGTGTTTCTTGCCATCCTTGTCAAAATAGTCAACGGTGACTCGTGCATGGCGAACAACATAGCCCGGAACTTCGCGGTCAACGGACAGGCAGCCCTCGCCTTCAGCCAGCGCTGCATCTTGAACGGAATGCGCTACTACTTTAGCATTATACATAACGGTTTGTAGAGCATAGGCTTCTTTAGGGGGATTTCCTTCTTTGTCTGGCAGGTTTGGAACCAAAACGGCAATAATACGTTTGGACAAATCTAGTTGTGGTGCAGCTAGACCAACTCCACCCCGGAGTCCCATCTTTTCAGCAGTGACTGGATCTTGTGAATTTCTCAAAAATTGGAGCATTTTTTCGCCTAAGATAATTTCTTGATCTGTAAGTGGAAAGGTGACATCTTCTGCTACTGCTCGCAGCGTTGGATTCCCTTCACGAATGATGTCATTCATATCAATTGAATGAGCTGGTTTTGTTAATTTTTCAATAACAGACATAATCTCTCCTTTGTTTTAAAATTGGATATTTATTCTAAATAAAATTCTTTTTTATATGATAAATATAACACAAAACAAAGGAGAAAGAAAGAAGAAAGGAAACAAGCAAATCGGACAATCAATAGTAATGTAAAGAACGTGTGTAGATATAAAGAAATAAATTATCAAAAAAATAGTAGGATATACTTGCTATTTTAAGTAAAAACAGGTATGATGAGTAATTGGATGTATAAAATAGTATTACTTATTCAATATTATTTTGAAATTAATAATACATTTTGTAAAGGAGAAAAAATTGAAAACTCTACTATTTGGAAATACAGGGTATGTGACCGAAGAGTTTATACAGGAAGCCTTTCCAAAAGATATGGTTTATCTCTTAGGAGAGACACATTTAAAAAATTCAAAAAAATTGAAGTTAACAGTCTTCTCTGAAGCAGAGAAAACTGATATGGAAGAAATTTTAAGAACATATAGATTTGATCGCATTCTTTATTTCTCTAATTCTTTAACTTATAAAAATCATCAAGTAGGAGAATTAGAGAGATTGCAATCTTTTTTGAATGTTGTCAAGGGGTTGGTTTATTCGAAGATTCTTTATATAACAGGACCAGAGGTGCTGAACCGTCCTCAAGAGTTAGAAATAGCAGCGGAGAGCCTTTGTCAGCATTGGGTAAAGGTGAATAGACAATCTCTTAAAATAGTCCGTAGTCCTTATTTATATTCTGCCAGACTGCCAGAAGATTATTTTTATCGTTTATTCGATAAAGTTCACGAAAATAGAGCTATTTCTATTGAAGAACATCCGGATGAAATTGCGAATTTTATCAATTCAGAAGATTTAGCAGAGTTAATCAGCAAAATTTTTGATAGTTGGGATGATCAAACAGAAATTTTAAATATTTATAATCCATTTGAAATTACTTTTCAGCATGTTGCAGAAAAGTTAGAAGAGCTGGCATTCTCTAAAAGTAAAATAGTGATTGATTCCAAATCGCCTGAACCTTGCCTTTATCACTCAACAGATAAAGATAATTTAAGGCACCGTTATGGCTGGTTTATTCATTATTCACTTTTAGACGATTTAGCAGATTTATATAAAGATTTTGTTAAAGAAAATAAAGCGTCGAAACATCTGGAATTCAATCGTTTAAAAGCAGTTGTATATACGATGCGTTCTCATAAGACTTCCCAAAAGATAGCTGAGATTTTGCTTGCTTTTTTCTTGTCTGAGGTATTGAGCGCAATGTTGAACGGTTTTAATCAATTGAAAATGCTGGATGTCCGTTTACTTTTTATTACCTTGATTAGTACGATTTTTGGAACAATCTATGGAATTTTTGCAAGCTTTCTTTCTATAATTGGTCTATTTGCAGTAACTATTCTTGCTGGGGGGAATTGGCAATCAATCGTTTATAATACAGATAGATGGATTACCTTTGCAGCTTATATGTCTGTTGCTCTTATTTGTGGTATTATCCAGATGAAATATCAAGATGAGAAAGAAATGTTAGAAAAAGAAAATCAGTTGCTAAATGATAGAAATGAATTTTTATCTATCTCATATGAGGATGCAGTTTATGATCGTGAACAATTAGCTCAGCAAGTTGTAAGTAATCAAACTGGTACCAGCAAGCTGTTTTCTATTTTTCAACAATTAGATAAACCAACAGTAGAAGCTGTTTTAAATGAAACAAAGAAAATTGTTGCAGAACAACTAGAAACAAATAGTGTCAACATATATTCATTATCTGAGTTTTCTGGCTTCAACCTAAATAGGTATCCGATATTAGCAGAAGAGTTGAAAAATGATGAAGTTTGGGTCAATAAGAATTTGATTCCAGATTATCCAGTTTATGCATTAAAAATAGAATCTGCTTCAGGGTTAAGCTACCTTTTGTGGATTGAGGATGTTTCTTATAGTCATTTATCTCTTTCGCGCATGCACTTCTTACAAATGATTGGTGGAGCAACAGCTTCTATGTTAGATAAAGCTGGTTATCATCAAGCATTTGTCAACCTCAAAAAGACTACAGTTTTAGGAACTACTCCTAATGGCATCAAATATGGAGGGTGATAAATGGAGTTTATTGTTTCTCTATTCTGTGTGATTTTAGATTTGGCATTATGTATCCATTCGTACTATTTGCTCAATTCTAAAAAAATTAAATTGCCCCTATTTTATACGATCTTTCCAATTGCGATACCATTTTTAGGTTATCTTTTACTGTGGCTTATAAATCCATCTAGACATGACGATACATCAAATGTGTCTCATCTTGCACAAGAGGCGGATGTTTGGACAGAGCTAAGTGGAGTTGAAAATAAAAATGGGTTAGGAAATGCATATGAGAATGTCGAAGACCTCATCCCATTAGAAGAAGCGCTGTTGTTGCAAGATAAGGAAACGGCACGGTGGATGATAATGGAAATGGTTAGTCGGACTCCAGATCGATTTACCGAATTGTTATTTTTGGCCCGCAAAGATGAAGATACAGAAGTCGTGCATTACGCTACGACTCTTATTGCGGAAGTCTCAAGACAGTATGATATCCGTTTGCAAAAGTTAAATAAACGGTATCATCAAAATCCTGATGATTTCCAAGTTTTAGCAGAGTACTGTACTATTTTAGCAAGCTATTTACAAAAAGGGCTTGTAACGAAACGATTGGAAAAACTACTTAGAAAAGATTACTCAGATCTTCTGGAAAAAAAGATTCAACAAAAAGAAGAGTTATCTGATTATCTGAATTTTATTAAAAATGAGTTGTTGCTTAAGCATTATACACGTGTTAAGGAATATCTTGATTTGATTTCAAGAAAGTGGGGACAACACGAAGAAATTTATATGTTATATCTACAATATTATTATGAAACGAAACAAGGAGAAAGGATAAAAGAATTGATAAAAGCTATAGAAAAAAACTCGATTTATATTTCAAAAGAGAACCGAGAATATTTAGCTTTTTGGCAATTTTAAAGGCTGATAAGAATGAAAAAGAAAAAAAAGGTATTGGCTTATTCAAGGGAGTCCATTATAGTAGCGGTCATCTTTCTTTTATTAGCTGCAGTTTTGTGGATTCAAAAAAGCGGAGAACGTTATACGGTTTCTACAAATAACAATACATATCTAAAAGGAAATGTTCCCACTTCTAAAGCAGTTTTTGAAAGTTTAGCAAAAGAAAATCTTGTTCTTTACGATGAAAATAATGATACAAGTAGACGTGCAAAAGAGCAATTTGCACAGATTCTTAAGGACATGAAGCAGGGCTACCAATTAGTTAATGTTGCGAAAGAATCTCTTCCCAGTTTTTCAAATTATAAAAAAGTTATCGTACTTTTAAGTGATTTAGAAACCGTGGGCAAAAAAATACAGGAAATGGTTGATTGGGTTGAACAAGGGGGGAATGTTCTATTTGGAGTGACGCTAGTTAAGGACAACACTTCCGCGTCTATTGAGAAAAAATTAGGCGTGGTAAGCTCCAATTATGAGAACTCTATAGTAAATAATATTTATATTGATAAAGATTTCATGATTGGTGGTGGAAAAAGTTATCCAATTGACGGCGGTTTTGAATCAGCCTGGACAGTCTCGCTTTCATCAGATACCAAGGTTCATGCGTGGACAGACAATAAGGCTCATACTCCTCTTGTTTGGGAGAAAAAATATGGCAAAGGAAAGTTTGTTGTAGATAACTTTGGAATTTATGAAAGAGCAGTTCGCGGTATTTATGCTGCTTCTTATAGCTTATTGACGAATGCGACAGCTTATCCTGTTATCAATGGTGCTACGTTCTATTTAGACGATTTTCCTTCCCCTGTACCTGCAGGTGATGCTACCTACATTAAACGAGATTACAATACCAGTATTGCTGATTTCTATACGAATATTTGGTGGCCAGATTTATTGAAGTTATCTGAAAAGTACGGCATTAAATACACTGGTGGTGTCATTGAGAATTATGAAGATGATACATCAGGTCATGTAACTGCGCAAAAAGATATAGAACGCTTTAAGTACTTTGGAAAATCTCTTTTAGCAAATGGTGGAGAGCTTAGTTATCATGGGTATAACCACCAACCCCTTTCTCCTAAAGATACTGATTACGGAGATGAATTTCCAACTTATAAAACTTGGAAAAATAAAAAAGCAATGGAAGCTTCTATTCGTGAGTTGATGAGATTTACGAAGTCACTCTTTCCAAAGGGGGAAAAGTCCATCTACATTCCACCTTCAAATGTCCTTTCAAAAGAAGGAAGAGAAGTTTTGAGAGAGAAGTTTCCAGAAATTAAAAGTATTGCTAGTAATTATTTCCCAGGAAAATTCACCTATTCACAAGAATTTGAAGTAGCAGACGATGGCCTGATTGAACAACCGCGAATTGTTTCAGGGGCATCTTGGGATAATTATTCTAAATTAACTGTTTTTTCAGAATTAAATATGCATTATGTGTTGACTCACTTTCTTCATCCAGATGACGTAATGGATGAAGATAGAGGTGCAAAACAAGGCTGGAAAAAACTGTACAAAGATTTCACTAATGAGATTGCATGGGTTGATAAAATGGCACCTAATATTAGAGATTTGACGGGTTCTGAAATGGCAGGTGCTATTCAACGCTATGGTATTTTAAGTGTTCAACAACAGAAAACCGATAGTGGTTTGGAATTAACTCTAGGTAATTTCCATGATAATGCCTATGTGATGCTTCGTTTGAATGAAGGCAAACCAGGAAAAGTGACCGGTGGGAAATTAGAACATTTAATTGGAAATCTTTATTTAATACATGCTACTTCTGCAAAAATAGAAATTGAATTGAAGTAAAAAGAGAAGATAAAAATGAGAATCTGTTTGGTTTTAGAGGGTTCCTACCCCTATGTACATGGAGGTGTGTCTACTTGGATGCATCAATATATCACAGAAATGAAAGAACATGAATTTATCATTTGGGTTATTGGAGCCAATGAGGAAAAGAAAGGCATGTTCGTCTATGAATTTCCTGAGAACGTTGTAGAAGTTCATGAAGTATTTCTGGATAGCTTAACTAGCTCAAAAGTGATTGATAAAAAAAGTGAAGAATTATCTCATGAAGAGTATGATGCTCTAAAACAATTAGTTTTTTGTGCAAAACCTGAGTGGTCTCTTATTTTCGACCTCCTTCAAGAAGGAAAAGTTCAACGAGATGACTTTTTAGTGAGTGAAGAATTTTTTCAGATGATTCAAGATTTATGTGAAAAAAAATATGCTGCACAGCCTATGTCAGATATATTTCATACTATCCGATCTATGCTTTTTCCATTATTAACATTGTTGTCTAGTGAGATCCCTGTTGCAGATGCTTATCATGCTATTTCTACTGGTTATGGTGGTATTTTGGCAACATTAGCTAGTACCTGTATGAATAAGCCATTGTTGTTGACAGAACATGGAATTTATACGCGGGAGCGTGAGGAAGAAATTATTCGTGCAGATTGGATTTTACCTTCTATGCGTAAGCAGTGGATTGATTTCTTTTATATGCTATCCGATGCAATTTATTCTAAGGCAGATTGTATTACGAGTCTTTTTTCAAAAGCTCGTGAAACACAAATTGCTCTTGGTTGTGATGCGAAAAAATGTCGAGTTATTTCAAATGGTATTGATTATGAAAGCTTTTCTAATATTCCTTTTGAAAAAGATGATGATAGTTGGATTAATATTGGAGCTGCTGTCAGAATGGCTCCAATTAAAGATATTAAAACGATGATTTATGCTTTTTACGAAGTATCCTCTCAGATGCCCAATGTTCGCCTTTATATTATGGGAGGGGTGGATGATGAAGCTTATGCAGAAGAATGTTATGCTTTAGCACGTAAGTTGAAATTAGAAAATCTCTTCTTTACTGGGCGTGTAAATATCAAAGAATATCTCAAAAAAATGGATTTTATGATTTTAACGAGTATATCAGAAGGGCAACCATTGTCTATATTGGAGTCAATGGCTGCTGGAAAACCTTGTGTTACAACGGATGTTGGCTGTTGTAAAGAATTATTAGAGGGAAAGCTAGACGATACATTAGGTTCAGCTGGCTATTGTGTGCCACCTACAGACTTAATGAGCTTAGCACATGCAATGCTTGTAATGGCAAGTTCAGAAGAAAAACGCCTAACTATGGGACAAATTGCTAAAAAAAGAAGTGAGCAATTTTATCAATATCATCAAATGATTGAACAATATAGACAATTATATAAGGAGTATGTAAGATAATGGCAGGGATAGGATTCGAACTGCGAAAAGTATATAATAAAGGGGGATTCCTTTCAAAACAAAAGGCTTATGGTTATGCAGGTGTTGCATATGTGGGACCAATGCTTCTTGGGATTTTACTTATTTTGGCAGTTGTCATTCTAAGTGTGCTGGGACGACTGAGTAATACTGCACGTGATCATTTACTTGGTTTGATTTCGTATTCGATCTTAGCTTCCTTAGCGATTACCAACCTATTTTCAATGATTGTGACTCGTTATGTGGCAGATATGCTCTATGAGAAAAAATTTGAAAAAATTTTGTCTTCTTATTTTTCCTCAGGGGCAATCATGTTAGGTATGGGATTTGTGACTTATGGAATTTTCCTCTTTATTTCGGGAATTCCTCTGTTAGAAATTCTCTTAAACTTGATCTTGTTTAGTGAACTATGTATGATTTGGAATGCTGTGAATTATTTAACGGCTGTAAAAGATTATCGTAGTATTCTAAAAACCTTTGCCATAGCAATTTTGATTACTGTCGTGATTGGTTTAACAACACTCGTCTTAGCCATTCCGTATGGTTTGTTATTTAGTGTTTGTACTTCTTATGGCTTCATTCTTGTACAAATGATTCGTATTTTATATAGACATTTTCCGAAAAACTATACTACTAATTTTGAATTCTTTGTTTGGTTTGATAAATATCTAGAACTTTTCAAAGTAGGCATTTATATGTTTATTGGACTTTTTGCACATATCGTTATTAATTGGTTTGGTCCACTTAGTAAAGGAATCGGAGGACTTTTTCATACCGCTCCGGTTTATGATGTTCCTGCTATGCTCGCTTATCTAGTGACTTTGGTATCTACTGTAAACTTTGTGGTATCTGTTGAGGTGAAATTTTATCCAAAATTTAGAGAATACTATCATATGTATGATGGAGTAGGGAGTGTTAAAAAAATTAATCAAGCTGAAATTGAAATGATGAATACCTTACGGAATGAATTGAAATATTTATCATGGAAGCAGCTTTTAGCAACTTTACTAGCTATGTTTGTGGGAATTGTTCTGTTGACAGTTTTACCACTTGGCTTTAATAGTCAGATGAAAGGTTATTTTCAAACACTTTGTTTAGGCTATGGGGTTTATGCTGTAGGGAATATTAATTTATTAATGTTACTTTACTTTGTTGATTATGAAGGTGCAAAGAGATGTGCAAGGTGGTTTGCAGTGCTCTCTGCTGTTTTTAGCATTTTTACTCAGTTTATGGATACCACTTTTATTGGATACGGTTTTTTATTAGCAGGTCTTGTACTCTACCTTACGACAACTACTAGATTGAGTGAATATACAAAAGAGCTTCCTTATCGTATTTTAGGAAGTCAGGAAGTCTTTTCTCAGGAAGGAGAAGGATTCTTTACGAAATTAGTGACTATTTTGAAAGCGAGGTCAAAAGATGGATAATAAGTGGATCAAATTTTTACTGGTTTTCGGTTTGATGGCACTTGCATTTGTTTTTTTAGCTATTTCTAGTAGTGGAAACAAGACAAAACAATCAACTACAAAAAAAGTAAAAAAAGAAAAGGTAGCAAATATCAATGATCAGCACCTCAGTGATAAAGAATCTTTGTATACTCGAAAAAGGCCTGACGTGATTACCATGTATTTAACGGTAAGGCGTGGAAATACTGCTGAGAATACGAATCATTCTTGGCGAGAACTCAATCAATATTCAGCTTATGATTATGAAAAAATGGGGGTCAAGCGTTATCAGGTTGCAGGGCTTTTACAAGTAGGAAATGAAAAAGGTCCTGTAGCTGGTGAGTTTGGATTTGACGAGGAAGTTCCAAATGCGACTGTTCAAATTCGAGGTCAAAGCTCCAGTCGTTCAAAGCAAAAAAGTTATAAGATAAAACTCAAAAAAAGTAAGGGGACTTGGGAAGGGCAGCGAACGATCAATTTGAATAAGCACCCTTACGAAGCTCTTCGCTTTCGAAATAGACTGGCGTTTAAATTGATGGAAGGTATTCCGCAAATTGTTGGGCTTCGTACTCAATTTGTTCATCTGTATGTAAAAGATGAAACAGGAAATGGCTCAAAGAATTTTGAAGATTATGGTCTTTATACTCAAGTTGAACAATTAAATAAAACTGCTCTTGAAGCACATGGACTAGATAGAAGTGGTCATTTATACAAAGTAAATAATTTTGAGTTTTATAGAGAAGCAAATATTATTCGAAAGGAAAATGATCCTAGGTTTGATAAGAAAAAATTTGAATCTCGTTTGGAAGTGAAAGGCGATCATGACCATACAAAATTGATTGATATGTTGGAAAAGCTAAATGACAAGTCAATCAAAATTGAGCACCTTCTAGAAAAGTATTTTGATGCAGAGAATCTTCAATATTGGTTGGCCTTTCAAATATTGATGGGGAATACTGATAGCCAAAACCGGAATATGTTTCTGTATAGCCCCCTACATGGGAAACGTTGGTATATTTTACCATGGGACTTGGATGATTCGTTGCGTAAGGGTGAGCGAGTGCTTCGCCGATCGGATGCATTGGGTGTCAACACATGGCAATATGGTGTTAGTAACTACTGGGGAAATGTTCTTTTTCAACGCCTCTTAAAATCAGAACGATTTAGAACAGGTTTGGAAAAGATTGTGGAAAAGTTGTATAAAAATCAGCTGAGCCCTAAAAATATTGGTGATCTGAGTAAAAATTATGCTGAGATTGTGAAACCTTACTTATCACGTATGCCTGATATGGAGCGAATGCCTATAAAAGAAGAGCAATATAATAAGATTCTAAATGCATTGCCAAGGGAGGTTGAAAAAAATTACCAAGCTTACAAGAAGAGTTTGCAGACTCCTCAACCATTTTATATTGACCAACCCAAAAATGATAACGGAAAATTAGTTCTTAAGTGGATGCCATCTTATGATTTCAATCACAGGAAAATCACTTATCATGTGGAGTTAGCTAAAGATCCTAATTTTAAAGATAAGATTCTTGACAAGAAAGGTCTAACAAAGACAAGTGTTACGACAGATCATCTTCCAAAGGGACAATATTTTATGCGCGTGATTGCGACAAATTCTGATGGTAAATCCCAAGCTGCATTTGATCAATATCGTGTAGGAACTACCAGTCTTTTTGGCGTTTTGAGTTTTTATGTGACGGAAGATGGTAAAATAAAGGTTGATGTCTATGAAAGCAAATAAAAAAGAACAGTTTCGACATGAAGCTAAATACTTAATTGGTTTGAAAGAAAAAGAATTATTGACACAGCACTTTGATTCCATCTTGTCTTTGGATAAATACGCTACAAATGGTGGCTATACAATCCGTAGTCTATATTTTGAAGATTATTGGAATAGTAGTTACGAGGAAAAAGAGGCTGGCATTTTGATGCGCAAAAAATACCGCATCCGAGTGTATAATTTCAGTGAACGTAGTATCAAGCTGGAAAGAAAGAGAAAATTCGAAAATTACATCTATAAAGAAGCAGCTCCTCTAACACGCGAGGAAACAGAGAAAATTATTCAAGGAGACTATGCATTTCTTCTTCATAGTCCTCATGCCTTGTGTCGTGAGTTTTACTTTGAGTGTATGACAAATGTGATGCGACCTCGCGTTATTGTTGACTATGAGCGAGAACCTTGGGTGTATGATACAGGAACAGTTCGTTTGACGTTTGACTCCAATGTACGGGCAGCTATTGGTAGTTATGATATATTTGATGAATCGCTACCAACACTTCCTGTATTGCAACCAGGGAAGCTGGTTTTTGAAGTCAAATATACAGAATTGTTGCCACAAATTATAAAAAATATTATTCCACCGCAAGCTTCGGAGTTTCTCGCAGTATCAAAATATGTACTATGTTATGAAAAAACACGTTATTTACATGATTTTGAGTATTGGTATGATACAGATCATTAATAGAAATTGGAGAGAAGGATGAGTGTTCAAGATATTATTAAAAAATCGGTTTTGAGATCGGAAAATTTTACAACTCAAAATGCTGGGAAAATTGTTGCTACTTTGCTTTTTGCAATTGCTCTGGGAGCGTTTATCTACTTTGTCTATCAAAAGTTTTTTACAGGAGTCGTTTACTCAAGAAGTTTTGCGATGACCTTGATTGGGATGTCAATTTTAACAGCTATGGTTACTTTGGCCATTAGTTCGAACGTCGTGATTTCGCTGGGGATGGTTGGTGCGCTGTCTATTGTGCGTTACCGGACAGCAGTTAAGGATCCTATGGATTTGTTATATCTCTTTTGGTCGATTACGACGGGGATTACGATTGGGGCTGGTATGTATATACTCGCTATAGTGGCCGCAGCAGTTATTTTTGGAATGTTAATTATTTTTAGTCGTCTGCAACATCAAGGTAAGGTTTATATCGTAATTATTCATTATCAGGGAGATGAGACTGGTGATAAGATTATTCAATCATTTGGAAAAATTAGACATTTTGTAAAATCAAAAACTCTTCGAGGTGATACTATTGAAATGGCTGTAGAAGTGTTATGTAAAAAGGAAAACTTCACGTTTATAGAACAAATACGGGACATAAAAGGGGTTGCAGATGTAACACTTATCCAGTATAATGGAGAGTATCACGGATAAGATTGGAAATGGAATGAGTAAAAAATTGCAGCTTGGCTTGGTAGTTTTAATTATAGCAATGGCTTGTGTCTTATTTTTCATACCTACTTCTTTTAAGAAAACTAAAAAGCATATAGAGCAAACATTCAGTTATTCTGATAAGGCCTTGTCAAATCCCTTGATGGGTTATGCCCCTTCAGCGAAAGAAACAGATATCCCCAAAGATGCTCAGCTTGTTCATGTAAATGTAACATGGAAAGAATTGGAACCTCAAAAAGGAGTCTATGATTGGAAAACGATTGAGGAAAAAAATCAGTTGAATCGCTGGCGCAAAGAAGGGAAATATATTATCTTTCGCTTTATTTTGGATTATCCTAAAAGAGGAATGCATGAAGACATTCCCTCTTGGCTGATTAAAGAAATGTCTGATCCTGGAGACCGATACAATTCGTCTTATGGAAAAGGATTTTCTCCTAATTATGCTCATAAAACTCTGATCAGTTATTACGAAAAGGCTGTCGCAGCTATGGGGAAACGTTGGGCTCGAACCAAGCAATTTGCTTTTATTCAAATGGGTAGTCTTGGTCATTGGGGAGAATGGCACGTGAATGATGAGGCAAATATTCGTAAATTACCAGAAGCTGATGTTAGAGAGAAGTATATCACTCCATGGATAAAGGCTTTTCCAAAAGCAAATATTTTGATGCGTCGTCCATTCGCCACAGCCAAAAAGCATGGATTTGGTCTTTATAATGATGTGGTTGGAGATGAAGAAAGTAAAAAAGTCTGGTTAAATTGGATTCAATCGGGTGGTGATTACGATCAAGAAGAAGCTAAAAATGGCTTGGTTGCAATGCCTAAAGCCTGGGAAACAGCTCCAATTGGTGGTGAATTTACCAGTTCGGTTAGTATGAAGACGTTAATGAGCCAGAAATTACCCCAGATTGTTAGGGAACTTCAAGAATCCCATACAACTTTTTTGGGGCCTAAAATTGCTGAAGTCCTAGATGGTGTCAATGATACAAGCTATAACGAGATCTTAAAAAATATGGGTTATCGTTTATTTGTACCAAATATGAAACTAATTTCGAGCAAGAAGTCCACTAAGCTTACACTGTCAGTTACAAACAAAGGGGTTGCCCCTCTTTATCGTAATTGGACTATGAAAGTTTACGTTTTGAATAAGTTGGGCGCGATTATTGAAAGTAAAACCATACCGATTGATCTAACCAAACTTTTGCCGAATCAAGAACAAAAGGTTCAAGCGTCTCTTTCCACTGCTAATATTACTGGAAAAGGCTATAAAATTGCTTTAGGAATTATTTCTCCACTTACTCAAAAGCCGGCTGTTTGTTTTGCTAATAAAGGACAAGAAAATAAAAAAATGTTAACTTTATATGAGGAGTAAAGCTACTGAAATCAATGTTGTATCTTATGTGCAGCCTTGATTTCTTTTTTGTTTTCATACGTTGCTAGATTGCGTCTTTTCGTAAAAAACTGTATGATAGTGATAGTGTGATTTTAGAAAGAAGATAAGATGAAAAGATTCATGGAAAAAGCTAGCATTTTGGCTTTATCATTGGTTTTAACAACAGCATTTTCAATTTCTAGTAGCTTGCCGGCTATGTTCCAGTATTATAAGAATTACTCTTCTAGCCAAGTAGAATTATTAGTCTCTTTACCGTCCATTGGGATTATGTCTTTGTTGATGTTTAATAGTGTTTTGGAACGCTTTGTATCTGAGCGGTTCATGATTATACTAGGGCTAATTCTGTATTCTATTTGTGGTCTTATCCCATTTTTCAATCAATCTTATAATCTCGTTTTTGCTTCGCGCTTTGTATTTGGGTTAGGTTTAGGTATGATGAATCCTCGAGCAATTGCCATTATTAGTGAGCGTTTTCAGGGGAGAGAGCGTGTACAAATGTTGGGGTATCGGGGATCGGCAGAAGTTGTTGGAACGGCCTTATTGACGTTGATAGTTGGGCAGCTTTTACGCTTCAATTGGACAACAACATTTTGGGTTTATGCAATTGGCTTTATCGTCTTAGCACTGTATCTTATGTTTGTTCCTTATGAAAAGAATGAATCCGATAAGCATAAACATCTCAAATCTGTCCGTAAAATGACTAGAAAACAAATACATTTGAGTATCTTTTTAGCTTTCATAGCTGGTATGATTGTTTGTGCTAATGTCGCTATCACTTTACGGATCCCTAGTCTAGTCTTACAGGCAGAGATCGGAAACGCTGAAACAGCCAGCTGGATTCTTAGCTGTATGCAACTAGTGGGAATTTTGGCTGGTGTCAGCTTTGCTAGCTTAGTGAACGTGCTGAAAAATCGCTTGTTGACGATAACAGGAATAGTTTTTGGTCTAAGCCAAATAATGATTGGCTTGTCAAGTCAAATTTATTTCTTAAGTTTGAGTGCTCTTTTGGCTGGTTTTGCTTATAGCATATCTCTAACTGCGGTCTTTCATATTATATCTGAGAAAATTCCTGCTTATTTGGTAAATCGTGCAACAGCAATTGTCGTTTTGGGTTGCAGTAGCGGTGCTTCGGTATCAACATTCGTCTTATCTTTGATTGGAATCATTTCTTCTACTCCAACTTTTATTTTTAGTGTGCTAGGTGTTCTCATGATGGGAATTTCAACTTTAGCTGCTATTGTCGCTAATCAAGAAGATGGAGAAAAAGATGCGATTAGATAAGTTTTTAGTAGAAATGGGGCTTGGTTCACGAACAGAAGTCAAGCAACTTTTAAAGAAGCAACAAGTTTTGGTCAACGGGAAGGTTGTCACATCAGCGAAAGTACAAGTAGATGAATATCAAGATGAAATTTCAGTCAATAAGCGAGTATTGGACTATGAAAAATTTGTCTATTATCTTTTAAATAAGCCGAAAGGTGTCATTTCAGCTACTGAAGATACTAACCATCAAACAGTTTTGGATTTGTTAGATGAAAGTGCACGCCAGAAAGAAGTTTTTCCAGTTGGACGACTTGATATTGATACTCACGGCCTTTTGTTATTAACCAATAATGGTGCTTTGGCACATGCGATGTTGTCTCCTAAAAAGCATGTAGCAAAAGTTTATCGTGCAAAGGTAGATGGGATTATGACTGAAAAAGATGTGGAGCATTTTGAAGCAGGAATAGAGCTCAAGGACTTTACCTGTCAGCCTGCAAAATTGACCATATTAGAAGTGAATGAAGAGCAGCAAACTTCTCTGGTGGAGATTATAATTTCTGAAGGAAAATTTCACCAAGTGAAGCGAATTGGTTCAGGCTTGCGGAAAAACGGTAACAGATTTGGAACGCCTTTCTATGGGACCGCTTATGCTGGATGAGCGTTTGGAATTAGGCACTTTCCGCCGTTTGACAAAAGAAGAATTAGAAAAACTCACTATTTTTGGTGTAGAACTCTAAGCCGGAATGTCCCATTTGACAAAACCTTTCCTTCTTGGTAGAATAAGAATGTCGTTAAAGACAAATAACTTTTTCTTGGTATTAGGTGGGCCAAGCCTAACACTCGGATGAAGCGTAAAGAAAAGGAGTATATCATGGCAATCTCAAAAGAGAAA
>ERZ773083.1247-NODE-1247-length-17713-cov-9.582342_pt1 | contig 17713 bp, 14 predicted proteins | sample MGYA00511465_ERZ773083 | MGnify/ENA primary metagenome ERZ773083 (study PRJEB29015, sample SAMEA2738001) | human oral metagenome | biome: human oral; feature: human-associated habitat; material: dental | place: China | collected 2060 ... | reverse complement strand
ACAATCAATAGATTTATTCCAATAATCGTCTGTACAATTTCGTAAGCTGACAACTCGCTACTCCTTTCGTCCAGATTTTAGTGTATGCGAGCATAGCACCATCCCCTTTCGTATTGAAGTAGCCACCATCTTTATCGCCGTATTGTTACGATTAACTTCTCTCTCCAGTTTTGATTATATCAAATTAAATTATCATAATCAACTATTTATAAATACTAATATATCAACACTTTTTACTAAATAATTATACTTTTTATACCCTGCCATTTCCCCTGCCAAAACAAAAAAAATTAGTTTCAAAACACTATAATATCAATAGTTAAGATTATATTTTGTTACATTTGAGTGGGAGTAGTTGTAAGAACCTATCAAACCCTTGATATAATAATATTATATCAAGGGCTTTTCTTATAGTTGCAACCATTTTGCAACTAGAAAAGTAACCTAAACCAAGAAACATTATTTAAACAGCATTTAAAGCTTTTAAAAAGTTATGAAACCTATCTTTCGTTTAGGTTCCCCACCAGAAATAAAGTATTCTGGTGAGGTTTTCACATTAAAAGTAAACTTTAAACAAATTGTTAAAAATGTTTTGATTATATTATCGTATCTATGGAGTAGCTAAAGTTATATGCGATGAATCTTCGGGAAAATATACTTAATATTTACTAACAAATTATCTGGAGTATTATTTCTATAAATAACATGAAGATTAATTTTTGCCCTTGAACATGCTACATATAATAGATTACGTACTGTATTAAATCGTTTATCATCAATTTGATTACCATAATTTTCAAAAAAATATTTACAATAATCCTTTTTACCAGCAAAATTATCCTGTAACATAACAACTACATTATCAAATTCAAGACCTTTTGAACCATGTAATGTGTGGTAGCTAATCCCCTCGTTTTTTAAAGCATCAAAAATATAACTATACCATTTGATAAAAAAAGAAATATCTAGATTAAAAAAATCATCAATAACTATTGTTTCTCTTTCGAATTCCTCAGAATCTCTATAATAGTAAAAATAATCATAGGCACGATTCTTTATATTCAATAAAGTGTTCTCAGCTGTATCGTCTATCGAGAATATTCTTTTTAGAATATCTTCACCTAAGATTGGTACCTGAATATTAGCAATTCTCTCAATACATTTATCAATTGTCAATGTTGATAAGTTAAGGTCTCTCAAACTAGTAATAAATTGTTTCATCCCTGAAAATGTTAGTCTTGATTTATATGGAGTTACAAACTGGACAATCTCTCTGACTGTTGTATTGTCATTCTCTATCTTTTGAATAAAGTCTATGAAAGTTAAAATCTCTCTCAAAAACCATCCCATATGCTGTAAATTCTTCTGTAAAAATTCATTAGTCACATTTTCATAGTTATTACCACTAAATCGAGGGAATTGTTTCAAGACTGACAATATTTCTTCAAATCCTCTTGCTTTGGAAATATCATCATTTTTCATTAGAAGACATGCTGTATTGTGAATCAGGTTATTTTCCTGTAAAAAATCACCTAAGTTAAAATCATCACCAGCTATATAAAAATTATAAGATCCATTGTCAAAATCATTGTAAATAGAACACTGACCAAAATTGTCATTTCTAATTTTCTCGATCAACTCTACTATTTTCTTAGAAGAACGTCGATTAAAGATTTTCTCAATGCTCATATACTCTTCTTTTTTAGGAAGAACACCCACTCCTAAACCGTAAATATTTTGTAAGGAGTCGCCAAAAAATCCCACTACTAAGTTTTTCTTTGGTTTTGAATATTCCCTGATACTATCGATAATAGCAACAACCTTTTCATCTGTATCTTGATACTCATCAACTAAGATATAAGGATATCTATCTGAAAATAGTCTCTTTAACAAACTATGACTCGTAATAATATTTTTACAATAAAGCAATAATGTATCATGACTAATTACATAATTCTCAAGCTTATCTTTATTTCGAATTGGATTATAGATTATTTTTCTAGACTTCTTATTTTCAATTTCTGTTAGTGCTATTTCTAATTTATGCTTATTATTAATATGACTAACTAGACTACGAAACTTAGAAACATTTTTTAATAAATCCTCTTTTTCAAAATATTTATTACAAGCTAGAATTGCAGCTTTAAAATTGACTGCAGGACTACTAGGTGTATTGTAGAAAATTTTCAAGAAGTCTTCATTACAGATAACTTTTTGAAACTCAATCTGATTCACATGACTGGAGAGCGAATTTTCACTTATCTTTTGTTCAATTTCAGAAAGTTCCTCTTTAATTTTTTTCTCATGTTCTATAGTAAGTAACTCTTGCTGAATAGAAATAAATCCCCATAGAAATTCATGTATTGTAGAAACTACTACCGAAGAATTATTTCCAAGTCGTTCAAGAATTTCATCTTTTGCAGCATTAGTATATGTGATACACAAGATTTTTTGATTTCTCATCTTTAAATTTTCTACTTCTGTCTTCAAAATATGTTCAATTGATTTTTGAAGTGCATAAGTCTTTCCTGCCCCGGCACCAGCATCGAAACAAAAGCTATCAAAATTATCTAAACATTCATTAATTTTTTGCTGAATATCTAACTCTAGTTTTTTATTTTCTGGACTAATCATATATGTCATAGTTTACTCCTCCAAATATCTACAAAGTGAGTCCAAACCTGATTCAATATACTTAGGTTGTTTGATGCTAAAGTCGTCATCGGTTACAGATAAGAATACTAACCCTGTAGAAAATTTTGATTTTCCATCAGATAATTTAACTTGATACATGTAGGATCTACTAGCTATATTTGAATCTTGATTAATATCTATAAAGTATTTCATTTTCGGATGGACATGTTGTAGAAGTTTAATCAAGGATTTCTTATATTTTCTTTCATCATCATCTATGTCATTTGTTAAAACAATTGCTTCTTCAAAGCTAGTAGCATAATAACCATTAATTTTACCCTGAGAGTACAGAGTGATATTATTGCAGTCAATAATTAATTGATCATTGTTAAGAATCTTTTCGATTATCTTGTTATTAATCTCAACGTATTTAGCTTTTCTATCTTTTAGTTCCTCTTTTATAAAAAATTCCAGAGTCCCATTCGTACTCAAGGAGCTTGAAGCCTCTGCATATTTCGTCTTTAAATCTGATATATTTCGTGGAATAACATCCCCTTTACCATTATCTTTTATATCAACTTTCTTTTCATCTTCAGATCGTTTTAAATCTAAATCTGTGAAAATAATAGTTCTAATTTCCAACAACCTTAGCAATGTAACAAATTGGTGCGCATATACTCCATCAATTCTGTAAACTTTAATATGATGATTTTTCAATATTGGATGCTTATCAATCTCATATCTCAAGTAAGTTTCTTCAGAAACTCCCTCAACTAAAACAACTGCATCAGCAAAGAAAATATCTGACACTTCTAGTCTTAAATATTTTTTGATATATTCATAAGTTTTTTTATCAATATCCCTACCATATACTATCTCGTCATCACTTATGTTCTTTATAATATTATTTACACCTGCTTGACCTAGATAACTAATATTATTTAGAGTATTTCCTGATTGAATCTTACTACTTAAGATATGAGTTGAGTGAGTTGTAATTAGAATTTGAAAAGTATCTAGTTGCTGTTTTTTACCTAATAAGGTAGCAATTGCTTTTGAAATATTTTTTATAAATAATTCTTGCATCTGTGGATGCATAAATGACTCTGGTTCCTCAATACAGAGAATATTTACTGAGCCATTAATATCTTTCTTGCTGTATAATTCAATGTAGTCAACAATCTTTGCAATAATAACCATCAAATTTGTATAGCCCATACCAAACTGGTTTTCAGGTACATTATTATTCCCTTCTTTATACTCATAAATAATACTATTTGCAAAGATCTTCTCTAAAGTTACATCAGGGTGCAAATTCATCTTTAAATTCTTTGTTGCCTCAATGCTAGATACTGCGCTTTGAAGAATATCCTTTATATTAGCATCAACCATACCCTTTACTTGATAATTAATATCACCAACTAATCCTTTAATTTTATCTATATCATTATTTTTTATATAAGTTGATACTATTTTATTATAAGCTTGCGAAAGTGTCTTGTCATTTTTAACCGTATTCGCTTCTATTGTATCCACCTTTAATAATGAAGATAGAGAAAACTCTTTAACTGGCTCCTCTCTTCCTATAGGATAAAAATTTAATACAAAGTAATTACTATTAAATAAAGCTAAAAATTGTCGATATTGACTCTCTTTTTTATATAGTTCATCGTACTGTTGAATATCATCTACATAGCTAGTCTTAATTTTGACCAGTTCTTCTAAAAAAGCCACTTTATCAGCAATTTCATACCTAACATCGATAGTTACTTCAGCAATATCTTGATTTTCATGAGTTCCAACTGTTTTTATTCCACTTATAATTAATATATCTTCGAAACTTGAAATTAAATCATTTCCATCATCAATTGCTAACACCAACTTAAACTCTAGTTTAGGAATCTCAGATTTATCAATAGTTTTTATCTCTTCTTCAGATTTATTGTAAATATTATCTTGATACCAATCTGATAACATTTTTAAATTAAAATCTGTATTTTTGAAAATATTTCGACTTCCTGATTTGCTATTTTGTAGTGTATTTAATAATTTAATAATTGTGCTTTTACCAGAATTATTTTTACCTACAATTAATGATGAACTTTTTGATATATATTGTTCTGTTACATCTATCTTTTTAGATTCATCTAAAGTATCTGTCATTTCTGGCCATTTGCTATGAGCAAAGTTAATGGTCTGAGCTTCTTCACCATATTTTCTATAATTTTTTATCGACAAACTTTTTAAATACATAAAATCCTCTCCTATTTTTTAGCTTCTATACTTAACTCCCTAAACCCTTTCTAGACTAATTTCTAAACTTTTTCTTTCATCTTCCTTCACTTTCTAAAGATTCATTTTGTGAAATTCCTATTATTAAGATTTTGTCTACTTGCGAATTATAAGAACGCAATCAATCTCTATGATATATTTGAATTTATCTAAAGACTTTATCTTTTCTTTCTCTCATATAATATTAATAACATACCCTATAATACTATCAACATGTGCTTTGAAATCCCTCTATCTTGACTAAGATTTTAGGAAATTAATTTTTCCCTATAAATACCTTGATATAGTTTTCTCAATAATATTAAAAATAACTCTAATTAGAAGTACAATAACAATGCACTTAAATGATATGATATTTTCTTGTAATTCATTTTAATCGACATTATGAATCGTTAGCAACACTCTATTTATTTATACTATTAAATTCTTCAACTTAACCTCTAAGTAATATATCTTTTTCTCTATAAGATACTTTTATAGATTAATAATTTTATCCTTATAAATCAGTCAATACTTTATCTTTTTTAAATATATATCGGTATTTCTTAGCAAACTCCACTATATAACCCTTAATCAGTACAAATAAATCATCAAGAAAATTATCCAACTCTATTTTTTTAGTATAAATTTATTTTTATTTTTAAAAATTATTTACATCTTTACATTACACCTAATTTTTTTGTGTTGAACTTATTGCCAATTGCTTTAAAATATCCACTTTCATTTCTAATTCTTTATTATATCTTCTTAGAGTAATTAGTTTATGTTGTTCATTCATTAATCTCTCAATTCATTTAAATGAACTAGTCATTCTCACCTGATTAATCCTTTTATCAAAAATTGATAATTTTATATAATATTCTCTAATGTGCTTACTGCATTTTTGTCGAGTATTTGAAAGTCCGAGTTTTATTATTTGATACCATTGGTGAAATGTCATTTTTTCTTGGAATTTGGAATAACGTTTTTATATCTACTATATTATAGGATACTTTATAGTTTTTGTCTAGTATAGGCTAAATAATTCAAAATATTTCATATCTTGCAAGGTTTCTCATAATATGTTAATATATTTAACATAATAATCCACAAAATATAACCTTACAATTTATTTAAAAAAACAGAAAGGAACTTTGTTTATGTATCTTCAAGGTATTTTATTAATTACGGCATTCATCCCCATTATTTTATACTATTGGCTAGAAAAAAAAGATAAAAGTACCTCAAATTATAAATCACTAGTAAGCTTTCTTAATATAACTATTTCAGCTTTTACCAGCCTTATTTTATGTAAATCATTTCTAATAATTAGAAAGTACTTCAGTCATAAAACTGAAATCCCCTCTAGTATTGAACATTCACTTACATCATTTGATTATATTGGATTTACTATAACTTTTCTTGGGATAATATCATTTGTTGCAACTTTACTTTTATTAGTTAATTTTATAAAAAACAACGTATTTTCGACTTTAACATTCTCAATAGTATTAATACTATTAATAATGTTGGTTATCACTATGAAATATGACATAAATAATGACACGCATTTTAAAAGTATTATTTTAATTTTATCGTATTTATGTTCTTTATTATTTAATTATATATTAATAAAGCAATCCACTAATTATTTTCTTAAGTTATATAATTGGTTAACCACCAGCAAAGAAAAAGAATCTCCCCAATTAGATCTTTCAAAATTAACTTTTCTATGGACAATTATTGTATTCATTTTAGGACTTCTTTTCAATATAAAAAAATAGTCATAAATTAACACTATTGAATTACATTTATTTTTTAAAAAACCACTCTAAAAAAGGAGTGGTCTTTTATTTAAAGTTAACTTACATGTTACTCAAAACATAGATTTTTTCTGTATATCTTCCAAATAAATCCTAGTGCACCCTCTATATTTACTTTTCCTCAGCTTCTTGTTTTTTTATATATCTCTTATACTTTAACTTACTCTTACTGTATTCACATAATATTATTATACTATAATTATATTACTATATTTATATATATATTTATATTTATGTTTTCCTTACATTAGATACTTGACTTTTATTTAACAAGAAAATTTTATTATTTTTATATATTTTACAAATGATATACTATACCATTTACAAATTCCTTTAACTTATAGTAATATGAAAAATATATAAGAATTTAATGTTCATGATTTTATTAACTTAAACAAATTTAATTCCTATATTAAGTTTATACACAAATAATAGTATCTAAATTATACTAATCATATTATACGGAGGAAAAATTTATGAATGAACAATTTCGATTTAATAGTGTGCTATTAAATGCTGAATTACATAGTGCTAGCACTTTCATATATGATGCTTGTTTAGATATACTAGCATTAGAAAAGAACATTCAGGATATGGATGCAAAACTTTTTAATATTTTTTATAAGATTTCGATTGGGATCGAAAGATTCCAGAAAATAATTGGAGTGTTAGATATCAATCCATCTTCTCAAGAAGATCTAGAGAAAAAATGCGATAAACTTTTTTATAAACATTCACATCATGGTTTAGGGAATAAAATTGAAAAAGACTCCAATTTTCATAGTTCTAAAGAAGCAAAAAGATTATTAGATTATTTACAAAAATTCTATAATGAACATAGGTATGGATATTTCTCATTTGAAAATAATAACAATATGACTTTTAATCTATTATTAGAGTTCGCAAAAAATAGTCAATTATCAAAAATTGAAGAAAATACTGCTTTAAAAGGTGCATTATTAGTTTTCAAAGAAAGCCTTTCAGAATTAATTAAAATTTACGTAGAAATCATAACTGAAAAAAGCGGAGCTAAACAATACTTCACAACAGAATCTGAAAGTCATACTAAATGGTTTGCTCTCTATCATTATAAAGATAAGATTTTCTCTATATTATCACAAAGAGAAATTGCAATTAAAGCATTATTATCAGATTTTATTGTGCAAGAAGAAACATACTCTTCATATGTTGACGAGGCTGATTATCTTGATCACATCAATGATATAATTAGTGGTGGAACATGTAGTCTGCTGAGAGATCAGGTTTACGAAGCATTATTTCTAGAATATAACATTGACTTAAATAAACTTTCACAAAATGAACTTAATCAATTAATTGCAAAAATTGATTTTGATCTAAGTTAAAATTTTAAATGACAATATTATATTTTTAATAATTGCTTTTATATGTAGATTAAAATAGCTAATATTAGTAAACAGATAGCAACTACTTTTTTTACTGAATCTATATTTTTTAATAAAAAGATACTTAGATAAATGAAAGCTATGTATACTATGTTATTTTTGTGAGTTATTCTAAATACATATTTTATTTGTTGTAATAGTATTTTAGTATTAAAAATTCTATTAATAAAAACAGAAAACTAGTTTATTAACAAAAGCCTAAGTCAAAAGGCTTTTTTCTTTTGAAATAATAAATATTTAATTTTCATAATATATTTTTTAATATTTACCCACATTTTGTCCATGTTATATTGTATAATTATCATAGGTAATAATAAAATAAGGAGACTATATTATGAATAAAAAATTGTTTCAATTATTACAAGCATTGTAGGTATTATTATTTTAGTTGGAGGATTCCTTTTCTACCAGCATTCTGGAAAAAGCGATAGATAAATAGCATTAAATACTTTATTTAAATTTTTTAAAGTGTATTCATCTAATGATTTTCTTTCCTCCAGCAATATATCTACATATTTAGAAATAAACTCCCTACATTTTTTATTTTTGGGGAGTTTTCTTTCATCCCACGGGTTAAGAATTCCAAAAACTTGATAATTTGTTGCTACTATTTTTATCATTTCTTCGATTTCAGATAACTTCAACTCCGTATTTTTTTCTATGAAATTCAAAATAATATCTATACTAGTTGAAAATTTCTTACTACTTTTTAATCCATCTAGAAAACCTTTAATTTCTGTCATAAAGTATTTCTCCTCTTTAAATATATATTTTTATTATACTATTTTATATATAAAATAAGCAATATTTTTGTAAAAATTATTATTCAATGAAAAATCTACTATCAATAAAACTCATAAAATTTACTATATCTAAAATAAAAATCCCTATAATTTTTACTGTAATTCTTTTATATTTTGCTAAAATTTATTTCATTATAAACCATTTATGATATAATTAAACCGTATGACAAATTATAGTAAGGAATAAATATTAATGGCAAAGAAAGAAGTAAATACAGACCTTTGGGTCTATGATCTATTAAAAGAAGCAAAAATAAATGATAAATTTACTCCTCAAGGAAGTAATATTAAAGAAATTCACGAAGCATTGCAAACAGCGTCAAAGCGTGGAACTGGTAAAGTAGGATTTCCTGAATATGTAGGTGTAGTAAAAAATTTTTTAATAGTAATAGAAGATAAAGCTGATACGCATAAACATATAGATTTAACAGATAAAGAAATAATCAGTGAAGAAGTAGCTAGTGTTTGCGATTATGCTGTAAATGGTGCATTATTTTACGGAAAGCACCTTGCAAAAAATACAAACTACAAAGAAATAATAGCATTAGGGATTAGTGGTAATGAAAAAAATCATAAAATAACACCTATCTATATAGACGATAGAGGAAATTATAAAGTTCTTGATGATTTAGAAACTCTAATCTCATTCAGTGAGAAAAATATTGATGAATACTATACAAAAGAAATTTTAAAAGAGGACACTCAAAAAGAAAAAGAAACAGCAGAAATTTTGAAAGATGCTAGTGTTCTTCATGAAGATTTAAGAAATTACGGGAATTTAGAGGAGAAAAATAAGCCACTAGTTGTATCTGGAATACTTCTTGCACTTAGGGAGGTTGAGTATAAAAATTTCAGTATTGACAGTTTAATTGGAGATACACAAAAAACTGATGGTCAAAAAATATATGACGCTATTGAGGCAAACTTGGGGCGTGCAAATGTTTCGCCACAAGTTAAGAAAAATAAATTGCTAAGTCAATTTTCTATTATCCGTGATAATGTAAAAATTAATGAAGTAAATCCAAATTTAGGAAAGACGCCGTTAAAACATTTTGCAGAGTTTTTATACGAAAGTATTTATCATAGTATTAAGTATAACAATTCTTCTGAAGATTATCTTGGACGTTTTTACGGGGAGTTTATGTCTTATAGTGGAGGAGACGGGCAAAACTTAGGAATCGTACTAACTCCTAAACATATTACGGAACTGTTTTGTGATTTGTTAGATTTGAAACCAAGCGACAAAATACTTGATCCATGTTGTGGAACAGCAGGATTTTTAATTGCTGCTATGCACAATATGGTAAGCCAAACTGACGATGAAGGCGAAATCAAACACATTAAAAAACACCAACTTTTTGGAATCGAAGAACAATCTTATATGTTCACTATCGCTACTACTAATATGATTTTACGTGGTGATGGTAAGAGTAATTTAGAAAATGGGGACTTCTTAGCAGAAAATCCAGCACAACTTCAACTTAAAGGGTGCAATATAGGTATGATGAATCCTCCGTATTCAATGGGTTCTAAACAAAATCCTAATTTATATGAAATTAACTTCACAAGACATCTATTAGATTCGTTAGTAGAAGATGGAAAAGCTGCTATTATAGTTCCACAAAGTACTTTCACTGGAAAAACAAAAGACGAACAAAAAATCAAAGAAGAGATTTTAAAAAATCATACATTAGAAGGTGTTATCACTCTTAATAAAAATACTTTTTATGGTGTAGGAACTAATCCATGTATCGCCATCTTTACTGCGTATAATAAACACCCTAAAAATAAAGTGTGTAAATTTATTAACTTTGAAAATGATGGATATATAGTGAGTAAACATATTGGACTTATTGATGATGGTTCACATAAGGATAAAAAACAACATTTACTAGATGTATGGTTTGGACGAAATGAAGCACCTACTAAGTTCTGTGTAGAAACAACAGTCGAAGCCACTGATGAATGGTTGCACTCTTTCTATTATTTCAACGACGAGATTCCAAGTGAAGAAGATTTCAGAAAAACAATCGCTGACTATTTAACATTTGAAGTGAATATGATAACTCATGGTCGCGGATATTTATTTGGAATAGAAGACAACGAAGAAAATTATGAAATAAAAGAAAAAGTGCTAAAGGTAGCTGAAAGTGTGGAAGATTATGAGTAAGTTAACTTTGGACAGTGTGGAATGGAGAGAGTTTAGAATAAAAGATTTGTTTGAACTCCGTCTTTCAAAAGGAGATAATCAAGCTAATCTATTAGATGAAGGAGATATGCCTCTAGTATCATCCGGATTAAATATTAATGGAATTTCAAAGTTTATAAAAGAAGGAGATGGTAAGTCCGAGCTATTTGATGGAAATATCCTCACTGTAGATATGTTTGGAAAAGCATTTTATCATGAATATAACTTTTTTTCTGTATCTCATGGTAGAATAAATATTCTTATTCCTAAATTTAAAATGACAAAATTTATGGCTGTTTTTATAGTAGCAGAAATTGATAAAAATTTTTCTAATGTATTTTCTTACAATAGAATGTGTTCTCAAAAAAGACTTTGTTCTAGTAAAATCCTACTTCCTATCGACTCTAACGGTAACCCTAACTGGCAATTTATGGAAGATTACATCAAGCAAGAGATGAGAGAACAAAGTAAAAAGGTAGCTTCTTATTACGAAAATAAACTTATGAAGCTAGGTTTTGTACTACTCGACTTAGAAGTCGAATGGAAAGATTTTTGGATGGAAGATATTTTAGATATAAGCTCTGGAATACGGCTAACAAAAGCAGACCAAGTTGGTGGGGATATGCCGTTTATAGGAGCTAGTGATGCAAATAATGGAGTTACTGAATTTGTTGGAAATACAAATAAAAGTCTAGATAGTAATGTGCTAGGAGTTAATTACAATGGTAGTGTTGTAGAGAATTTTTATCATTCATACGAGTGTATTTTCTCAGATGATGTTAAACGAGTAAAGTTTAAAGATAAAGAATACGGAGATGAATTTACATATTTGTTTTTAAAACAGATGATACTTTCACAAAAAAATAAATACCAGTATGGCTATAAATTCAATGCTAAAAGAATGAGTAGACAAAAAATAATGTTACCCATCGACAAAAACGGTGAACCTCATTGGGAATATATGAGCAACTTTGTTAAAAAACTTGAAAAAGAAAATATAGAGAAAACGCTTAATCATATATATATATATATATATAATGGCTAAAAAACTTGAAAATAAATATTTACTGAAAAACACTTTATGGAAAGAATTTTTTATCGAAGATATTTGTGAAATTAAATCAGGAAAAGATATTTACGAACGTGATAGAATTGAAGGACAGACACCGTACGTTACAGCAACAGCAAACAACAACGGTATAGGATATTTTATTTCTAACACTAATGCAACTCTGCAAGAAAAATGTATCTCGGTTAATCGTAACGGTTCGGTTGGATATTCATTTTATCATTCATACCCTGCGCTTTTCGGAAATGATACGAGAAAATTAATTCCAAAATACGAAGACGCTCACGTAGCAAAATTCATCTCGTTTATGATTTCTAGTCAAAAAGAAAAATACGGCTATGGATATAAAATGGGAACAGCACGCTTGAAACGACAGAAAATATTACTACCGATAAATGAAGATGAATCTATAAATTATGAATTTATGAAAAAATATATAATAATACAAGAAATAATTTCTATATATTCAATTTTAGATTACTACAAACAAAATTAGCATTAACATAGTTAGTATTTCTTACTGAATTAACAAATTTGACATAGAGCCAATAAAAAAAGACAGGATTCACGGTCCTGTCTTTTCTCTATGCAAATTATATTTACTTTTTGCTTATACACTAATTTTAAACTAATACTTTCTTTTTGTCAATTATCCTATATCAAATTACAAAAAGTAATTTTTCATAAAGTATAATCCTTTAAAAGTGAAAATCGCTTTATATCAACATTTCAATCATTCACCATTTATACTTTTTTTATTTTAACCCCCCTTATTAGTTAGTTGGGGGTTAAGCGTGCCTAACGGCACTTTTGCTGATACATTATATTCTAAAATAACATCTAATTTTTGTCAATACTTTCAAAAAAATTAAGAGCAGTGTTTTTTCTCCGCCATGGAAAAATTAAAAACACTCTATTTACAAAAATAAAGGACGTCTTAGAGGTTTGAGAGAAAGTTCGTTAGGGTTATTCTCATAAAATTGAAATAAACGCTTAAAACACCCTTTATTTCAGCTAATTAAATTTTTTTGAGTAAATCATCTATTTTTTTAGCAATTTTTTTATTGTAGTTGGGGTACAAATGACCATAAGTCCCAAGAGTCGTCTCAATATCCTCGTGACCTAGACGTTCTTTTATTACTAATGCATTTTCTTGCATAGATATCAACATAGAGGCATGCGAGTGCCTTAAAGCGTGTACCTTTATTCTATGAACACCTACTGCCTTATAATTATTATCAATGATATGTTTAGGCATATGCTTATTTATCGGTATTCCATTGTATGACAAAACATACTTCGAAGGGCAATTTTTACCTTGAACATCTTTCCAATGTTTTAAATTACGTATAGTCTTGTTATCTAGAACTATTATTCTATTTGAAGCACTTGTCTTCGTTTCTGTAACATGAAATTCTTGTGCATTTTTATAATACATAGACTTATTTATACATAACAAATTATCTATAAAATCAATATCTCCCCATTCTAAAGCTTGCGCTTCCCCAATCCTCATACCAGTCATAAACAAAAGCCAAATAACGATATACGAGTAATGTTCATAATAAAAATTTTTATCAAATTGATTTATAAACTTTTTAAATTCCTCCAATGTCCAAAAATCAACTTTTGTTTTTACTTTCTTCACATTTCCTACTTGTTTAGCTATATTTTTTTGAAGTAAACCTAAAGTTACAGCTAAATCTAACGTTTTTTGAAAAGAACCATATATGGAACGAGTATATCCACTTGCATATTCCTTTGCTAAAGTATTTTGCCACTTTTTAATCATAGGGGCGTTAATATCTTTTAATTTTCTTTTAAAAAAATACTTAAAATGTTTATTCATACTAACAACCCTATTTTCGTAAGTACTATCTCTTACTTGCTGTTTATAATGTGGTAAATAATAGGTTTTATAAAATTCTTGATAACTCATTGTACTGTTCTTCTTTACAGCTGTTTTCGAATAATCATTCATATATTCATCATAGGCTGTTTTAGCTTCTTTTTGTGAAGAAAACCCTCTTTCCCAATGTCGTACCCTATTACCATTTTCATCATATCCTAAATTGGCAACAAAATACCAACGATTAGTTTTTTTGTCTAAATACACATTAGATATTTTTGGCATGATATTCTTCCAACTGAATTGTTAAATTATCAATTCCTAATATTTTTTCAACAGTTTTGACTGGAACACGTCCTAATCGTCTATTATCGTAATATCCATAGCCTTGGTTTACCATGTAGCGTTTAGCTTTTCGTATAATATCTGATGATTGACTTACTCCATATCCTAAATTTTGTAAATCTTGTCTTGTCATTGTTAACATAATTCATCATTCCTTTCTCATTTTTAAATATATCACTCTTGATTGCTTAAATTTCTTATTAGTTAATTCTTCATCATTTCTTATTACTTGCTTTTCCGGTATTAATCTTGTATACTCTTTACTGTAAATAACTTTAGGGTCTTTTATATTAACATCTACTACATCTGTTAATATCTTATAGACTTTAGGCTTTTTTAAATTTTTAGATTTAAAAAAGCTCTTTTTTTTGTAATCTTTTTCGTCTACATCCTTTGAAAAATACTTAGATAGGTATCTCCCTCGGTTTTCCTTGCTATCTACATCAATTTTATTTATTTTTATATATCCATTTCCCCAAATTTTTTCTAACTCTTTTGCTTTAACAAAAGGAAAGTCGAAAAAAATTATGTGATAATGAATAGCTCCACGTTTTTGTTTTTCCCAAACCGCAACATACTTTAACATAGCTTTCTTTACACCATACAACTTGTAATTTAATCTCCTAATAAAGTTAGTAAATTCGTTATTAGAAAACCCAATATCTTGTATATTTTCTTTGAATGTTAACGTCATAAATTTTGTTTTATCATCAAAATTACAATCTATTAATCTTGACATTTTCCACCTTACATTTTCATAATACCTTTGTAATTTTTTTAATTTTTCATAATGAGTTGAAGCGTTACTGTCTTTTTTTGAAATATTTTTTTTAAAATCATAATCAAAATTATCTAATTTATCTTGATTATTTTTATCACTATGATTATACATAATTCCATCATCAATATATAACCACATTTCTACAAAATCTACTGTTTCTATAACCTTGGTATTATAATATTCTTTGACCATATTTCAAGCCCGCCGGAATGCAATTTTTCACTTTATTTTTCGCATTATGTTTTCCTATATATTAAATTAAGTATAGAAGTATTCGTTGCACTCATACTTCTCAAAATCTGTTTTCCGTCTTTACCGCTTGACGCGTTACGACGCCAACAGCTTTTGATTTTTTAGGACACTATTACTGCACTTTTTGCATTAGCAGAAATACCAATCGTTACAAAACCATTATTAGCAGTAGCATATGGCTTAATTATTAAATTATCAAACGTCATATTTACTGTACCTTTAGTTTCAAGTTCTTCTTGTGTAATTATAGGAAATTGAGATTCTATTTTAATCGAAAATTTTTCAAATCTTAATTTAGGTAATACTACTTCATATTTCCAACCTTTTTTTACAACCTCTTCTCCGTTTCTTTCTGTCCATTCAGACACTTGGACTACTGAATATTGTTTTTCTAAAACTTTATCTGATAAAGATAAATCACTTATTTTAATCATTTTTATTTTTCCTTTCTCATCTTTGAATTAATCTTAATTTACTTATATCTAATATATAATTTCACTCCTTTTTTGATATCATTTAAGTAAATTATATTGTATAATAAGCTTAAAGAGTTGTTATAGCCTCTTTAAAATTATTATAGTCAAATTAATTTCGTTTGTCAATTTATTTGTTATGAAATTAATATCGCTACCAAAAGAAAGGTTACATTATGGGAAAACAAGTATATAATTACACAGCTTTACTTAACAATTTTAGTGAAAATATGAAAAAAAGACGCGTAGAGTTAAGTTTATCTCAAAAAGAATTGGCTTCTATTGTTGGAGTTTCTGTCAGAACTATACAAAATTATGAAAATAAAAAAACTATACCTACCTCTGCAGTTATGGAATCAATTTCTATAGCTTTAGATATGGGGTTAGAAAAAATGATTGATGATAATGAAAATAATAATAAAATACCTTTGGCTGATATATTAGAAAAAATAGAGAATAATAGTAAATATGAATTTATTTTAGAAGACTTAAATATTACTAATAAACTTTTCGATATTATAGATTTGAAAAAAAGACGCACAATGAATAATCTACCTGAAAATGTTTTAAATAATACTTTAGGTGGAAAATTAGATATTTCATATGACGAAAAATTCAATTTAGTTCAAGCTAAATTGCAACAAGAACTAGACTTTGAAATAAAAAAATTAGAAAACAAACTTTTATCTAAATACGAGGATATTAAACAAGTATTTAGACCGGTAAATGTTGCTACAGGAGATACAGTAGATAAAAAGAAATATTAATTATTACAACCATTTTACAACTAATAAAATAGAATCCTAAAAAATCTTTTTTTACTACTTATAATGAGTGACACACATCAGTAAATATGTCTTCGTTTACAACATTACAACTTCAGAGAGGAGCTATATTATGAATTATATTTTGAACTGTATTTTAGATAAAGGAATTCTTCAAACCATAGTACCCGCCTTATCAGCGCTTGCAGGTTCTGGCCTTACTTTTTTTGCTCAAAGCAAGTTAATAAACAAACAGTCAACTTTAAATAAAGAGCAAATAAAATTTGAAAGAAGTAGAGCTTCGTTGGGAAAATTAAAATCCTTTCAAATATCAATAATACTTATTTTAAATGACTTATATCTAGAAACTAAATCATTTAAAGAAAATGAAATAGACCAGAAAACATACGAATCAAAATATAAATATTTAAGAGTCGATTTAGCAAATATAATTGATGAAGCATTTAAATTATATACCCAGCAACTAGATTTTGAGATAGAGGATTTATTAAACTTCTATCTCGACATCAGCTGTTTTATAACTGATTCTTTGTTTGCAAAACCTAATCTTGATACTAAAATTAATATGAAAATTTCTGAAAGTTTGAACTATGATTTACTTATGGCGGAAGGTGAAAAATTACTATCTAGGATTAAAAAAACAGCTGAAATAATAGATAAATAATTTGCAACCATTTTGCAACCAATAAAGTAGAATTCTAACAAAATCATTTCTTTTCAACCACTCTAAATTATGTTAAAATAAGGAAAAGCAATCAAGATTTTTTTAATTATAGTTGAGTGGGAATAATTCAATAGTAAAATATATAAATAAAAGCCTTGATTTTTAAGGTTTTTTATTTCAAAAAAATTAATAAAAATAAACTTTTAGGCATAAAGTTCCCTGCCAACTTCCCTGCCGAAGAGTAAAATTTACAATGTAAGAAGGTGAACAGTTTTGAAATATACGCAAGATTATCTTAATGATATACTTATTAGAATGGCTTATCATTCTAGTGCAATTGAAGGAAATACTA
>ERZ773083.1240-NODE-1240-length-17784-cov-10.491511_pt1 | contig 17784 bp, 17 predicted proteins | sample MGYA00511465_ERZ773083 | MGnify/ENA primary metagenome ERZ773083 (study PRJEB29015, sample SAMEA2738001) | human oral metagenome | biome: human oral; feature: human-associated habitat; material: dental | place: China | collected 2060 ... | reverse complement strand
CGTTGACGTCCATCAACAGGAAGCAGATGTCGGCTTCGTTGATGGCCTGCATGGTACGTAAGACCGAGAACTTTTCGATACCGGTTTCTTGCTTGCCCTGGCGGCGGATGCCGGCGGTGTCCAGTAGCTCGATGGTCTGGCCGTGATAGCGGACTTGGACGCGGTTGACGTCGCGGGTGGTGCCAGCGACGTTGGCGACGATGGCTTGCTGCTTGCCTGCTAGGGTGTTGAACAGGTTGCTTTTGCCGACATTTGGCCGGCCGATCAAGGCAACGCGGATGATATCGTCAGCTTCGGTTTGAGTGGCTGGCGGGATGAGATCGGCAATGTTGTCAAGTAGCTCAGAGATGCCGATGTTGTGCTCGGCAGAGGTTTTGATGATGGTTTTGATGCCGAGGCGCTTGAATTCGTCGGTGTGGAGTGAGCCTTTGAGGTCGGCTTTATTGGCGATGAGCAGGACGGGCTTGCCGCTTTTTAAGGCTTTTTTGGCGAGTTGGCGGTCGGCGTCTGATGGGTAGACAGTAGAATCAACCATGACGAGGATGACGTCGGCTGCGGCGGAGGCGTCGGCGATTTGGTCTTGGATGGTGGCTTCGAATTCGTCTTCGGCGGGTTTGAGGCCGGCGGTGTCGATAAGCCAGAATTCAGCTTGGCTTGCCTCGTCAGGAGATGAGGTGCGGCGCTTATATGAAACTTTGCCAACGACGTTGTCGCGGGTGGTGCCGGCTTCGCGGGCGACGATGGCGGTGCGGGCGCGTGTCAAGCGATTGAACAATGAACTTTTGCCAACGTTAGCTTGGCCGATGATGGCGACGGTAGGTAATTTATGAGACATAATTACGCCTATTATACCAGAGGCGTGAGGATTTGGCGAGGATAAGTGGTATGCGAAATGGGGCTGACCTTAACCTGCTGGAGTGGGTATTGCCGTAGCGGCTGGTGTTGAGCTGCTTTCTGGTGCTTGTGAAGCGGTACACTCAGGGCTGTTAGGAACTGCTGTTATGCCACCTTGCCCGTAGTAATTATAATATTTGTATAGTAGCGTGGTACCATCACAACCTTTCTCTACGGATGATATTGTACGCTTGCAGTCAGGTTCATCAAAACAGTTCTGGTCAACAGTCTGCCAATCGATATTGGACTGGTTGGTTGAGGCTAGCTCCGGGCTGATTGTAGATCCTTCTGTAGTTGCTGTTGGTGCTGTTTCTGATATTGGCGCACCGCAGCCTGACAGAGCCAGCGCGGCGCCGGCTACTGCGCCGAGCACGACTCCTACTTTTTTCTGCAATGACTCGACATTAGTTTCGATTGAAAATCTGTTACCTTCTCGCATGGTATGTCCTCCTAATATCTATACGATACACCAATTATTGACCTGGTGTCAACTTGCTTTCTTGGAATTCCCCGCGTTTGATGTCACCGAGAGTGTAATTACCAAAGTCTGTGCGGTGAAGTTTAGTGACGGTGTAGCCGAGGGCAGCAAAGGTGCGGCGGATTTGGCGGTTGCGACCTTCGCTCATCTGAACGATCCAGCGGTGGTCGTCACCCTCGTGCTGACGTTCAAGTGTCAAGCGGCTGGGTCCGTCAGGTAGCTGCACGCCAAAGTCATTGATCATTTGCCGGTGGAGCGGCTGCAGCGGCTGGTCAAGCGTCACGAGATAGCGCTTGATTTTATAAAACGACGGGTGTGTCATCTGGTGGGCAAAATCCCCGTCGTTGGTGAGGAGGATGAGCCCAGAACTGTCTTTGTCGAGGCGACCAACGGGTTTGAGGTGATGGAGACTGGTCGGTAATAATTCGTAAATAGTCGGTACGCCGCCCTGAGAGGCACGCGAACAGAGGTAGCCGACGGGTTTGTGGAGGAGAATGAGCTGGTGGGTTTGGGCGGTGAGTCGTTTGTTGCCGTGGCGAATGATGTCGGTGGTGGTGATGCGTTGGCCGAGCTTGGCAGGCTGGCCGTTCACCGTGACCTTGCCCTGCTCGATCAGCTCGTCAGCCTGGCGGCGCGACACACCAAGCGCCAGCGCCAGGAATTTGTTGAGGCGCTGGGTAGGTTCATGATTCGGTGTGGTATTGTCTGACATTTACGCTTGTGGTTGTGCTGGTGGAGGAGTTTGCGGCGGTTGTGGCGGCTGAGACGGAAGCGGATGCAGGACTGGAGCTGGTGGCGTATGAGTCGGCGCAGCGTTTGTTGGCGCTTGCGGAGCTGGACTAACTACCGGGACTACTGGAATAGTTGGAGCTGGCTGTTCTGGAGCGGCGACGCTTTGTAGGCTTTGTGGAGCTTGAGGTGCTGGTGTTGTCACGGGAATGTGAGTAGGCTCGGCTGGAGTTTCAGGAGCTGGGGTAGCTGTCAGTGTTGGAATGGTTTCTGCTGGAGTTGTATCAGGTTGCGGAGCTGGTGCTGTTTCCTCTGGGGTATGCTCAGGCTCGGTTGACTGTGGTTTGAGGTTTGGAATACCTTCTAATTCTTGTTCCATGAGTTTGGCAACATCTTCTGTCGGTGTCAGGCTGGCACCTTCAAGCGGGCGAATGACACGTTCACCCAGGTTGGCAGGACGTGGCGCCGAGGATGAGAAAGGCGCAGTTGGTTGCGGCAGTGTGGCTGGCGCTGGTGCGGCAGCTTGCAATGTTGGCTGCGGTGACAATGCTGAGACATCAGGTCGGACCGGCGGCATTTGCGGTGACTGTGGCATAGCTGGCGCTGGCTGAGGTGCTGCTGGCTGGGCAGCTGATTGCGGCTGTGGTGCTGGTGTGAGTCCTGGAACGTCGCCTAAAACTTCGTGGACGGTACGCACGACGTCTTCGATACCGACTTGGGATTTCACGAGATATCGGTCAGCCCCGAGTTGTTCACCGCGGGCTCGCTGGTCCTCTGAAGACAAAGCAGTCATGATGATCACTTTGATGTCTTTGGTCTCAGTGGCAGACCGCAAAATATCCAGCATGTCAAAGCCAGAAATTTTTGGCATCATCACGTCACTTAAAATGAGTGCTGGCCGTTCTTTGATGGCCATGGCGAGCGCCTCTTCACCATCGCCTGCGGACACGATGTCGTATCCCTCTGCTAATAATCGTACGCCATAGATTTCGCGTAAACTTTTGTCATCTTCAACGAGTAAAATTTTTGTCATATCTACTACCTACTATACGATATTATTATTAAAATTGCTATCATTCTTATGCTTTTATGAATTATTGGTTCTCCGCGGTATGCTGATGGCGCGACGAGTGGTCTCTAAATGATGTTCAATGTCGGCAAGCGTGGCGTGTTCTGGGCTGGTTGGTGTTGGCTGTGGCTGTGGTGGTTGGTTGGGCTGAACAGGCGGTTCAGTGACTTGAGCAGGTTCGGTTAGCTGTGGAGGCTGTTCTATTGGTTGCTGAGGCTGAGGCGCCACTAGCGGCTCAGCGGGTGTGAGGACAGAAGCTACTGGAGTTTGCGGTTGATGGTATTGAACTGGCGTTGGCTGCAAGGATGCTTCTTTGTGAGCGGCTTCTTCTTTGGAAATTCGCGGTATTTCCAAAAAGAAAGTGCTTCCCTTGCCGTACTCACTCTCGACACGTAAATCGCCCGACATGCTTTCGGCGAGTCGGCGAGACAGATACAGTCCCAGACCAGTACCGCCGATTTCGCGAGTGGCTGAATTGTCAACCCGATAAAACTTTTGGAAAAGATGCGGCACATCTTCTGCGGGGATTCCCAGGCCAGAGTCCATCACACTGACAACCACCTTTGACGAGTCGCCAGTGACGTCAACCACCACTTCCCCCTCTTTAGTGTATTTGATGGCGTTTTCTATGAGGTTGGCGGTAATTTCCCGGAAATGGTCGGGGTCAACAAAGGCATAATAAATGGGCTGCAAATGTTGGTCAGCGGAGTCTTTGGCTAGCGCGTGCGGCCGAAACGAATAGAGCAGATTTTTCTCGGCGGCTTTGTGCGCCAGACCTTCAAAGATGTCTGCCACAAAATCAGTTACGTTAAATAGCTTTGGTTCATCTTTGAGGCGTCCGTCCTCGGCTCTACTGATATCCAGCAGGTCTTGAAATAACCGACCCAGGTGTTGAGCGGAGGCATGCGCTTTGGTGATGAAGTCGCGTGCTTTATCGTCAATTTGGGCAGTGGCTGGGTTGAGCGCTAGGCCCAGATACCCCTCGATGGAAGCCACAGGCGTGCGCATTTCGTGGCTGGCAGTGGAGATAAACTCGGCCTGCTCTCGCTCTTCGGCGCGTTCTTTGGAAATGTCGCGGAACACGATGATGACACCTTCCTTTTGTGGGCCTATGGGAGAACTGACGATGGTGATCGGTAGTCGTTTGTCTGAAGAAGTTTTGAGAAATAGGTTGTCGCTGTGGGTGGGCTGGTTTGAAGACAATGCTTGAGCAACGGGATGTTTGCCCTCTGGGATGTCAGATCCGTCCTTGAGCACCAGTTTGAGGACGCTCTGCCAACTTAAACCCAAAGCGTCGCCTTTGTCCCAGCCGATCATCTGTTGCGCGGCTGGATTGATGAGCTCAATGATACCGTCATTGGAAATAGCCATCACGCCGTCGTCGATGGTATTGATGACGACATCAGATTTACCCTCGGCGGAGGTTAGCTTATTTTCCAGTTCAGTAAATCGATCGTCGAGTTTTTTCTGTGGTTGGTATCGCCATAGAACGATGCTTAGGACGAGTGGCATGATACCAAGTACCGCGCTGATGGTTATCTGTTCCAGCGTCAGTGGTGTTTCGAAATGAATCATGGCGATGTGCGCCACGACCAGCAAGATGATGCCGCCAGTCAGCCACAGCCCAAATACTGCAGCAAAGATAGTCACCATGAGCCAGAGGCTGGTAAATGGAGAATAGATGCCGCCGCTGGTGGCGATGAGTGCGGCGATGGTGATGATGAGCGACGCATAGGTGGCGCATGCCAGGTAGGCGCGTTGTTTTTTGGGCGTCCAAACACAGAGACCAAGCGCCCAAACTGCGGACAATACGCTGATAGCGGCGGCCAAGTCAGTCACTGAATCGCCAATAGTAAAGCGATAATTGCCAGGCAAAAAACGAGCTGATGCGTATGTGAGGAGAATGAAGAGATTGACTAGTAGCGAGGCTTTGCTGAGACGGCGCAGCCAAAATTTGGAAAATGTTCTGTCAGACTGCCCCACCCTCGATTCTTTCATGATATTAAGTATAGCGTCAAACTGTGGTAAAACGCAAGCGCGTCTCTGTTGGCTGGCGCGGCGGTATAGACAAAAGCGGCTGCGTCATGGTATGATGCTTAGTGTTGGCCTCATCGTCTAGCGGTTAGGACACCGGGTTCTCATCCCGGCAACCGGGGTTCGATTCCCCGTGAGGTCACCATAGAGAAATTATCAGCACTGCCCTCTTGGGTAGTTCTTTTTAGTATTGTAATGATTTATTTTGAAAGCTGTGTTCTTGTACTACTCGCCCAGCTGCTCAATCACCTCCAGTAGTTTTCGAGGCGTGATGTCGGCTTTGATGAGATAGCCGTCGATTCTAGGTAGTAGCTGTGACTTGGATTGGTCGTCTTGCTCAAAATTGGTCATGATGAGAATTTTGCTGTTAGGCACCAAATCAGTTTCGCCGTTTCTGAGGGCGTCCAAGATCTGGTCGCCGCGCTGTTCTGGCAACATCAAGTCCAAAATGATCAAATCGTACGGCTGGTTACGCGCCGCCACTAAGCCATCGTTGCCGTCCACCATCCAGGTGACGGTATAGCCGGTACGCTCCAGGCTGCGTACGTACATTTCGCCGATAAATCTGTCGTCTTCGATGCATAAAATTGTTTTGATCGCCATGATTACTCCCTATACATTTTGTGATTTTTTATCCACCCGCCGTCAGTGCGAATGAGCCGATTGTTTAGTTGGCCGTCTTCTAATAATTTTTCTTTCACCGAGGCATAGACGGGGATGGTGAAAGAAAAAATTGAGCCCTGGTTCTCTTGGCTGCGTGCGGAGATGCTACCGCCGTGAGATTCGACAAAGGCTTTACAGATGTACAGGCCGATGCCAGTGCCGGCCACTGTTTCGCGTGATCGGTGTGAGCGGTAAAATTTGCGAAAGAGGTTTTTGATTACGCCAGCTGGCATGCCGACGCCGTTGTCTGAGACGGAAACTTCTACAAATTCGCCTTTTTGCACGGCGGAAACTTGGACAACTCCGCCTTCGAAGCTGTATTTGATAGCATTGTCGATGAGGTTGGAAATCACTTCCCCAATGCTACCACGGTCGGCTGCTACGGTCGGCAAGTTGCTAGGGATAGATACATTCAGCATACGGTGCTGAGCTGAGGCGCGCAGCTGCATGTCGTCAGCGATGGTAGCGTAAATGGCTTCCAACGTGTCCTCGCGTAGATGCACGTACAGGTGGTGCCGATCGAACTTTGAAACATTGAGGATGTTATTGATGTAGCTGGACAAGCGATTAGCGGAAACGGTCAGACGATTGAACAATTGCGGTTCATCGTCCCGCAGGCGGTCGTGAAGCTCTTGCTCCAAGATGTCCAAGTAACCGCGGATGACGGTGATGGGTCCACGGAGTTCGTGCGCTGCAAAGGCGATGAAATTGAGATCCTCTTCTTCGGGGAGATATTTGGCTGAGCGGTCAAAGAGGATGATGACCGTTTCGCCGGCTGCACCTTTTTCGTAGGAGGCACTGACGTCATAGAACTTTTGTGGCGCGGAGGTTTTGGATTGAGCTGGTACGCGTGTCCACTGGTGGTGAGCGGTGATGTTGTCTTTGGCAACTTCCTGGATCCACTCGTTGATAGAAATTTCGTCAATAAAATCTAGCCCCAACGTTAGCACGCCGTCCATGTTGGAGACCACGGGCGCGGTTTCATTGGCAAAGATGATGTTTTTTTGGTGGTCCAATACGACGATGCCGCACGGCGTGTGATTGAGCGACTGAATGATGGCGTCAAGTTGAGACGAAGCTTTTTGGGCAGTTGGTTTGGCGGGCGCACCATTGGTATAGATGGCCTCAAGCACGGTTTGGAAACCAGTGCGTGCGTGTGCTGGCGAGTTGATCTTGGTTGGCTTTTCGGCGGTCAGCTCCCCTGTTTTGTAAGCCGCAGCGTAGAGCACGTCGCGCATCGGTTTGCTAATGAATGGTGTGATGGTGACAGCACCGATGATGCCTCCGACTGCGCCGAGCAGGATGATGATGTACCAATTAACTTCAACGGCTGCCAGGTTCGTCAATATGAGATGAGTGATGGTCGCAAAAGCAGCAGCGACGCCGACAGGCAGCAGCAATAGCAATACCGACCGACGCATGTAATATCGATTGTAGTCGCGAATCGATCGGCGACGGGTTACTGCCATGCAATGCTTCCTCGCCCCGGTGTAAAGGCGGCGATCCACGTCTGGCCTCGGTTCAACGCGATGTCTTTGCCGGCGGCGTCGACCAATTTCAATTCGGCGTTTTCATTGTCACGCTTCCAGGTGGCTTGAGCTACGACGCCATTTTGAAAAATATACGCTTTGCCAGTGCCAACAGTGATGACATCCTCGTACCCTTCGCGGCTGCCTGGGCGATGTTCGACGTTCACCTCCAGTGACACGATGCTGTTTGGCGCAATCTGCCCAGCCTCGGCGTCATTGTGTGGCTGCCCTGCTAGTGTGCGAGCGTAGGTATTAGACTCTTTGTTGTAGGTGTAATTGGTGTTAAATAGTGGACCACTGAAATTGATGGCAATCTGAGTTGCATTTGGTGTTTCAGCAGGCTTGCCATCGGCACGCTTGAACCCAGTGAATACTGATTCAGTGTGTCCTTTGGCAGTGTTGGTTTGATCAATCTTCTCACCTGAGGTGTAGGCATTGTGTGGCGCGCGTCGATCATTGGCCCGCCAGTATGAGTTGCCATTGCTGAACTCGTCGATATCGTGATATTTGCCGTTACGAACTGTGCTGAGGGCGTTGGCGCTACCGCCAACATGGAAAATTGAGGCTTTGTATGGCGTTGACCACTGCAGATAGTACAAGCGCAAGCTGCGCACTGGACCAATTTTGGCCGGCTTATTTCCCTGGTACAACGCGAAGAAACGAGTGATACCACCTTCGGCAACAGCTTCGTAGACGATGCCAGCTTTTGATAGTCCAGACTGTGGTCGCGCGTTAGGGCTATTTTCGACAATTACACCAGTAACGGGAGCTTTGACGGCATTTGCGTCAGCTACTTCCAGACCGGTCAGTGACGAGTAAAACTTCTCTTTTGGCTTTTTGGTGCCAGCGAAAAATGGCGAACCACTGTCTGATTGGACGGAATACATGGCGATGATGAAGATAATCGCAACAACCGCCGCGCTTACGACGAGTGCCAGTGCCAAATGGTGTTTGTGGACCCACTGAGTGAACGCTTTGAATTTAGAGTGATTGATGAGTTTATCCTGAGGAATTCGAGGCTTTTCCATATGATTAGTATAGCATGTCGCTTATGCTAATAAAACTAAGACAGTGTGCGTCGGCCTTCAAGCGCATGCGACAACGTGATCTGGTCAGCGTATTCTAGGTCGACTCCCACAGGGATGCCGCGAGCCAGTCGCGAAACAGTCAGTGTCAACCCAGCTTCTTGGATGTATCGCTGCAGAAACAGCGCGGTCGATTCACCTTCTACTGAGGCATTGGTGGCGATGATGATCTCGGTGACGCCGTCATTTTTGATGCGCTCAATCAGCTCAGGAATGTGTAGCTGTTCTGGCCCGATACCGTCAATTGGTGAAATCGCTCCACCCAGCACGTGGTAGGTGCCATCAAACTGGCCAGTTCGTTCCAGCGCCATGATATCCAACGGTTCTTCGACGACGCAGACGAGCTGGCGATTGCGGCGGCTGTCAGTATAAAGCGGCGATACGTCATCGCCATCGTCAATCAGCGCAAAGGTTACTGGACAGGTTTTGACGCGTTGATGCAACTCATTTAGAGCTTGAGCTAACCTTTTGGATTGTCCTGGCTCGCGCCGCAAAGCAGCATAGGCGTAGCGTTCGGCGGTTCGCGGACCAACTCCCGGTAGATTACCAAATTCATCAATCAACGCCGTCAGCGCTTTTGGCAAAATATGAGCACTCATTATTGAGATTAGATGCCCAGGTTACCCAAGCCGCCCATCAATGGCTTCATTGTTTCAGCAGCAACTTCTTGAGCTTTTGCCAAGCCATCACGCACCGCAATTTGAATCCAGTGCTCGAGCTGTTCGATGTTGTCTAGATCCACCCTATCAGGATTAATCTTGACTGATTTGATTTTCAATTCACCAGTGATCTGAACGATGACTGCACCGTCGCCAGCCTCTACTTCGATGATTTCTTTACCGAGTTGTTTTTGTGCTTTACGTAGCTGTTGCAGCATTTTCACCTGATCAAAAGCCATAATGTTCCTCCTTCAATTAACTCACTTATTATACCGCATTATTCACTAAGTTTGTAGACATAAAACCGATCGCCCGCCTCAGCCCAATCATTGGTAATGACGCGCGTGATAGTTCCTGGGATGCCAGTGATATTTTGGCGAGCAGCGCGCGTGACGACTACTTCTTCTTGAGCACCCTCTGCTGGCAGGCCGTCGCTGATGGATATTGCTCTATTATGCTTATTCATGTGGCTGGACAAAGCGTCGTACAGCGGTTTTTCGGCAGCTGCCACGACGAATATATATTTCTTGTTTGCGGTGTCACGCAGTAGTGTGTCACGTACAAGACTCAAATCTTTGGAATGCTCGCGCACGGCGTCAGGTAGATCGTGATAGCTATGGACGTATCGATTGACGCCGCTTAGGGTCATGACACCGACCAAGATGATCATCAGTACGAGTCCGGTGCCGCGCGCATATGGGTTCTTTGGGAATAATCGATACCACTCGTACAGCAGTCGTTCTACGCCAGTAGCCAGCAAGATAAACATCGGTACAGAGATGATCATATTGACTTGAGGCGCCAGGGCGAGTAGCGGCAATGACAAAAATAGCCAAATGTTGACCACGTAGGACCGAGCAGTGTGCCAGTTGCGGAAAGTGATGATCATGCCGAGGAGCATCAGTGCTACGGTGCTGACGTCAATGGCTGGCAGTACTTGCCCGTTGGAGATGTATGGCACTGGCCAGAGATAGGTTCGAACGATAATCTTGAGGTTTGCTAAGACATCAAAGTTGAGTGACGACCAGCCTGACACGTCCAGCAAGAAGCCGTGATTTTTCAGGCAGAAATACACCAGTGGCGCACTTACTAGCAGAAAGATGATGAATGCTGGCGTCCAGCTGGCGCGATATTTTCGTGACACGATGATGTAGCGTGTGTATGGGTGCAATAATGCTACCAAGATAAGACCAAGGTTGAGGTACCAGAAAAATGGCGTGTATAGGCTAGCGGCCATGACGGCGGCGAGGAGGATTTTCCAGAGTTGGGCGAACTTGGCTTTTTGGATGATGAGGCTAGCGAACAGCAAAATCAATGACGCCGTGGTGATGTAGATGATGCCAGGGGTGAAGCTTTGTGCTAGGTAGATAAATTGACCAGTGGCGATCATGAGAGAAAGCGACAGCACGGCGATACCTGGTTTGAACCAGTGCCTGAGGAGAAAAAAGAGTGCCAGTGCGGCTAGACACATCAGTGTAACGGCTGGTAGCTTGATGGTGAGTGTACTGACGCCAAATAGCAAAAATAGTGCTGCTTGGAATGCGTGAAGTGGCAGATTGACGATGGACCAATTACCTTCCATGAGCAAGTTGGTTCGTGCGACCATGTTAATCTCTGACTGGCTAATTCCACCTGGCGCGTACAACAACGCCACGCTGATGACCGCGGAAAATATCAATATCAAAGCACTGTAGCCCCAAAGATAGCGCCAACGGTAAAGGAACAGATGAGACAGAGTTTTCTTTTTCACTGCGGTTTATTATAGCATGGTTTGTTAATCGTGTCGTCTGTCGAGGCTCATGAAACGGAGGCGTTCTGGGTGGAAGTATAACTGGACTTTGCCGACAGGACCGTTACGGTGCTTAGCGATGATCAGGTCGGTGATATTTTGAACCTCTGGATTGTCTGGTTCGTAGTAGCCTGGACGGTAGATAAAGCTGACGATGTCGGCGTCCTGTTCAATGGATCCGGATTCACGCAGGTCGGCCAGCTGTGGAATTGGTGGCGTGCGCGACTCGACGGAACGGCTCAGCTGACTCAGGGCGATCAGCGGCACGTTAAGCTCACGAGCGATCAACTTTAGGCCGCGGGAAATTTCCGACACTTCCTGAACGCGGTTGCCGTTGTGATTGTTGGTGGCCTGCATCAGCTGCAAGTAGTCGACGATGATCAGGCCAATTTCGCCTTCATGTGCTAGGCGGCGAGCTTTGGTGCGCATCTCCAAAATGCTGAGACCCGGCGTATCATCGATGTAAATCGGCGCTTCGGCCATCTCGCCCATGGCTTCAGACAATTTGGCAAAATCATTATCACTCAGGTTTCCGGTGCGAATATTCCAACTGTCAACACCTGATGCGTCCGCCAGCATGCGGTCAACCAATTGCTCTTTACTCATCTCCAAGCTGAAAAACAGCACCGGCTTTTTCTCAATTGTCGCCACATTGTACGCCAAGTTGGTTACCAGTGTAGTCTTACCCATGGCTGGACGAGCCGCCAGGATGATCAAGTCGGAACGCTGCAGTCCGGCGGTCATGTTGTCGAGGTCGCGGTAACCAGTGCGAATGCCGCGGAGCGTGTCTTTGTTGCGGTGCAATTCTTCGATTCGGTCAAAGCTGTCAGTCAGAATATTTTCCAGGCTAATCAAGTCTTGCTTGAGTGATTGATCGGAGACGCTAAATAGTTCAGCTTCGGCCTTCTCCAATAGCTCCTGAGTGGTTGTCGATTCGTCATAGCCGAGCTCAGTGATGTCAGCGCTGGCTTTGATGAGTCGGCGTCGTACGGCTTTTTGCGCCACCATCTCAGCATAGGCTTCAGCGTGCGCAGCGGTCGGTACATAGTTGGTGAGCTCCGTCAGATATGCCGAGCCACCGATAAGGTCCAATTCATCCTTACGTTTGAGCTCATCTGTCAAGGTCAACAGGTCGACTGGCTTGTGCTTTTCAAACAAGCGCATCATCCCGGCGAAAATCAGTCCATGATTTTTATCATAAAAATCAGCAGGATGCACGTGCTCAGTCGCATCTGCCAAGACTTCTTCGTCGATCAATATCGCGCCCAGCAAACTCTTTTCGGCATCCAAATTTTGCGGCGGTAATTTACCAGATGATGTATGTTGACTTGCTTCACTCATTTATAATTCCTCCAACTTCACTTCTTCGCCACCGCCCATCATAGCAGCGATTTCCGCCAATTTTTCGTCTTCAGGTGGTTTCTGCTCTCCAATTATATCAATTTCTAGCTCCATCCCCGCCTCTGCGGTGATGATTGCTGCCAGTAGCGGCCGATTTTTGGCATCATCTAATTTTTTCTTGTAAAACGCACTGCCCGCAAAAATAGTTAGTTTATCTCCGTCAAACGCCCACTGACTTTTCTGGAGCAGTGATGATAGGCCGACTGATTTCTCCTTGGCTTGTTCGATCACCTTGTGCCAGTCCAGTTCCAGCGGTGTGCTAGATTTATGTAGTTTTGTGGGCGGTTTTTTGGTTAATTGGGCTGGTTGGGTGTCTTTGCTTTTGGACGTTTTTTTCACTGGCTCAGTTGATTTGGTGCTTTGATTTTTCGGTGATTTTTTTGCCGATGGAGTTGGCTCGGCTGAGGTTGAGATGACGGTTGGCGTTGCGGTGGCAGCTTGAGCAACCGTTTTCTTTGGTGCGGCTGGTTGAGCGTGATGTTTCATGAAAATAGTCAATAATTTCAGGTCGGGGTGCGAATGGCGATCGACCTCGATGAGCTGCTGGATGAGTTCAACAAGCTCTGGGTTTTTACGCAGCCTGGTGCGAGCGATTGACAATAACTGGTGTGATACCACAGTCGGGCTGATGCCACTTTGCTCTAGCTCTTGCAGAATGCTAAGGATGCGCGCAGTATCCTCTGATTGATACACATCAAGGAGTTCTTCTAGCGTGGCTGCGTCGCTCAAGCCTAAGTATTCCGTAACCATGGCGGTAGTCAGTGGCTGGTCGGGTGTAGCTAAAATTGATAGTTGATCGAGCATACTGATGCCGTCGCGAAACCCGCCGCGCGAACGTTCAGCGATTAGTCGTGCAGCGTCCGCCTCGATGGCAAAGCCCTCTTTTTCGGCGATGGCTGTCAGCTGGCGTGCCATGACGTCAACTGAGATGGGGTGAAAGAAAAACTGTTGGACGCGACTAAGGATGGTGGCGGGCAGCTTGTCGGCGTCGGTGGTCGCCAGGATGAATACCACGTGTGCTGGTGGTTCCTCCAGGGTTTTTAATAGTGCGTTGAAGGCAGGCTTAGACAACATGTGAACTTCGTCGATGATGTAGATCTTCTTTGGCGCGGAAACGGGCGCGACTTGTGCTTTCTCGCGCAGGGCGCGGATGTCGTCGACGCCGTTGTTGCTGGCGGCATCAATTTCAATGATATCCAGGTGCGAGGCTTCCTCATCGTACGGCAGCTTATTAATTTCATGCGCCAAAATACGTGCCACGCTGGTCTTTCCCACGCCGCGCGGACCCGTCAGCAAATACGCATGGGCGATTTTCCCCTGCTCCAGCGCTCGGCGCAAAATGTTGGTCACGTGATCTTGCCCCAACACCTCGTCCAAGCTGCGACTGCGATATTTGCGGTACAGTGCTTGACTCATTACTTATGTATTATAGCGCAAAGTGCGGGATTAGTAAGCTGTTTAGCGGTTAGGAATGGGCACTTCTTCGCCACTTTCTAAAATCATGGTCTTTCTCGGCCATAGTTCTATCGGCTCATCGATGTACGGCAGGTTAGTCGCTTCTGCGATGGCCCGCATAGCCATGTCTATCGGTGCACGTAGGGCCTGGCGTCGAGATTCGTGATCTGTCGAAGTGACATAATGTCTGTACGCTGCTGTATAGTCGATAGGGCCACCCAGAGTAACGTGGATTTGCTCATCTTGCGGCATGTATGCATCTAGATCAGTAGGCCACGGCTCGTAGCGAATACCTACTGGCAATAAGTTAGGCTCCACCCCCCCTACATTTGCGTCAAATAAAATTCGTGACGCACCCGTTCGCCCTTTGGTTACCTGAGCGTCACCTGTGTATGCACCTTCTGGAAAGATGAGCAGTGAGCGTCCGTCAAGTAACGCTCGTCTGGCCATTTTGAGTCCGACTTCTAAATATTCTTTGCCACCGTGCACCTCGAGCGGTATGGTGTGTAGTGCATTTTCTATTACTAGTCGCCGCACTGCTGTGTCCACAGAGCTATTTTTATACGCCAATCGTGAGCTAATAACAACGTCACAATCCTCCGGCAGACTTGCTGGTATGGCAAAGATATCGCGCATGCAAGCATGATTGGCGACGAATACATTCGGGCCTTCTGGTATGTTGTCGAGCCCGTGTGTCGTAATTGCCATTTCCCGCCCTATGGTCTGTAAGAGCGGTTTCTTTCCCCTGTTCATGCCTGCCTCGCTTTCAAAGCTTGCTTAACAACGCGCGCCACTAAGCGATGTCCTTTTGCTGAAAAATGAATACCATCAGACAGTGGTATGAATGGCAGTTCAATGTACTCACCGAGAGCTTCCTTATTCTGCAAGATCTCTTGTCGTATAGCTTCTGATTGTTCAGTGAACTCTGGACCAGAGTCTTCACCAGTTGAAAATGCTGGTGGCAGGATATATATGATGTTAGTACCGTGAGCCAGTTTTTGATACTCTATTAAATCTTGGATGATAGCTTGTGTCGTCCTATTGTATTGCTGTTGTAAATCATTTGTACCAAGGGCAATGATGATGGTATCCACGTTGCCCGCTTGCTGGAGGGCTTTCGTAAAAGCTTGTTTGCCATTTTTGTATGGCTTTGCTTCACAAAAATCTCCCGCTACGCGACCTGACAGCCCGTCGGCGATGATGTGTACTTTGCCTCGTAATTCTCGCTTTAGGCGGTTGACCCATCGGTCGCTATACCGCACTCGCGGCCCCACAAACGTGTCTCCCCAGACGTTAGAATCGCCATAAATAAGAACCCTTTTCATCGCGTGGTTGCTACTCATATATAAACTCCGTTTTTCATATTATACCATGTTCTGTCAAAACAGCGTCAGTTGCGTGTTAGGTATCTCAAGATCAACCGTACCCTGCGCTGTTTGCGCCCGGTGTCCGATAAACCTTTTCACGTTATACGCCAGTAGTTGCCCGTCATATTCAGTGATGAGCACTGAGCCGATGACGCTAACAACCGTGCCAGCCAAGACTGTATTACTTGTCATATCAATCAAACTGCTGAGGTCTCGACCCTCAGTATGAAAATAATCTTCGCACATGATAAGCGTTCGGCTTGGGAAATCCAGCCCCAGTTTTTGCTGAATACGCACCAATGCGTCAGCTAGGGCTTGTTCCGCCGTCGCGGCATCGAGCGGCTGCTTGATCAGCCCCAGTTTTTTACTGGCAGCCACCGTCTCCATGATGCCATTCAGACTGGCAATTTTCGCCTCATATTGCCGGGCGATCAACGCCGAAGCGAACGTCTCCAGTTTCAATGCCACGCGTGCCCCCTGTTCTAGCAGCCGCCGAATACCACGCTCCTCCTGTGAAATGCCAACTTTGATCACTTCTGGTGAAAAATACGCCAAATACAAAAAATGTGGAGTTTGATTGATTTTTTCCTGCTGCGCCGACACCGAATCGGCGTGATAAAACGCTGGATTAAATCCAGTTCGGTTACGGCATTTCAAGCAATTTTCATATTTCTCATCGACCGTCGCGCCGTCAGGACAAGCCTGGCTACAGTGATTGTCAAAATCCACCCAGCCCGTACAATATTTGGTCGAAACATCAAACATCAGCGACAACTCCCGCCCTACAACATCACCACGCTCAGTCTTGCCATCAACCTGCCACTCCAAAAATGGCCGATTCTCAGCGTCAAAGCTAGCGTAGCTTAGTAAAAACTCCTCAGGCATAGCCTCATTATATCAAAAACTGCCCGGCAACTACGCGGACGGTTTCAAGTGCAAAAATAGTCTACAGTGCTGCTTCAACGGCTGCCCACGTAGCGTCAGGATTGTCCTCTGGCACGATGATGGTGACTTGGTCGCCGATGTTGATGCGGAAGAAGGTGACGCTGGCGAGCAAAATGCGATACTCGCGGCCATTAGCTTCAACATAGTAGACGCCGTCATGTTGTACCAGTGTACCGATGACTTGTTTGCGCGCTACTGGACCGATTTGCTTGTAGATGAAGCTGCCATCATCAGCGATGGTCAATTTCAAGATGTCGCCCTCAACCAGCTTTGATTTTGAGGCGTAGTTGGCTGGGATTGGGTAATTTTTGCCGTCTGGGCCGAGCATGGTCTGACCGTCAAACACGCCCTCGACGACCTTGCCGGTTACGTCTTCAGTCGAGGTTTTTGGTGTAACAACTTGACCGTCATCACCGATGATGCTGATCAATAGTTCTTTTGCTGCTGCCAAATTGGTTTCTGCCTCTTGTATCAGTGAGCGCAGCCGCTTTACTTGTTTTTCTGGTAATTCAGACATAGTGATTCTCGCATTTCCCTGTCTATTTTTGATAGTTCTCGTTCTATATATAGCATAGGAAAAAGGTTAGGTCAATGCTTACATAAGCAAGTTATTTCAGATTTCCACAGCATTTTAAGGGGTGCTTGCAAAACTGTTGCAAATTTTACCCTTGCAATCAAAATACCGCCCATGATATAGAGCGGTATAGTGATTTCGAAAACAAATTGGCGTCATGTTCAGAATGAAATTAGCTGAGCTCGACGCTAGCGCCAGCGTCTTCCAGAGTCTTCTTAGCAGCTTCAGCTTCGTCTTTTGAAACTTTTTCCTTGACTGGTGCTGGCGCGCCGTCAACGATAGCTTTAGCTTCACCCAGACCCAAGCCGGTGATTTCCTTAACAGCCTTGATGACTGCAACTTTCTGAGCACCTGCGTCCTTCAACGTAACGGTGAACTCAGTTTTTTCGTCAGCCGCAGCAGCGTCACCGCCAGCAGCTGGACCAGCAACAGCCACAGCTGCAGCAGCTGGCTCGATGCCGTATTCTTCTTTCAAGTGGTTTTTCAATTCGTTAACTTCCAGAACTGTCAATTTGGTCAGTTCTTCAGCCAATTTCTTAATATCAGCCATGATATGTCTCCTTACATTATTGATTGATTGCTAAACTTAAGCCGTAGCTTTGGCTTCGATACCATCTAGTAAGCCGTGCAAATTGCCGCCCAGCGCGCCCACGGTGTCGTGGACTGGTGAGAGCAATTGTGCCACCACTTCGGCGACAAGCTGGTCTTTGCTTGGTAGACCTGCCAACGCCTTGATGTCAGCTTCGTTGATGCTGAGGCCTTCACCTGAGAAACCACCAGCCAACTGCAGTGCTGGATGCGTCTTTGCAAACGTGTCCAAAACTTTTGCTGGCATGACCTCGTCTTCGGCACTGATGGCGTAGACCAACTGGCCGACCAGGAGGTCGGTGTCGCTTTCTTTGTAGGTGTCGACGCCCTCTAGTGCTACGCGTACCAAGCGGTTTTTGACCACCTTGATGACCACGTTTGCCTCGCGAGCAGCCTTGCGTAGCTCTTGTAGTTCAGCCACGCTCAACCCCTGGTACCGCGCAAATGCCGTACCTTTGGCGTCTTTTAGAAGCTCGGTTAGTTCAGCAACCAAAGTTTGTTTTTTATCGCGTGAAATTGCCATAA
>ERZ773083.1237-NODE-1237-length-17798-cov-4.309531_pt1 | contig 17798 bp, 19 predicted proteins | sample MGYA00511465_ERZ773083 | MGnify/ENA primary metagenome ERZ773083 (study PRJEB29015, sample SAMEA2738001) | human oral metagenome | biome: human oral; feature: human-associated habitat; material: dental | place: China | collected 2060 ... | reverse complement strand
ATGGCGTTACGAGAATAAAATTTTTGCTCGCGCCCACGGCTACCTTGCCGCCTAGCACGCAACCTGCGCCGTTTTCTAGGCAGCGCGCACATTCGTTTCGCTGCGCCGAGCTTAGCACGAATCCTAGTCGCTTGCATGCCTGATCAACGCCGCGAAGCTCGTTTGGACCGCGTTTTACGAGATAAATTTTTGCTGCGGGATTAGAAATTTCTGGAGCCAAATTTAACGAATCGGTCGCCAAAAATTTAAAGCTCTTTTTTACGCCGCTAAAGTACTCATTTAAAAACGGCTCGCTAAATTTCGCGCGAATAAAGCCGCGTTTAAACCGGGGCGTTAAATTCGTCTCGTCGGTAAAGTATTTTAGGTTTCGCTCACGCAAAAACCGCTCCAGCTCGCACTTTCGCACGCCTAGAAGCGGACGAGCGATCACGTAGTCCTCGCGGGACTCAAACTCCTGCATGCCTAACAGCTCGCTAAGCCCCGCGCCGCGCCCAAGCTGCATCAAAAACCACTCGAATTTATCGTCAAACTGATGCGCTAAGATCAAATTTTCATATCCCCGCTCGCGGCAAATTTGGCCGAAAAACTCGTATCTGGCCACGCGCGCCTCGTGCTCGAAATTTGACTCGCTCAGCTGCACGCTTTTTACGTAGATTTGTTTGTTAAATTTAGCCGCCAGATGCCTTGCCGAGGCGATCTCATCCTTGCTTTGCGCGCGGACGTTATAATCCACGATCGCGAGGTCAAATTTTACGCCTGCCTCGTCCAAAAGGTAAAAAAGCGCCGTGCTATCGACGCCGTGCGAAAAGGCAAGCAGATTTTTGCAAGCCCGCAGCAAGGCTAGAATTTTGCTTGGAATTTCGGGCGAGTTTTTCATTGTCCTTGCGAGCTTTTTAGCACTCGCGCAAGCAGCCTATCGCCCGCAAATTCCGTGATTTCGCACTCGTATAGACCGCCTACTTTTAGATTTTGCACGTAGCTTTCGTTGATTAAAATTTCGCCGTCGATGTCCTTGCCCCATGCAAGAGGCTTGGCGCCGTAAAAAAACTCGCCCTCGCTGCTGGCACCTTCGATTATTAGGGGTATCTTTTTGCCTACGAGCGCGCGCATGCTGCTATCTATCGCCTCGTGCGTGATTTTCTCGATCTTATTTAGGCGGCGGCTAATTGTCCGCGCAGGGATCTGCGGCATCGCAAAGCTCGCCGTATCCTCCTCCTTGCTGTAGGCAAAAGCTGAAATTCTATCAAATTTAAACTCTTGTAAAAAGTCGCAAAGCTCGTCAAATTCCGCGTCAGTCTCGCCCGGGTGCCCGACGATGACACCCGTGCGCAGAAATGAATTAGGCGCTGCACGCATTAAGCTTAAAAGCTCTTTGATCCGCGCCGCGCTTGCGCCGCGCTTCATCAGGCTTAGCATTTTGTCGTTTATGTGCTGAATCGGCATGTCGAAGTAGTTTGCGAAAACGGGTGAGTCCACGATTGCGCGGATGAGCCGCTCGTCGGTGCTGGTGGGGTAGAGATACAGCACGCGCGCGACCTTGACGCCCTCGATTTTTTCGATGCGTTTTATCAGCGCGACTAGATCGGCGCCCAAAGTATCATTATTTTTGCCGCCCAAGCCCTTTTTGCGGACGTTTTTACCGCAAGCGGTTTCGTCGTAAGCAGAAATTTCATCTCCTGCGCTACCGCACGAGCCGTCGGAATTTTGTACATCGCATGAGCCGTCGGAATTCTGCCCGTCGCGAAAGAATGCGGAATTTAACTCATCGCGATAGCCTTTAAAATTTGTTCCATCCTTGTTGCCACGCCTTAGATCGCGGCCGTAGCTGCTGGAATCTTGCGCTATAAAGCTAAAATCGTAAAATCCGCGCGCTACCAAACTGCGTACCTCCGCTTCGATGTCCTCGATACTGCGGCTTTTTAGGCGACCTTTGAAGCTCGGAATGGCGCAGAAAGAGCATTTTTGATTACAGCCCTCTGAAATTTTAACGTAAGCGTGGTAGTTTGAGCCCGTTATCACGCGCGAAGAGGTAAGCGCGGGACTTTGCAGATAGGTTTGCGGGCTGAATAAATTCTGCTTTTTTAAAATCATCTCATCGATTTTATCGTAGTCGCCAACGCCGCTGAAAATATCGACCTCGGGCAGCTCGCGCATGAGCTCATCCTTGTAGCGCTGCATCAGACAGCCCGTGACGACCAGCAGCGCGCCACTTTTTTTCTGCTCGCTAAGCTTCAAAATCGTGCGGATACTCTCCTGCTTGGCGCTTGCGATGAAACCGCAGGTATTTACGATGATGACGTCGGCAGAGGCCACATCGGGCGTGAGCTCATAGTTTTGCAAGCGCCCAAGCATGATCTCGCTATCGACTAAATTTTTATTACAGCCCAGCGAGACGAGATGGAGTTTTGCCATTTTACAGCCAGATATTATCGATCAGGCGGGTTGTGCCGACCTTTGCGGCAAGCAGGATTATCGTATCGCCTTGCTTAATCTGCGAAATTTCATTAAATTTATAATCCACGAACGCTATGTAATCGACCGCCAGCGGCTCAAGCACGCTAAGCATCTTTTCGCGGATTATATTTAGGCTGATCTCGCCTTTTTTAATAAGCGAGCTGGCATTTAGCAAGGAGCGCGAAAGCTTAAGCGCCATAAGCTTTCCCTCCTCATCCAAATAGGCGTTACGCGAGCTAAGTGCCAAGCCGTCACTCTCGCGCACGATCTCACAAGGGATGATATTTATAGGCATAAAAAAGCTCTTTACCATCTTCTGCACGATGAAAAGCTGCTGGGTGTCCTTTTTGCCCATATAAACGTTGCTAGGACGAGTTAGATTAAAAAACTTATTTAGCACCTTAAGTACGCCGTCGAAGTGCCCGGGGCGCGTTTTGCCTTCTAAAATTTCACTTATTGGCTTAGGTGCTATGATTGCTGGCTCCTCCGTGCCGTAAATTTCATCCACGGTCGGGATAAAAAGCGCGTTCGCATCGAGGCTCTCGCAAATTTTAATATCGCCCGCTTCGTTTTTTGGATAGCTATTTAGATCCTCGCCGGGCAAAAACTGCGCCGGATTGAGGAATGCCGAGACGATTACGATATCGTTTTCGTTGCGCGCCCTTTTTATGAGGCTCGCATGCCCCGCGTGCAAAGCCCCCATCGTAGGCACGAAGCCCACGCTGCCGCTTGCTGATGCTCTGAAGCTTTTTAGCTCCTCTACGCTTCTAATAATTTGCATTGTTCTCTCTTTTCAATATAAAATATTAAGGCTAATAATTATATCAAAAAATATTAAAGGTATAAATTAAGCGCGAAAGGGCGGTCTATTTAGCGAGCGTTAATCAATAAGTACTAAAATCTATCATGAGCTTTAGCTCTAAAATAAACTTCAAAAGGAGTGAAAATGGCTACTCAAGAGACAAATTTAGATTCTTTGAAAAAGGATATCGACTCTTTAAAAGCGGATTTTAAAGAGATTATGAAGTCCATCAAAAACATAGGTGCAGAGCGTGCGGAGTCTGCCAAAGATAAAATTCTAGATCAGCTAAACAGCAATGAGATCAAAAAATATATAGATGATCTAAGGCTCAAAGGCAAAGACGGCATAGAAAGCGTAAATGACACGATAAAACAAGACCCGATAAAAAGCATCGCGATCGCTGCTGGCGTCGGATTTTTGCTCGCTTGGTTGCTGAAAAAATAATGGCTGGCATATCTGAATTTATAGTTTCGGTAGTAGAGCTCGTAGACGCTCAAGCTAGCGATATCAGGCGCTCTTTTTTAAAGAGCGCCAATTCGGTTTTACTAAATATAATTACGGGCGTGATTTGCATTATAGGCTTAGTATTCTTTTTGTTAGGACTGCACGCGCTTCTTGAAAAAACTATCGGAGAAATTTGGGCGTATTTTGCTTGCTCTATCGCAGCTTTTTTATGCTCTATTATCGTATATAAGGTGCTTTCGTGCAAAGCGAAATGACAAAAGAGAAGCTAAGACTAGTGGTGTCTATGCTTGAAGACAAAAAAGCCGATTGCAAAAAGTTGAAGCTAGAAGAAGCAAAGCTAAAGCTGCTACTAAACGACCCCTTGCCTGATCTCTCGATGGAGCTTAAACTGATTAATCATGGCAATATCAAGCAGGTTTTGATATCCCTAATAGATAAATGCTTCATAATACCCGCCTTAAATAAAATTTTATAAACAACCTTAATCCAAAATATGTTATAATCATGTTAAAAGCATAAAAAGGTCTTAAATTTTGGATAATTACGAATACACGGAACTTTTAAAAACCCTAAGTACTAAAGTCGAAAATATTGCAGGCGTCGTAAAACCGGAGAACATTAAAGCGCGCCTAAAAGAAATCGAGGAGCTTGAAAACGATCAAAATCTCTGGCAGGACATCGCAAAAGCAGGCGCTATCGGCAAGGAAAAAACTAAAATTTTAAATATCTTAAATAAATTTCTAAACGCTAAAAACGCCGTAGACGACGCAAAGGCTCTATATGAGCTGGCAAACTCGGAAAACGACGAGGAGACGATAAACTCGCTTTTTGCCGAGGCGGACGAACTAGAGGGCAAGATCATAAATTTAGAAATTTCTATGATGCTTAGCGGCGAAAACGACGATAAAAACGCTATCGTCAGCATTCATCCGGGCGCGGGCGGTACGGAGAGCAACGACTGGGCGAGTATGCTATACCGCATGTATCTGCGCTTTTGCGAGCGAGAGGGCTTTAAGATCGAGGTTCTGGACTTCCAAGAGGGCGAGGAAGCGGGTCTTAAGGATGTTAGCTTCATCGTGCGCGGCGAGAACGCCTACGGATATCTGAAAGCCGAAAACGGCATCCATCGCCTGGTGCGCGTAAGCCCATTCGATAGTGCAGGGCGTAGACATACGAGCTTTTCAAGCGTGATGGTAAGCCCGGAGCTAAATGATGATATCGAGATAAATATCGAAGAGAAGGATATTCGCGTAGATGTGTTTCGCGCAAGCGGCGCAGGCGGACAGCATATCAATAAAACCGAAAGCGCTGTGCGTATCACGCACATCCCAACGGGCATCGTAGTAAACTGCCAAAACGACAGAAGCCAACACAAAAACAAAGAAACGGCGATGAAGGTGCTAAAGTCGCGCCTTTACGAGCTTGAGCTAATGAAGCAGCGCGAAAAGGACGAGAACGTGCCTAAAAGCGAGATTGGCTGGGGACACCAGATCCGCTCCTACGTACTTTTCCCGTATCAGCAGGTTAAGGATAACCGCAGCGGCGAGGCGTATAGCCAAACCGATGCGATTTTAGACGGCGATATAAAAAGCATAATCGAAGGCGTTTTGATTTCACAAGCGAACAAATAAATTTTTTTGAAAGGATGAGAATGAGTGAAGATGGAATTTTGCTAGCGCTAGGATATAGCGTAAACGACGCGACGGTCGCGCAGCTGCGAGGAATTTTATCGAAGTGCGATTTTGAGGATAACGAGCTTGATCGCATCGTGGGGCTGAACGATAAGCTTAAAATTTACGGTGCGCACGTGGCGATGTCTAATTCAAACCCGTATTTTAAGATCAAAAATGACGCTACGAATGAAGAGCGTAAGACCGCTGTGGAGCAGATCATCAGCGCTTGGTCGGAAAAATTTAAGCTCAAGCTACAAAAAGTCGCGGGCAAAGAGACCTATTACATTTTGGGTCGCCAAATTTCAAAAAATTAAGGAGCAAAATATGAAAAAAATTCTAGCTTTGATCGCCGCCGGGGTATTTTTAGCAGGCTGCGTTAGCAACGCGCCAAAGAGCGCAGTCGATGCGCCAAAGAGCGGCAAATATTCCTTCGCCGACGTTCAAGACGGTATCCGTGCGATGAACCTACAAGGTAGCGTCGTGCAAAGCGATGCGTGCAAAAACGGCAATGGCGCAATGTGTCTAAATTTTGCGGATTCTATGTATTCCAAGCACGACTATGCTTCCGCCGCCAACGCCTACAACGCTGCGTGCACGCTCTCTCAAAACTTTCCTGCCTGCCAGAAGCTCGCAGCTATGTTTGAAAAAGGCGAGGGCGTAGAGCAGAATAAATTCAACGCCATTGATTTATACCGCATCTCGTGCTATTACGGCTACAAGGACGCGTGCGCAAATATGCGCCGCTTAGGCTACAACGGCTAAAGCTTTGGGATTTAAATTTTAAAATTCTGTTTAGATTTACTCGCTACGAATTAGCTGCTTTCAAATTCCATTCCGCCGTATCGCGGGATGGAATTTGTTGCATTAAAAATTCTGCATCATACATTTATAGCTAGAAATAAATTTTATCTATATCGTTGATATTTATATTGTGTCTAGCTAAGAAATACTCTTTCAATTCAAAATATATAGAATTTCTAAATATCGGTATTAAATAATATCTGGAGCAAGCAAATAAGCCGATATGTCCATAATGTGGTTCGCCAACTCTCAATGCAGGAAAAAGCGAAAATCTCCTATCGCCGCTCTTTCCCAAAACAAGACAAAAGATAAATTTTACTAATATATTGCCTACAAATTGAAACAAAGCAAAGCTCAAAAACCAACGAGCAACTACAAGATCAATCGTCATGAAAACCAAGCATAGCAACACTGCCGCCATAAACATATATAGCAATCCTCTTTTTCCTTTAAAATTTCCTATAAAAAAGGACCAATCCATATTATGCTGCAAATTTTCACATTGCTCGACATACGCGATTTTATCTTTTTCGTAAAATTTTATTTGGTTGTTTTTAAGCCGTATCATAGGCTCCTCTTTTCTATAATCTATAAGCCCAGGCAATATAATGAATAGCGATAAAAACGATAAAAACAAAATCATGTATATACCGTTCTTGGCGCTATAATCCGCTGCGCCGCTGGCTTCCCAATCAAAATTTACGATTATGGCAAATATGCCGCCTATAAAAAGAGAGAAAACTATTAATAGCTTTTGATATAGATATTCGTAGTTTTTAAGAATTATCGGATCTTTGTCGTAATCTCTTGTTTGCTGTTTATTAAAATTTTCCATTTTATCAGTACTTTTTATAAAATCAGCTTATTTCCTTGCTTTTTAATTCGCCTTATGATATCCCTTTTTAAATTTAAATTTTCTAAATTTTACCTTTTTGCTAAATACCGACAAGGTGCGCGGGACGGTATCTAAATCTATATGCGTTTTGCGCATAAAATACTCTTTTAATTCCAGATACTCTTTTTCGCTATAAATCAAAACATTTATAATTCTAAGATCGCCCGTTTCGCCGTATATCACAAGCCGGTCATAGATGCCTAAGCATCTGAAACTGCCATTTTTAAGATGCATCAATATACCCGCTCCGAATAGGCTAATTGCTATCATCGAAATTAGCGCGATCATCGCATGCATTCCGCGCATAACGTATGCGCCCAAAGGCCAAAGTGACAAAAATAGCATTTCGGGTATGCTTATCCTCTGCTGCCGGTCCCAGCGAGGATCAAAACTGATCGCAACGGCGCCGATTTGTTCAAGCTTCAAAGATTTATAAGCTTTATCTTCTTTGTAATATTTGATATCCGAATCGTTAAATACGAAATAGACGCCCTTTTGTTGCTTTCGCCTGATAAAAAACATTACCAAAGCGAAAGGGAGTAGTCTAAAATTTTTGGGCTCAATGGGGTTTACTACGGTAACGACCGAGATGAAGAATAAGCATCCTATAAGCGTAGCAATCGTGGAATATTTCATATAGTCGTAAAAAGCATAGTCTTTTATTATTAGCGGATCTTTGTCGTAATCTCTGACTTGGACTTCAGAGCTTTTGTTAATAGCGGTATCATCGGAATTTAAAGTCTTAGAGCTTGCATCTTCTAATTTTAAATTTTTGAAGTCGAAAGCATTAAAATTTTTGGGATAAAGACCTTCTGTTAGATTTTGCTTTGTATCGCTGTGCTGATTATTTAGGAGTTTTCTTAATTCCTCAAGCCTGCTTTGATCCATTTATCGCCTTTAAATTTGATGGACGCGCCATTTTATATTCTCATCACTTAAAGCTCAGTAAAAATTTTATCGCTCATTCGCTGTCCTACAATAAGGCAAAGACTCTAGAAATTTTAAGCTATACGTAAAATCTACCATAAATCCAAAAAAATCTAATCAAGCGTATAAATTTCCTTATTTTTAAATCCGCCTTATACCCAACTTTTTAAATTTTAAAGCAACCCTCGTGTCTTATGGCAAATTTCTCTCTTAGCAAATCACCTCTTTCTTAGATTAAGTAGCTAGATAGCTCGATCCCCTGTTGTAAGTTACTTTCTAGCGCTTCACAGAGCTGCACTAAATACGCATCAGGAATTTTAGATGCAGAAACAACCGGTGTGATACTACTAGGCGTAAAATATATAAGAAATCTAAAATAGAATCTTTGCAGAATTTTTATTAAATTCCGTATTTCAAATTTAAGAAATTTCCGTGGAATTTTGGCTAAATTTCGCATTTTTATAATTTTATTATGTCATGGAATTTTCGAGGTAAAATTCCAACCAATTCCGCGGAATTTTAATTTGCATCCGTGTCAGTCACACTAGCTAAAAAGCTTTTTCATCGCCTTAAAAAACATTGCGGTGAGCGGATTTGATTTGCCTGAGACCTTTGCGATCCAGCTCTCATAGGTCTCGCCTTTACTTTTTAGAAAGTCCACGAGCGCCTTTTGGCTAGCCTGCATACCGCCGTTTCTTTCAGCATCCAGTAGCGCCCTATAAATTGGCTCTATAGTTTCAATCGCGGATCTTGGCGGAGCCTTGCGAAATGCCGTGTATTCGGTGATCTGCCCTGTCACGGGATCTTTTTTAGAAGTAAATTCCGTAATGACCCAATAAAAGCGCCCGTCTTTGGCTAAATTTTTAACCACGGCGGTAAAATCCTTGCCCTGCTGTATCGTATCCCACATGAGCTTAAACGCTATGCGCGGCATATCCGGATGTCGGATGATGTTATGCGGCTGCCCTAAAAGCTCAAGCTCACTATAGCCGCAAATCATACAAAAATACGGATTTGCAAACGTGATAATGCCCTTCGGATCGGTTTTGGAAACGATATAGCGCTTCTCATCGAGTTTGATCTCCTGATTAATCGGAGTCGGTCTTTGCATTTTTAATCCTTTGCTTAAAAATTTATTGCAGAGTATATAAAATTTTTCTTTTCAGAAATATTAAATTTTCGTTAAATTTTTATAAATGTTAAATCTTTAAGTGAATTTTTAAAATTTAATGTATAATCTCAAATCAAAATTTCAAAAGGCGGCGCGTTGAAAAATCCCTTCCTATCGCTTAAATACTCAAATTTTAGAATTTATTGGATCGGGATGAACCTCTCGCTGATCGGTTCTTGGATGCAAAGCGTCGCGCTGCCGTGGCTAGTGCTAAGCATCACCGCAGACGCTTTTAAGGTCAGCCTCGTAGCTGCGGCGAGGTTCTTGCCCGCGCTACTTTTTACGCCGTTTTCCGGTGTACTGCTCGATAAGTTTAATCGCAAAAAGATCCTTTTGCTCGCTCAAATAGGCATGGCGGTGACCGCCTCAATTTTCGCGGTTATGAGCTTTTGCGAGCTATATTCTTTCGGCAAAATTTTATTTTGCGCTTTTGCAAGCGGCATCTTTACCAGCATGGACGCCCCGAGTCGTCAGTCGATGGTAAAAGACCTCATCGACTCACCCCGCGATCTAGCCAACGCCATAGCGTTAAATTCTATGTCCTTTAATGTCGCTCGTATCGCAGGGCCCGCACTTGCGGGGATCGTGATGGCGCTGTGGGGCGTGGGCTTTTGCTTTTTATTCAATGCACTTAGCTTTTTAGGCATCATCGTTTCGCTGTTTTTCATAAAAATTCCACCATCCGCTACTACGCTATCTAGCAGAAGCGGAGGCGTTTTTGCCTCGATCGGTGCTGGAATTTCGTATGTATCGCACAAAAAAACTCTAAGCGAGCTAATGATAATAGTGCTTATCGTAGCGACGCTGGTGCCAAATTACAACGTAACAATCTCGGCGCTTGTTAAGCTTAGCCTAGACGCGGATGAGCGAAGCTTTGGATATTTGATGTCGGCTCTAGGCGTGGGGGCCTTTTGCGGCGCGCTTTTCGTAGCAATTTTTGATAAACTTGGCATCCGCAAAATCAGATCGTGCGCGATCGCTATGGGGGTGAGCTTAGCTCTTACTGGGGCTGCGAATTCCTTCGCATGGGCTGCGGCAGGGCTTGCCGTAACTGGATTTCTTTTCGTAATCACAAACTCAAGCATCAACTCCACCGTGCAAATGCACGTAAGCAACGAATTCCGCGGGCGCGTACTTAGCTTATACGCGCTATTTTTAATAGGTAGTACGCCATTTGGAGCGCTCATATCGGGCTTTTTTACCGAGCTACTGGGCGCTCGCGTAGCCCTTGCGATCTGCGGCGCAATTAGTATTTTGCTACTGCTGGCGCTATTTTACGGCTTTAAAATACGGCGCAGGACGCATTTTATCTTTCGAGATAAAGTCTAAGCCAAAAGCTGCATTATCAAAATTAACCTTATTTTTACGATGGGATTTTAGAATTTCCGCCAAAATTCAAAGGTAAGGAGTTTTTATGAATAGACGAAATTTCTTAAAAAGCACCGCCGCGATCGGCACGCTAGCGACGTTAAATCTAAATTTAAACGCTAGCGCGGTTACAGGCGGGACGGAAAAGAAAGTCGCCAGCGTCTGCGAGATGTGTTCCTCGCGCTGTCCTATCGAGGTGACCGTCAAAGACGGTCGCGGCGCTTTAATCGAGGGCAACCACAGGTTTTCAAACAAAACCTCCGTCTGCGCTCGCGGCGGAGCGGGCATCAATCAGCTCTACGACGATCAAAGGCTCATTAAGCCGCTCATTCGCGTAGGCGAGCGCGGCGAGGGCAAATTTAAAGAGGCGAGCTGGGACGAGGCGCTTAAAATTTGCGCGCAGAAGCTAGGCGAGATTTCGCAAAAATACGGCCCGCAAAGCGTAGTTTTTACCTCTAAAACGGGCGAGCACCACACCCAGATGATGAATTTCGCCTGTGCATACGGCAGTCCGAACATCTACTCGCACTGGTCCTGTTGCCCGGTCACCTACAATATCGCCGTGCCACACACTTTCGGCGCGAATATGCAAAGAGACTACGGCGATGCAAAATATATCGTAAATTTCGGCCACAATCTTTTTGAGGGAATCGATATCTCAAAAACTAAAAAGCTCGCAAAAGCCGCAAGCAGAGAGGATGTAAAGCTTTTGGTTCTCGATCCGCGCTTTAGCGTCGTAGCTTCCAAGGCAGACGAGTGGCTGCCGATAAAGCCGGGAACCGACGCGGCGTTTTTAATGGCGCTAATCCACGTCTGGCTGCGCGATAACAAATACGACAAAAAATTTATCGAACAATACGCCGTGGGGCTAGAGGAGCTAAGGCAGTCCGTTAAGGATACGACGCCGCTTTGGCAGGAGGGCATCACGGGCATCAAAGCGGATAAGGTAGAGCGCATCGCAAATGAAATTTACGCCGCGGCTCCCGCAGTCGTAATCGACTGGGGTCATAAAACCACGACCGCTAAGGCCGAATACGTCCGCACGCGCGCCATCGCGATCGCAAACGCGCTGATGGGAAACGTCGAGAAAAAGGGCGGAATTTACTTTTCTAAAGACTCCAAAACCTTCAACGCGCTTTGCAAAGAGGATCTATTCCCTACCATCTCGAACCCGGATAAAAATTTTAAAATTCCAAAGACCGCGCGCATCGACGGCTGCGGCGAAGAAGGTAGCGAAAATTTCTTCGTGCCGCGCAAACACGGCGTTTTGATGCAGATCGCGCCTACGATTTTAAGCGAAAAACCGTATCCGGTAAAAGGCTGGGTCAGCACGCGCTTTAACCACCTCATCAACGTTGCGGGCGTGGATAAGAGCGTAGAGGCGATCAAAAAGCTAGACTTCGTGCTCGCAATCGACGTGTATATGAGCGACTTTGCGTGCCTAGCCGACGTGATCTTGCCCGAATCCACCTATTTGGAGCGCGACGAGTCGATTCAAAACAAAGGCGGCACCGCGCCGGGATTTGTGATGCGAAACAAAGCCGTCGAGCCGGTGGGCGATACGAAGTGCGGCTATGAAATTTTTAGAGAGCTTGCAAGGGTGATGAAGATCGATAAGGACTACACCTGGAACAACATCGATGAATACCGCATGCAGCAAGCCAAAGGTAACGCCGAGCTAATCGCAAATTTAATCAAAAACGGCTACGTAAGCTACAAGGTACCGAAGCTATACTACCGAGAGCCGAAGCTCGTGGCTAAATTTATCGATAAATATCCTGCCGCGGCGGAGTTCGTGGACGAAAACGGCGAGATGAGCTCGCAGATGAAATTTAAAACCCCGAGCGGCAAGATCGAGCTTTTCGCGCCGAAAGTGGAGGAGCTTTTCGCAGGATACGGCTGCTTAAATACCGAGGGTATGGATGTATTCGGCGGGCACAAATACTGCCTGATGACCGGCAAGACCGCGCTTCACACTAACGGCCATACGCAAAATGTCAAAATTTTAAACGATATGATGAGCGAATCGCCGGTTTGGATCAGCCCGGCTTCAGCAAAAGCGGAGGGGCTAAAGACGGGCGATATTGTGAAGCTCAAAAATAAATTCGGCGAGCAAAAAGCTAAAATTTTCGTCACGCAAGGCATCAGGGACGATTGCCTATTTTTATACCACGGCTTTGGGCACGTAAGCCCGGGGCTAAAGCGCACGAACGGCATAGGCACGAACCAAAGCGTCCTTCTAGATCCGGCTGCGGGTCCTGTGGTAAGCACGATGGTAACCAACGTCGGCGTCGATATAGTTAAAATTTGAAAGGGGCGGTTATGAAAAAACTCATAATGATTCACGACGAAAATTTATGTATAGGTTGCCAAGCCTGTTCGGTTGCGTGCAGGAACGAAAACGGCGTACCGAGCGGCGTTTATAGGCTGCAGGTGCACGGCAAAACAAGCGGCGTTTTTCCAAGCTTAAAGCTTGATTATTCGCGCGCTAGCTGCGTTATGTGCGAGGATAGCCCCTGCGTGGACGTCTGCCCTACGGGAGCGAGCTTTAAAACCAAAGACGGCGTGACGCTCATAGACGAGAGGCTTTGCGTCAGCTGCAAATACTGCATCCTGGCCTGTCCTTACGACGCGAGATTTGTAGATCCCGTCACGCACGCTATTGGCAAATGCACCTTTTGCTACACTAACCGCACGAGCAAAGGTTTGCAGCCCGCCTGCGTAAGCGTGTGCCCAACAGATGCTTTAACTTTCGGCGACGTAAATGACGTAAATTCCGAGGTAAGCAAGCTGCTAGCCAAAACAAGCGTAGAATATCCGAAAGCATATCTAAACACCAAGCCGCGTCTAGCGAATATCAAAAACAAAAAAGGAGGACGCTATGAATAATATGTGGGGCGATATGAGCCAATACTCTGAAATTTACTGGCCTTGGCCGATTGCGATTTATCTATTTTTGGCGGGTCTTAGCGCGGGGGCGACGATGGTGGCGCTTTTAGTTAAATGGAATCGCCACGAAAGCGAGCAAAATTCCATCTGGGATGCGATGATTAGAGCAGGTGCGATCACGGCGCCGCTTACGATCTGCGCGGGGCTTTTGCTTTTGATCTTTGATCTGGGCAAGCCACTTAGCTTTTATCTTTTGCTTATCAAATTTAACTTTGGCTCGGTGATGAGCCTCGGCGTGGCGGCGCTTTTAATCTACGTGCCGCTTAGTTTTGTATTTGCGCTGTGCGTCTTCGGCGAGGAAATTTGTAAATTTAAACTACTTGCGTTTCTGCGACCTATCGTAAATTTGCTAAGCTCGTTTGCCAAAGCTTCCAAACTCTTCGAGCGGGTTTTGTTTATCCTTGCTCTTTGCGTGGGCGCATATACGGGCTTTTTGCTAAGCGCGGTGATGAAAATTCCGCTTTGGAATACTCCGGTGCTTCCGATTTTATTTTTGCTATCGGGCTTTTCCAGCGGCATCGCGGCGAGCATTTTAGTAGGACTTCTGTTTTTTAAAGGCTCGTTAAACAAAGATAGCATAAAATACCTTTTGGTGCTTGATCTGCGCGCGATACTCTTTGAAATTCCGCTTTTATTCATTCTGTTTGTCGGGATGTATTTTGAGGGCGGCACTAGCGCGCTTGCGGCACAGCAGGCTTTGACGCACGAGGTTTACGGTAAAATTTTCTGGATCGGCGTTTTAGGCACGGGGCTCATCGCTCCGATCATCATCGCCTTTACGGCGCTGAAAAACCACGCCTACAAGCCTGCGTTTATAGTTTTAAATTCTTTCGTCGTGCTTTGCGGTGTCATTCTGCTTCGCTACTACATCGTATATGCAGGGCAAATTTGCACGGGAGCGTAGTCTCGCTCCCAATTTAGGGAACGGGTTTGAAAATTTTACTTTTAGAAGACGATTTTGAATACAGAAGCAGCGTAAGCGAGTATCTGCAGGAGCTCGGCTACGAGGTGGACGAATGCGAAAGCGGCGACGCAGCCTGCGATAAGATCGCCGCGAATACCTACCACTTGCTGATTTTAGACATCAAAGTGCCGGAGGTTTCGGGCGAAGAGGTGCTGAGATATGCGCGAAACCTCGGTCTTAGCACTCCCGTAATGATGATGACCTCGCTCGGCGACATCGACGATTTAAGCCAGTGCTACGAGCTTGGTTGCAACGAATACCTAAAAAAGCCCTTCCACCTAGCCGAGCTTAAATTTAGAGTAAGCGAGCTGATGCGAAAGTATTTCGGCGACGAAAAGGGCGCCGTCAAGATCGCGGATAAATTTCACTACTTCGCAAATTTAAAAATTTTAAAACGCGCGGACGAAGAGATATCGCTAAGCGCCAAAGAGATCAAAATCATAGAATTTCTGCTCGCCAATATCAAAAGATTCGTTAGCGTAGATGAACTCATCGCCGACGTATGGGACGGCGAAGCGGGCAGCGTCGATGTGCGCGTGCATATCAGCAATCTACGCGCCAAAACTAGCAACGACTTCATTCTCTCCAGCCGCGGACTCGGATATAAGATCAATGCTTAAAGGGTTTAAATTTACGCTTTTTAGCGCGATCTTCATCATCGGCGCCTTCATAAGCGAGAGTCTTTATATCATCTATTTAAATTCCAAAATCGAGGAGAGCGCCGACGTCGCCGAGCTGATACAAAAAAGCGGCGAAGCCCTAGCCGGTGCGGATCTGAATCTAAAAGACGAGCTCATCTACGACTACGCGATCCTAAATGCAAACGGCGAAATTTTAAGATCAAACCTCAGCGTGCAGCCGCCGGATTTTGCATTTATCACGCTGAAATTCGGCGGGCGGGTGTTTTTTAAGCGCCACTTTCTGCATGAGGGCAAGCTGCATTTTTTCGTCATCTCAAAAAAGATAAGCTACGCCAAGATAGAATTTATCGCGATCTCTACGATCTTTATCACGATTTTCGTAGCGCTCATCATCGCGCTGTTTAACTACAAAATCATTAAAAATTTCTACGCGCAGCAAAGCAACCTCATCAAGGCGTTTTTCAACGACGCGATGCACGAGCTAAAGACCCCTCTGGGCGTCGCGCTCATCAACACCGAGATGCTTGGGTTGCGCGACAAACACACGGCGCGAATAAAATCCGCGCTCAAGCAGATGGTAATTACTTACGAGGACGTGGAGTACTTCATCAAAAGCGGCAAGATGAGCTTAAAAAGCCGCCGCATCGATATGAGCGAGTTTTTGAGCGCTAGGATAAATTTCATCTATCTGGTCGCAAAAAGCAAAAACATAAGCCTGCAATCGCGAATAGCGCCCGACATTAGCGTTTTTATGGACGAAACCTCGCTAATGCGCCTCATCGACAACACGCTAAGCAACGCCATAAAATACTCGCGCCCCGGCGGCAAGATCATCATCGGACTGGAAAAGGGGGTAAGCATAGCGGTCTTTAGCGTGCAGGACTTCGGCATCGGCATAAAGGATACGAGCGCGATCTGGGATAGATACTCGCGCGAAAACGCGGCTCTTGGCGGATTCGGTCTCGGGCTAAACATAATCGATAAAATTTGCAAGCGCTACGGCATCGCAAAAAGCGTCAGCTCGAAACTCGGTGAGGGCAGCACCTTTTGCTACAAAATCCCGCTGTTTAAGCAGAAGCTTTTGGACTAAAACGGCGCATGAAATTTAGACGCTAATTTAAAATTTAGAAGTAAAATTTACGCGGCTAGGGCTTTTTAAATTTTATTTTAACGCGACTTTTCAGCCGCTTTTTGCTTCTCTACTGCGTAAATAATATTCTTCTAATGGATAATTTAGATTTCCGCAGTTGTCCAGCTCAAAACCCTGTTTTATATCAAACGACGCCTTGTTTCTTTCCTGATAATATTCTTTGATTTTTTCAGAAAAATTCATTCTATCAAATAGGTATTCGGAATGATTGCGTTGTATATAATTTTTATAAATTAAAACAAACTTATCTAACAATATATGAATATTTGGCCCTTTATAAGCGCCGTCTAGAGTAATTATCGGTCTATCAAATCCAGCACTCATATCGTTCAAATTTATTTTTAAATATTTCTTTGGGTCGGTTTTTTAGCTTTTAGTTTATTCATAAAAATTTCCTCAAACGTCTCATTATTATCATGATGCTTTTTTAATACTTCAAACCAATTAGATAAATTTATGTTCCCTAGTTCATAGTATGCAATTTCATATGAGCTACGCCAAGAACTGCCATAGGCATAGGTCCTATAATCATTGATCATTCGCTCTAATTTTAGCTCGTAATCCAAAAACTGCCCTATCGCTCTTTTATACAGCTCCTCTTTCGGCAAAATTCTATCCTCTTTGAGGCAATAGCCTTGCTTGTATTTGTTGTAGTCGAAAGTAGAAACTATCGCGAAGCCTCGCGAAGTGGAGTAATCGGGAATTATACGGATAAATGCGGCGCAGAGTATTATTATAAGAAGTAGCGCTCCAGCTAGCGCTTTAAATTTAAGAGATTTATAAAATTTCATACCGACGCTCCTTTAAAATTTAAAATTTCAGTTGTTTACTCGGCTTTTCAGCCGCCTTTAAACAAATCTTCTCTTACCAGGCGATCTGCTATTTCTTCGACATTGTTTTTATAAATTTTAAAATCGCTATTTCCACAATTATCAATTTTAAAGTCATCTTCACTATATGATCTGGCTTGAATCTCTCTTTCATAATATTGCCTTCTATCCAATAAATCTTTGGGGGTATAACCTTCAGGAACCCTAACCAAAATAGCGCTGAATTTAAAATCATCATAGAGAATAAAGCTTTTATCGAGATATAAAAGATATTTATTTAACCCTGCGTATTCAATTACTGGCATATCAAAGCCCGCAAAGCCCTCTTTTAAATTTAGCTTTAACTTTTCTGCGATATCTACGGGCTTCATTTGAAATTTCTCAACAAAAATATTTCTATATAGCCAAGCGTCTTGATTTTTACGTTTTTCCATCTCATATTCTTTAGATAAAACTTCCAGCCAATCATCGTTATTAAATTTATCCGTCTCATAAAAGCCTACTTTAACGGCAAATTTAGTGCTGCCGTAGTTACACTGCTCCATACCGTACATGTAATAACACCTATTTGCAATAGCGGCATGAAACAATACGTATCTTTCTAAAGTATCTAAAATTCCACGCCCAAACCGCTCCTCTCTCGGTAAAATTCTATCCTCTTTTAGGCAGTATCCTTGCTTGTATTTGTCGTAGTCGGAAAGGGAAACT
>ERZ773083.1234-NODE-1234-length-17811-cov-3.274724_pt1 | contig 17811 bp, 16 predicted proteins | sample MGYA00511465_ERZ773083 | MGnify/ENA primary metagenome ERZ773083 (study PRJEB29015, sample SAMEA2738001) | human oral metagenome | biome: human oral; feature: human-associated habitat; material: dental | place: China | collected 2060 ... | reverse complement strand
CATTAAAAGTGTACACGGATGTACACTTTTAATGATGCGACGCAGTAGATGCCCCGCATATTTTCAAAGGTTCAAAGGTATAATTGACAGGGTTATCTTTATATGATATAAATTTTGCGCATATTTTGTTTTTAAACCTTTTAAGGCGGAGGGAGTATATAATGTCCGGACACAGTAAATGGGCGACGATTAAACACGCAAAAGGAGCCGCTGACGCAAAACGCGGTCAGATGTTTACAAAGTTTATTAAAGAAATTTCTATAGCTGCACGTATGGGCGGCGGGGATCCGAACGGTAACCCGCGGTTAAGAACTGCGATATTAAAAGCACGTGCGGCTAACATGCCGAAAGATAATATTGAACGGGCTATCAAGAAAGGTACCGGCGAATTGGGCGGTGCAAGTTATGAAGAGCTGTTGTACGAAGGCTATGCGCCGGGCGGTGTTGCGGTATTGGTAGAGGTACTGACCGACAATAAAAATCGGGCTGCAGCCAATGTGCGTAACCTCTTTTCCAAAAACGGGGGTAACCTCGGTGCGACGGGTTCGGTAGCTTATATGTTTAACCGCAAGGGTGTTATAGAATACGATGCCGAAGTAGTAAGCGAAGAAAAACTGATGGAAGAAGCCTTGGAAGCAGGGGCGGAAGATATTCAGACTGAAGGCGGTATTATCACGGTAACAACCGATCCCAACGACTTTGCTTCCGTGCTTGAAGCTTTACAGGAAAAAGGATTTGAATCCGTTTCTGCAGAAATCTCTATGGTTCCTGCAACGTATATGAGTTTGGAGGCAGAGACAATCCGCAAAGTATTAAAAATGGTCGAGCGTCTTGAAGAAGATGACGATGTCCAGAACGTATACACAAATCTTGATATTCCCGACGATTTTGAACCTGAGGAGTAACGGTACATTTTGTAATTTTTCAATATCTTGTTCCATAATTAAACGCCATGCTATCGTTGTTTTCAACGGTTGCTATGGCGTTTTTATTTTATACCAATTAGAGATTGTAATACTTTCAGCAATAATAACAATTCTTATATCTTCTTAAGCGCTGTAACTTCATCGGAGGTAAGCTCGCGGCAAGAACCGGCAGATAATTGCGGATCGAGCATAACGCCCCCCATCGAAATTCGTTTGAGGTAGATCACTTCATTTCCAAGCACTTTTATCATTTTTTTTACTTGATGATATTTCCCTTCGCAGATATGCATCAAAAATGCCCATTTCGTTTTTATGTTTTGTGCTTCCGTACGTTCAAAGATCGCAGGAAGACAGGTGAAAGTTTTCCCGAGTGATAATCCTTGAGCACAGGCCGTTTTGGCAACGTAAAACTCGGCTTCGGTGAAAGGAACCGCTGTTTCAAGATAATAGCTTTTTATACAGGCTGATTTCGGGGCAGTAAGTCGATGAGTAAGCTCTCCGTCATCGGTAATGATGAGCAGCCCTTCGGTATCGAGGTCGAGCCGTCCGATGGGGAAAAGACTCATTGCAGAAAAAGGCGGCGGCAGCAGCTCCATAACGGTGCGGTGCAGCGGATCGGAGGTAGAAGTAACAACCCCAGCCGGTTTGTTCAGCATAAGGTAACAACAGGTGCGGAGGTACAGTTTTTCTCCGTTATGTGAAAGTGTATCGTTTTCAGGGTCAAGCAGCGTCCCCGCATCGGTTACCCGTGTGCCGTTGATTCGGAAATCTTCTTTACGCAAAAGCCGCCGTACATCTTTCCGTGAACCTAATCCGTTCGCAGCGAGTATTTTATCTATCCTGACAAGCATCTTCCGCAAATATGTTTAACCTACAGTTAGGCGACGGTACAGCTCCCGTACACCTTGAGCTTTACCTTTCAACAGTGCAGTAATGCAGGGGCGACCGATCATCACCTGTGCCGCACCGAGTCGTTTTGCGGTAACTATATCCATGCGACTCCGCAATCCTCCGTCTACCCACACCTCGCCTGCAAACTTACGGAGCGTACTGCCGTACTCGGCTAAAAAATCCGCCGTACTGCCGCGCCTTGTTTCTATCCTGCCACCGTGATTGGAAATAACGGCAACATCAGGACGCAACTCTTTTACCAGCTCGACATTTTCGGGTAAAAATATTCCTTTAATTGCAAAAGGTTTTTGTGCATACCGCTGTATTTCTTTCAGGCTCTGTGCATCTTTTTGTTCAAGCTGAACAAGGTTACGCATTGTTACAATATTATAGGAATCGATATCGATCCCTACCAGATCGGCAGAGCTGCGTACCCAATCTATCCGTTCAAAGATACGGGGATTAGGATACGGCTTAATGAACACCGCTCCGGTTTTTCCGTATCGCTGCAGGGCTGCAAGACCTCCCTGTATCTTTGCGTCGGGGTATCCGTCTCCAATGCTGAGCAGGAATCCTGCTTCGGCACAAGCTTCAATTAAATCGAAATAAAACGCGGCTTCATCTCCATAGCCGACATTTTCGACACCGCCGGTAATAGGAGCCAATCTAATGGGAGGTAGCACATCATCGCACAGGGTATCGCTATAATACTTCTGCCATGCAGAACAGTTGCTGATAAAATTGGCGCTTTGAAATACGCCGCCCATTCCGGGCAGTTCACCAAGGCAGCCGTATCCGTCGCATTCGGCACAAAAATGGCATTTATATCCGCTCATGATTTTTCTACAATAAAGGGTAGCATTTTATGCATTTATAAATTACGTTTCAGGGCTATCTTGGCTTCAAACATAGAAGCAGGAGCAGCGTAAAAGAGCGGGTAAAACGAAAAACGGAAATCAAGATCGCAAGGTCCGATATTCAGGGTATAGAACGGCGTAAAGGCGAGTACTAATAGCGGCATAGTCGTGGGGCGTGTTATCGGCAGTGCAATCAGACTGTGAAAACCCCCTTGCATTTTATTTAATTCTATCCTTCCGAAACCGAAGAACATATTTAATCCGCCGTATAGCTCATTATGAATGATAGTAAAAGGCTTTATAAGCGGTGCAACAGGAAAAAGCCCGCCGGATTGAGTGTCTCGGATCTTGGAAATAAAGAATGTAAAATCAAAGTCCATGCGTTCAAGTGCGATACGCGGTTCAAAAAATGCAAAGATATTGCCGATAAGATCTTTTCGTAGCGTTGCGCTTCTGAAATTCGTTTTATGTAACCCAACCTGCGTAAAAATACCGACATTATCATGAACGGTAAAAAGTGCCGAAGCTGATGTTGCAAGAGATACTTTCGCCGCTTTATCACTAATATGAAAGGAGAAGTTTGCATTGATAAGTGCAATATTTGTGAAAACACCGCCCTGTGCGTATAGGCTGTATTCTTGTTTATCCTTTATTCCGCCGTTCCAGCTGAAAGAGCCTCCTACATACCCAGTGTTTAAAATGAGTCCTGCAGCACTGACACCTAAGCCTTCACGAGGACGAGGCGGCGTAAAAAGTGCGGCAATATCGTTTTCATACATTTTTACCGGTCGCATACGCTGCTTAAGAAAATCAAAGCTATAGTGTTCACCCGTAAGGCTCTGATGTTGTCCTGTAAAGACCGATAAAATCAGGGGCTGACCTATAAAATTCGGAAAGTTCAAAGAAAAATCAACACAAGTAAATTGTCCCGGTATCCGCGACAGTTGTTCCGGATGGAAAAAGCGCAGAACATCAGGAACATAGAGCGCAAGGTTTAGGTCGCTGTAAAAACGTTCTCCGTGAAGTAAACGGAAATTAATGGATGATTGTTGGACTATACTGAATTGCGACGAACTGCTTGGTTGCTTGCCTGCTAATATCCCGAAGTTAAATTCAGGTACGTTAACCTCTAAGGCTACAGCAGTGTATATCATCGAAAAACATACAAAGATACGCGCTATATTTTTTTTCATTTAAAACTCCCTATGGGCATTTCTAAAAGCTCGGTTAGCTTTTAGAAATGCCCGACGAGTTTAAAATTAAGTCTTATCCAATAATAACTTAATTTTAAACGTCGCAACTAAATTTAAGGAAAACCTCTAAAAACTGATTCGCAATCCGCTTTAGCGGATATGACAAATCATTTCCTTACAGAACAAGCCGATAGGTTTGCAGTTTTTAGAGGTTCCTTATACAGTGTCGGTATTTTTTTAATGCTGCTTGATTCCTTTCCGCAGACGCAGAGAGAGCAGCTCCAGTAAAATGACGGTACCGAAAATAGTGTATGTGATAACGCCGACTTCCCGTATATCATAATAGAGATTGCCTGCCATGAATAAATAATACCCGATGCCGCCCGATCCTGCGGCGGCGCCGATTGCGACGGCATTGATAAAATTAATTTCAAATCGGAAAAATATCCATGAAATAATGGAAGTTGCCGCTACCGGAATAACCGCTTGCGTAATAATGCCGGAAAATCCCGCCCCGCAGGCTCGCAAAGCATCAATTGTATCGCGGTTAATCTGTTCAAAGCTTTCCGAAAACACTTTTACCAAATAAGCAATGCTATGGAAGCACATACCGATAACGGCGGCATCGGTACCGATATTAATCGTAACCGAGAAAACCAGTACCCAAATAATTGTGGGAATTGATCGGATAATTGCGGTAATAATACGGATTATTTTTACGACACCCGAAGGAGCGATATTTCGAGCTGCTCCGAGAGCCAAGAAAAAAGCGATAGCGGCACCACCGATCGTCGTTAAAATCGATAGTGCAAAACTGATACCGAGTGAGTACGCAAGTTCACCGATGGGTAAATGATCCGACCGCTTCGGCTGCAAAAAAAGGATGCGTCCATAGTGAAGCAGATTATGCCATGAACTCTTCCAATCGATTGTTTCCTGCGCAAGCAAAAAACATCCCCAAATACTGATACCGAAAAGAACAGCAAATACAAGAGAGGGCATATATTGTTTTTTTCTCGGCAATCGGCAACGGCCAATACTGGTATGGTTTTTCATAGTAATATCCTTCGCACCCTGTTGGAAATGCTGTCGATGCAAAGTACGAGTATCGTCAGCACACAAATGATAAGACCTGCTTCGGGATAACGAAAGCTTTTAAAATACAGATTAAAAAGGAAGCCGATACCCGTTCCCGTCAAAATGCCGATCAATGCCGAATCTCTGACATTGGTTTCTATAGCATAGAGTAGCCATGAAATAAAGAGCGGAAGGACATTTGGTAATACGCCGTGAATGATAATCGGTATATACGATACGCCTGCTGCTTCCAAAGCCGTATACGATTCTTCGGCGTGAGAGTCGATAATTTCGGTAAAAGCTCGGGTCAAATGTCCTGCGGTAATAAAAAAAAGAGCCAAAAAACCGGTTACGGCATTTTGCTTAAAAGATAACAGCAATAGAATAGACCATGCGGGAAGAGGTATATTTCTAAAAAAAGATGCGGCACCGGAACAGACAATACGCAATACGCGGAAGCGGCCGGTTGTTTGCGAACCGGCAACAGCCGCTACACAGGCAACAAATATAAGAATTCCAGTCGCAATAAAGCGTGAAGTCTTGAAAAGTAACGAGCGTAGCGAAGTTTTAAAAATAAGTGGCAGCACAGAAATCGATTGTGCCGATGGAAAAAAATTCCTTACCAGCCAATATAGTCCGCATGGAATCCCTGTTAGTGCATTCCATGCCGTAAACCCCGTCATAATTGCCGAAGCTGTATATAACGCGGCAGCCGTGAAAAAGATAGTCAATGTTCTTAGTTTTTTTTTCTTGAAGAAAGCCTCTGAAGAAGGCGATTGCCGGTGCTGATGTGATTCAAAGGCAGGATATTGCCTACCTATCGGAATATCAAATTTCATGGCCGTCTTTCTTTTCGGTATGGGTTCCGGAAGAAAAAATAGTGTGCAGCGCTTTTTCCGAGAGTTCTTCCGGTTTTCCGTCAAAGACCACTTTTCCGTTGCCTAAACCGATAATCCTGTCAGAATACCGTTTTGCGTATTCAACATGATGCAAATTCATAATGCAAGTAAGATTCCGCGCTCTAACTATCTTTTCAATATAATCAAGGATATCCTGTGCGCTTTGCGGATCGAGTGAAGAGACAGGTTCATCGCATAAGAGTATTTCCGGACGTTGCATCAATGCCCGCGCAATGCCGGTACGTTGTTTTTGACCACCACTTAAATCTGCACACCGCTGATAAAGGTAATCAGAAAGGCCGAGTTCTTCGAGTATTGCTAGAGCCCGCGCCCTCTCGCCCTGCGGATACAGCCCGAATAGGCTACGATACAGCGGCAAAGCACCGAGACAGCCGTGGAGCGTGTTTTCAAGAACGGTGAGCCGTTCTACTAAATTATAGTTTTGAAAAATCATTCCGATTTTTCTACGAAGCTGTTTCAATCGGCGATTGTTCATTTTTTGCAGTACTTCACCGTCGATCTCAACCGTACCGGCAGTGCAATCGATAAGCCGATTAATACAGCGGATAAAGGTTGTCTTACCCGCTCCCGAAGATCCGATAACAGAAACTATTGTTCCCTGTTCAATCGTAAGATCGATGGAATCTAATGCGCGTCTACCGCCTGTATATTGTTTTGAAACATCTTTAAAGGTAATCAACAATTCAAACCCTATTCATGCAGAGGATTTTACCCCCGGTGCTTCTGCCGAAATAAGTTAATATTATAATTACCTAGTAGAATTCCTGATCTCATCATACCAGGAATCATCGGTAGCAACCAGCCGTGTCTTTTCGGAATACTTAGGATATATACCTTTTTTACCGGAATCCTTTACATTAAAAATTCCGGGATTATTAGCTGTCTTATCCGACGTCAGCGCATCCTGTATCTTTTTTATGTCCGAGGCTGAAAGGGTGTTTGCGTTGACGGTGATCGGTGCATTTAAGACGGGAATGGAACGGATTACAGTCATTTCACTTCCTGCAAAGGAGGTAAAAGGTTCATCAGCTCCTACGGTTACGCGGTAGACGGCACCGGTTTTATAAGCTTCCCCTTCGAGCAGTTCGTACACGCCGATTGTCTGTGGGATGGCAAAGGCTGCCGCATCTGCATCGCCGCGGAAAAGGTTGACCTGTGAGCCCTGGTGGGAACCGGCAAATAGCACCTTAGAAAATACTTTGTCGCTCAATATAAGATCGTCGGTATTATCAAGAGCAAAAGCGGCTGCCAAAACACGTGCGGGAATAACAAACCCAGAGGTAGAACTTGCTGCCACAAACGACATTCTTTTACCTTTTAATAGGCTTAAGTCAAAACTGCCGTCAGCCTTTTTATAGCTATCGGCATCCTTCCGCTGTACACCAATGAAGCTGTAATACTTTGCATCTTCAAGCGTTCCGCTGGGTCCCGAATTCGTTGCAATGGGAACAACGGCGCTGTTCCGTTTATGTGCGGTAAGGTACCCTTCGGCACCGACATAAGCCATATCAGCCTTACCGGAAACGAGCGCTTCCAATGCGATGTTATAGTCAGTCGTTGTCAAAATTTCAACATCGCGTCCGACGGCTTCTTTTAAAATTTCTTTGAATGCAGCGCGGGCATCTTTCATGGATTCGCTTGACTCATTTGGATAAAAAACCATTGTGAGCGGCTTTTGTTCTGCTTTACTACATGAGCAAACAAGTAAAATTGAAAGGCACGTCATAAAAAGAAACGGTTTAACATACCGCAACATCTTTTCTGCTGGTGAAGCGGTTGTAGCACAAAATAAAGAGGATTTCATAACTTTCTCCACATTTTAGGAAATCGCTAAAAGCAGTTTTTAGCGATTTCCGATTATGCGCGCCAGTTTACTATAATTGGAGTCTTTGTGCAATCGCTTACACCACTCCATAATCCACGCCACAGGCCGCTTTTTTATATTCGCCGCAGATGGCAGTAATACTAATCAGTAGTATATCTAAAAAGCCCCTAATGTGTTTTTCCCTGTGCATCTTATTTTTGCAGCACAGGTCGCGTTCTGCTCATCTTTTCGATGCGCGCGATTTTTCCGTGCTCAAGTACGACCATCCGTTCCGCCTGATCGGCAACCTCGGGGTCATGGGTAACGACGATAATGGTACTACCGGTATTGTGCAGCTTTTCAAAAATCTCCATAACCAAAAGTTCGTTTTTTTCATCGAGGTTGCCGGTCGGTTCGTCCGCAAGCAGGAGCTTGGGGTGATTGATGAGCGCGCGGGCAATACACACGCGCTGCTGCTCTCCGCCCGAAAGCTGATTGGGCAGGTGCTTTGCCCGCTCCTTTAAGCCGACGCTCGCAAGCGCTTCCATCGCCTCTTCTTCGTCGGGCATACTGTGGTAGTACTGCGCCATCATCACGTTTTCAAGCGCGGTAAGATAATTGACGAGGTGGAATTGCTGAAAGACCAAGCCGATGGTATCCCGCCGTACGACCGTTAATTCCTTTGATGATAATTTTGAAATATCCTGCCCCGCCAATTCAATCTTGCCGCGCGACGGCTTATCCATACAACCGATGATGTTCATCAGCGTCGTCTTACCGGAACCGGACGGCCCCATAATCGACAGCCACTCGCCTTCTTCTACCGTCAAATTTATATTATCCAAGGCTTTTAAGTCGCCGTAAATCTTTGAAATTCCGCTCAATGTTAAAATATCCATATAATTCTCCTTTGCTACTCCCCGCGTAAAACCAAAGCGGGGTCAATGTCTACCGTGGCGCGTACCGGGAATAAACAGGAAACAATCGTGATGATAATCGAGGCGATGACCGTAAACGGCGCGAGCTGCACCGGAAACGAAACCTCGCGGGCGAATACGCTGATACTCACGTTGTCCGCAAACACATAGCCTAATACCACACCCAAGATACCGCCGATTAAACCGAGCATCACCGCTTCACCCATAAAGTCTTTCACGACGCTGCTATTCGAAGCGCCGAGCGCTTTTTTAAGGCCGATTTCTTTTCTACGTTCTGCGACAACCGCCATCATCGTCGTTGTTACGCAAATCATCGTTAAGAACAACACGATGATAGTAACAATCCACACGAGCGCCTGCAGCTTGTTTAAGACTACATCCTGAGATTCCGTTACACGCTTTACAAGCCGCGGCGTAATACCGTTCACCTGCTTCGACACCGTGTCGGCTATCGATTTAAGGTATTCCTGATTGCCGTCGATGCTGCATTCGATAACATCAAACTGATCATCATACCCGATAATACCTTTGATGTCCTCAAGGCTCATAAAGATAAATTCTTCTTCTACGCCGCCGGTGGTAACGATACCCGACACCGTACATTCGTTGACGGTAACATCGCCGTTCGGCTTCGGCGTATTGACGATAAAGGTATCGCCGACCGACAACTCGATATTGCGGCTTATTTCGTGCCCGATCAGCACTTCCTTTTTATTGTGCGGCCAATCCCCGCGAATAAGCCAATAGGGGCTATTGCTTTTTGCGCTTGCCAAATCCGTCGCGGCGATCATGTACGGCTGTTCGTTTACCTTTGCCGACTGGTAGATGTACGGCGCAAAACCGACCAGCTTCTCAGGGTCAATCACCTGCTTAATAGCGCCGATTTGCTCCTGCGTAATCTTGGATTCGCTTTCCGCCGGAAGGAATATCAAATTTGCGCCGTACGACCGGAACACCGTCCCCATCTGGCGCGGAATATCATAGTAAATAGTTAACAAACCCGACAGCACCGTAGAGCCGATTGCGATTGCCAACAACGCGACAAGCATCCGCGAACGGCGGCGTATCAGCGAGCTTGTAATCATCTTTAAATACATTCTATTTCTTGTCATAGCGTTTCACTCCCGTATCCGCTCTTTCCGCTTTCGACGTGCATTTTATTTTCCATGCAGCACCTCCGTAGGATTCAGCTTGAGTAAATACCGTACCGAAGGCAGACTGCCGAGCAGGGTGATAAGAAAGATGATAAGCACGACAATCGGAATCACCATCGGCGCAGGAGGAATAGCCGAACCGAATACGCTCCGTCCGATAATCTGCGTTAAACCCAATCCGGCAAAGTAGCCGATTGTTCCGCCGATTAATCCGATAATCATAATCTCCGTCAGTACCGATACGGTAACCGCCGTGTTGCTCGCGCCGATTGCCTTTTTTAAACCGATTTCCGCGCGTCTATCCATCACGCTTGCCGTTACAAGGTTGGAAATTCCCAATGCGGAAGCGAGCAAGCTCAAAATTGTGATTAAGAGCATCAGCAGCGTGGTCTTATTTAAAATCGCCCCTTCGGATTCGGCGACCTGCCGCACCGGTTTTGCAACGGCATCGGTAATCACTTCCTGAATCTGATAGCAGATACTGCTGACATACGCGGTGCAGTACCATACCTCCATCTCTTTGATGGTTAAACTCAAAGGGTTCCGAGCGGCCTTTCGTGCGAGATCGTTATCGGGCGTCGTAAGCGCACTTACCTCAATGCTTTCACATACATCGGTTTTTCCTAACAGGCGCTGCGCCGTATGAAGGGGTGTAAAGATGTACTCATCCTCGTTGCTGCCCGAATTGAATATGCCGGAAACAGTCAACGATGCGCTTCCGGCAGGGCCTGTTACTTCGATCACATCGCCGACATGAATAGCGTTCCTCCCCGCAAAGAGGCTGCCGATCATACAGGCGGAATCATCGGTATCGGAAGCCCAAGCACCGGTTACTTCCCACCACGTCCGCATCCGCCGGATACCGGTAATAACTTCCTGTCCGGTGTGCAAGTCTATTTTATAATCGAACCATGTACCGGTCAGGCGGACGGGCTTATTTTGTCCCTTATATTCAACGGACACGTTTAAAAACGGAGCATAGTCAACAACATTGTACGCCCAAAATATAGTCTTAATTTTATACAGCTCATCCTCGCGTAAATACTTTTTGGTACTCCCCGACTCTACTCCGTAAATATCATCGAGAAGCGAGGCCTCTTTATGCACGACATTGATATTCGCTCCGTAGGTTTTCAGCTCCTGATTTACCTTATCCCCTACTCCGAGCATCGTATTGAGCATTGCGCTTGAAAGACTCGCACCCAGCGCAATGGTAAACGCAATCATCGCCATCTTCCCTTTCTGACGGAAGAGGGAACCGGCTATCATTCTCCAAAACATAATTGCTATCGAACCTCCATCTGGATATTCCTATTTAAAGCGGTGCGCTTCCGCTTCGAGATCGGCTATCTTTATCTTGATCTTTTCATCGTGGATGATGTATGCAACCGGCACAGGGTTACATCCGCCCGGGAAGCCGATAGTTCCCTTGTTCATCACGACATCGCAGAGTTTACAGATAACCTCCCCGTTCCGTTCAAAATATCCGGTAGGACCGCAGATATCGCACGCATCAAGCCCTACGCCATAAGAGCCTTCGCTCTTTTTAATGGCAATAAACCGGACTTCAATTCCCTGCTCCGAATTATACGCATACCGATGCAGCTTATCATCTTCCAATTCCGAAATAGGAATCATCGCCATACCGTCGGCAATCGTATAATTTTCCGGAGGCGAAAGCGGAACTTCTCGGTCGACATAGTGCCGCAAAACGGACAGAGATAAAACCGAACCGATCAGCAAGACCAGCGAAAATTTCGCCCACCGGCGTGCGTTGCGCTTTTGCGCTTTCAGTTTCCGCAGTTCTGCATTGTTGTGATACGTTTCCGTAATTGTCCGGTTCTTCCGCCAGAGGATAATCGGCGGAATCATAATGAATAGGATAATTGCAAAGGTAAAGAAATTTCCATGGTTTACGACCGCAGCAATGAATGCAAAGATAAAGTCGTTGCGAGGAATAATCCCCAACGAATAGAGGCGCTGTAAAATAACAACCACCTGCGTAACACCAAAAATGCAAAGCGCTCCGGCAACCGATACCTTGAGTTCTATGGCCGATAATTTAATCAACGTTTTATAGATCGCTAAACCGGCGCACAGCATACACACAATACCGAGTACATAGCCTATCAGTCTGAATAAGACAATCGTACTTACCGCGCTTTCGCCGTAATTAACCAATGTGGTTGCCAGCATGATGATAACGGGAAGATAGTAAAACAGCATCGAGGCTGCATACAAGAAAATTGCCGCACTAAAAAGATTTTCATATATATGCGCTATCTTTCGTTTAAGATTAGGTGAAATAAAAAGCAGAATGAGTAAAAAGAGAAGTGCGATGGTAACAGGAACCATACACCAAAAAGCAAAACGTGTTCTATTTATATAGTTGGGAATTGATCTAAGAATTGCTGAAACAATACTGCCGGCAAAGCCCAGCAGAATACTTATTAAAACAACAAGCCGTTTTTTTTTTCGGATTCTTCCGTTCTCTCGGACTCTTGAGTTTTAAATGAAGCAAATACAACGGCTAACACCAATGCAAAGGCGACACCTGCTTCAAAAACTCTTATATAAAATTTTAAGATGATACACCTCCAAGAAAAAACCGGCGGTAACCGCCACTCTTTCCCAAAACATACCTTTCAATAGGAGTATCTTGCAAAGAAAGAATAGCGATTACCGCTTAGTGTGGCAAAGCAGTTTCCAAGACAACCTGTCCCGAAACGGAAGTTTCCAAACAGGTTGATTGTAAGACATACCGATTAACTATTTAAATGAACCGGCACCGCCTTAAAACTGCATACTGTTTACCACTGAGGTCCTTTCCATTCAAAATCTTTCCATTCGACAACGAGCGGTTCCGTCCAGAAACGGCCGGTAACACCGGTTTCTTTGTCAACGTGCAACAGGTAATCGTTACCCGGAGCTTTGATTTCGAATTTGACATTGTATTTGCCGAGACCTTCTTCGAACTTCATGTTTGCACCATAGTGGGGGCCGTCATCGGCATTCATCGGCATAAATGCAACTTCCTGCACTTTGCTCGAGCCTTGCTTTTGAACATAAGCCTTAACATGAAGATACGGAACAAAGTCGCCTACGCCGTAACCGAGCGCTTTACCCTCATCATTTGCGTGGATATCCGCTTCGATGTGGCAGTCAGCTTCGTTCTTGGAAAGGCTGTTTCCGGCAGGTTCCATGTCAACCGGCTGGAAGTAAACGCCACCGATGTGGAGCGGGCCTACATCCTGTTCGTCTCCGATTGGGAACTCATCAAAACCTGCAGCTTCTTCTTCAGTCGGTGCAGGAGCCGCAGCTTTTTGTTCTGCAGCGGGTTTTGCCATTTCCTGCTTTTGCGCAGGTTTTTCACATGATGCAAGCACAAAAGCGATTGCAATCAGTGCAAAAAGAAAAGATACGGTTTTCTTCATTTTGAAACTATCCTCCTATAAATATCTTTATTTTCTTTTTGTTTCACATTCATTACAGCCTTGCAGGACACCGGTTATTTTCCGCAATCCGGCAGCCCAAAAGCAGTTGTCATCGGCGATCTCAAAAACTTTGCTTTTGAGATCGCCCTATATCTTTTTACTTTTGCCCAATCTTCGCCTTTTCAGCTTCAATTTGAGCACGCTGTTGTTTATTCTTTTTTGCATACACAACAGACATTATGATAATCACCGCAAGTACGATAATCTGCGGAATGAGACTTTCATACGTTGCATAAATGCCGAGGAAGTCCATTTCAAAGCCCATCCACGGAATAACGGTCTTATTGACAACACCGGCAGCTTGCAGTTCCGATACACCTTTTCCGGTAAACGAAAAGCACATCGCATACATCAATATACTGGTAACCAAGAAGAAAGGCTTTAACGGCAACCGCACGGTTAAGAACCTAAATACTAGGAACACCGCAATCAGTACAATCGCTGACAGCACAATCGCCAAGATCATTGCATTCCGGCCGCTCGTTCCATGAACGGGAACGCCCTGGAAAAAGAGAATAAGCTCGGCACCTTCACGCGCAACTGCAATAAAGGCCGCGAAAATCAAGACCCATTTATTTCCGGTAGAAACCGATGCTTCAACCTTCTTATGAATGTACCGTTCCCATGCTTCGGTTTCGGACTTTGAAAGCATCCAATTGCTGACATAGAACAACACGATAACTGCGACAAACATACCGATGCCTTCAAAAACTTCCTGAGCGATACCGCTCTGAGCACCGGCAACAGCGCCGAACAAAAAGGCCAGCAGAATACTAACCAAGATACCGCCCAACGCACCGACATATACCGACATGATATATTTCTTTTTCCCCGTTTTTACAAGATAGGCGATAATAGCGGCGATAACAAGGATTGCTTCCAAGCCTTCGCGGAGTACCAATACAAAACAGGAAATAAACGTTGCAACAACTGCCGATTGAGCGGTATTTGCAGTCTCGCTGCCGCTTTCGTCCAACGTGCCGTCAAGCTCGGCTGCATCATGGTAAAGCATTGCAATAAGCTTATCTTTATGCGCTTTTACCATCTCGTTGTCTTTATCGCTGTATACATTTCGACGATATTCATAAAACGCATTTTCAACCGTTGTTTTGCGGGCACCAGAAAGGTACCCCATCGTTATCTTTTCCATCCCTTTAGATTCATAAAACCTAAAGTAGGCAACGTTCACTTCGTCATACGCTTCTTTGGATTTTCCTTGAGTATAAAGATCGTAAGCATTATTGAGATGCACTTCCATCTTTTTTACAATTCCTGTCCACGAATCCAGCACCTCTTCGTCGTTTGCGGCATACAGTCCGCTAACCGGAATAAATATGAACGATAAAGCGAACAAAATTGCGGCAAAGGTATGTTTTTTATTCTGTGTAATATACATAAAGCCCTCAACTAATTAGCTAAAACTTACAAATACGCCGCTAGTATATCACTGATAAAAATAATGTCAAGGGCGCGCCTCGGGGTAAACGTATTAAGGCGTTTTTTTATAAATTGCAATTATTTGCTGTTTGCAGTACAATGCCGCCCATGCGTGCAACAAAAGCGATTATCCATCTGGATAATCTGAAACATAACATTACCCAAATCAAACAAACCCTTGCTCCGGAAACAAAGATATGTTTACCGGTCAAAGCGGATGCCTACGGACACGGTGCCGTACGAACGGCGATTGCAGCTATTCGAGCAGGGGTTTCGTATCTTGCCGTCGCTTCCGTGCAGGAAGGTATAGAACTTCGAGAGGCAGGCATTGTCGCTCCCATCATTTCGCTCAGTCTGCCGATTTTGGAAGAAATAGACTCCATTATTGACTATAAACTGGAACCGCTCGTGATCGACGAAGAATTTATCAATGAGCTTAACCGCGTAGCCGATGTGCAAAAGAAAACCGTCGCGGTACATCTTAAAGTGGACACCGGCATGAGCAGGATAGGCTGCAGGCCGTCGGAAGCTGTAAAATTAGCGACTCAAATTGTGCGGGCAAAACACTTGCGGCTACAAGGCGTCGCAACGCACTTTGCCGTTGCGGATTCCGATTCCGAATCCGATCGTGCTTTTACAAAAGGTCAGCTCGAACGTTTTAGCGATGCCGTTGAAGCAATCAGACAGACGGGTATACACATTCCACTCGTTCATGCTGCCAATTCAGGTGCGGTACAGCTGTTGCCGGAAGCTCGGTTTGATATGGTGCGCCCCGGACTCCTTGCCTACGGCTACTTGCCCGTACAGAACGCAGCAACAGCTATCGACGTAAAACCCGTTATGGAACTGGTAACGCAGGTGGTACTGATAAAACAAATACGCGCCGGCACCTGCGTTTCCTACGGGCGCAACTGGACAGCCCCACAGGATACCTATATTGCAACGCTTCCGATCGGATATGCGGACGGTTTACGCCGCGCGCTTTCGCCCGGGTTGAAGGTACGCATCGGCAACGAATTTTTCCCCATTGTCGGTAGAATATGTATGGATCAATGTATGGTTGACCTCGGCGCGCACCCATGGGTGCAGCGATGGGACGAAGTATGCATTTTCGGCCCGAATCCGCAGGATAACAGCGCACAAACGCTGGCGGATATCGCCGGAACTATTCCCTACGAAATTACCTGCGGCATTCACAAGCGTGTTCCGCGTGTCTTTGTGAACGAAAGCCGATAAGCAACTGCGCCCTATAGCCTTATCTTCGGTTAGTGTCCCGTTTTCCGATGATTAGGAAAATGGGATACGTCCTGATGTGCTATACGGCGGGTGTCCCTGCAGGCGGCAGATCCTTTTCCGAAAATGCTTTCCCGAGTAAAATAGGCACAATCATAGAAGAAACAATGATCAGTAAAATAACCGGCGCAAAATATTCGGCCTTAACCATACCAACAGCAAGACCTTTTTGTGCTACGATGAGGGCTACCTCGCCGCGTACCATCATTCCCAGCCCTATCTGGAGCGATTCCCGTCGCTTAAAGCCCAAAGCCAATGCCGAACCGCCGCAGCCGATGATCTTTGCCAAGCAGCCGATAAGCACAAAGGCTATCGAAAACCATATCAAGCTCATATTCAGACCGCTTAAGTCCGTTTTAAGCCCAATGGCAGTAAAAAAGAGAGGACTAAAAAACATATATGAATTGATGTCTATTTTTTGTTCCATATAAGAGGCATCATGCAAGTTGCAAAACACAACTCCTGCAACATACGCACCGGTAATATCCGCGATGCCGAAGAACCGTTCGGTACAATAGGCAAAAATCAAAGCAACTCCCAGTCCGTAAATCGGAATACGGTGGGTATGCGGATGCCTATTATCATACCATTTAAAAATTCGATAAATTAGGTAACCTACAACTAACGAAGCGGCAAAGAAAGCTGCCGTTTTTATAATAAGCCCAAGGTAGTCGCCTTTGCCGGAACTGGCACCGAGTACAACCGTTAATGCAATAATGCCGAAGACATCATCGATGATTGCAGCGCTGATAATTGTTTGCCCGACTTCCGAATTTATCTTTCCCAGTTCTTTTAAGGCCACAACGGTAATACTGACCGACGTTGCCGTTAAGATAGTTCCGATAAACAGAGCTTGATAAAATACAGGTGTCCCAAATCCGTCAAAGCCCCAAAAGCCCAATGCCATAGCCGTGCCTAAAATCAACGGTACGATAACACCACAGGCAGCGATCACGGTGGATTTTATGCCGGATTTAACAAGCGATTTTAAATTAGTCCCCAAACCGGCAGAGAACATAATCAAGATGACACCGATCTCGGACATATACTCGATAAACTGGTTGGTTTCGGCGTAGATAATATTCGGTTCGGAACCGCCGAAATTATGAAAAAAAGGCAGGTAACGTAAGAAAAGCCCTGCAACGATTTCTCCGGCAACCTGCGGAATATTGATTTTTTTAGCAAGAAGACCGAGATACTTCGCAGCGATAATGATAATTCCGACGGAAAGGACAATTTGCAGTGCGATTTCTTCAATCGGTATTTCCTTAGCAGACATAAAAAACTCCTTTGTACTTGAGAGGGTGCGCTAATAACGTGTTGATTCGTGCGGAAAGCTTAATATCCCGATGCCCTACGTCGGGGTTGTCGATTCGCATTCGGATTAACCGGTGTTTCCCTACTTTGAGTGTCCATTATAGTAAAAAAGAAAAGGAATCGCAATATTTTACGCAGAAGTTAAGGGCATCTAAAAAGAACTCGGTTAGATTTTTAGAAGATATCTCCAAGCGGAGCCAGATACCTTGCCGCAACGGTAATATTGACAATCAAACAAAGATATATAAGAATAGTTTACCAGAGATGAATCGCATTATTCATCAGCTGACGGCAAATTTTGACAAAGCTAAAATATCGCACAAAGATGGAAGGTTTACATGAAATCGAAGAAAGTTCCGTATATCGGGTTATTATGTTCCGTTCTTTTCCTTTGCGTTGCCTGTAAAGATAACGCCTTTATACGGCGGATGCAGGATATGGAGATGGGTGTCAAGAATCCCTCTTCTATAGAAGAATTACAATCGGCAATTCAAAAATATCAGGGGAAGG